>Ga0214921_10000633_pt1 | contig 63754 bp, 68 predicted proteins | sample LL1505_MetaG_FD_177992 | JGI IMG/M metagenome (GOLD analysis project Ga0214921, IMG submission 177992) | Freshwater microbial communities from Lake Lanier, Atlanta, Georgia, United States - LL-1505 | ecosystem: Environmental > Aquatic > Freshwater > Lake | place: USA: Georgia | collected...
AGTAGAATTATAGACGATAAGTTAATTTTTATTAAATTATCACCAAAAAATATACACTAAATTTTTTAAAGCAATGTAAAAGATAAAAATTCCGAGATCATCATTATATTCTGTTATTTCTTCTTTATCCATATCTATATTTATATATATAATTTATATATATAAATTAACATTAAATTATTCTTTGCATTTATTAGCATCATTTATACCAGTTGCAATACCGGTACCTATACCTACCAATCCAGCTATAAGATTAGCTGGAAATGGTAAAAATGCAGCTATTCCCGCGATTCCTGCACCACTTGTTATACCACTAAGCGCTGCACTTGCAGTTTGGGTTCCAGAACATATTTTTGCTGGATTAGAAGGTCTTGTAATACTACCAGTATTAAGTTTTGAGAATAAATAGTTATTATATTCATCGGCACTAATATTACTATTTTTCATAAACAACATATATCCTATCCATCCTCCTACATTACCAGAAGTACCACCAATCAAATTTAGAAATGCTTGTCTATCAAGTTTTAAAGAATCTTCATTATATTCTCCCTTAATAAAAGATATAATAAGAGGAGAATCTGGTTTTATACCGTATCTTGCCAAAAAGTTATCGGGATGTTTTTCCACATTTAACCATTCCTCTATAACTGCTTCACTTGGATTACTGCTATCATTATCCCAATCTTTTATACCCCATTCACGAAACAGACATTTCCACCCATTAATATCTGTATAGTTTGGATATACACCACAATTACCATCAGTGTTGTATACACGATTACAAGTACTATCATATGTTAATTTTATATCGGTAGTGTATTTAGGATTATCAAGTAACCAATTGTTAAAATAATAATCACCATCTTCTTTCTTAAAAGTTATATCTTTACAAACGTGTCTAGGTAATACAAATCGGAAAATATCATCATTTTGAGAATCTTTAATCAAAGGAAAAATTGAACTTATTAAAAATTGAATCTGTGCTAATTCCATACTATAAGTAGTTAAATTTCCGGATAGTTTACTTAACATATATAATATAACACTATCATTTGAAGCCATGATAGAAAAAATATTGCATATATTATCATAATTTTGACCACCGTTACTATTCCACCATTCAAAAATTGGACTGTAATTATATTTAATTGTTATTACTTTAATTATAGCTAATAATATTATTAATAATATTACGTAAACTATTATATTAGTATTATTACTCATTTATTAATATAATAAAAAATAAATTTTAATCTATTTTATATTTTTGGTTCTATCGGATCCGTATCCTTTGTAACATCATCTACATTATTACGTTCTTCATCAGTTAATTTTTCCATTGCTTCATCTTCAGCTGCTTTTACTTTAGCATCATACTCTGATTTTACGTTATTTAAAAGAATTTCTCGATCTTGCGTTGCTGGTAATTTTTGTGCTGCATCGTATCCAACTTGTGCTTCAATATTTATAGTTACACGTTTTTCAATAACTTGTAATTCTATTTCGGAAGGTTCTTTTCCGTGTTTATTTTTATATTCATCAACTGCATCATTAATAGCAGACATTGATTTTTCGGTAATAAATTTACACACATCGTATACAGATTGTCCTGTTTTAACTGCAATATCGCTAATCGTGGGGCTTACTTTATTGTAGAACATTTTAACTAATCCAAATATTAATGGAGCAAATAAGTACGCTAAAATACCAACACCAAATCCACAACTTAATGTAAATGGACCTCCTTCACCAGCATTACGACCTGATACGATACTGCAATTTGTCTTATCGGACCATGCACAACCCATTGTATTATTACATTGATCACCGTTGCCAATTTTTGTACAATCACCTTGAGCAACGCATGGTTGTATAAGACCTAATGCTACTTTACTACCATCACCAACTATTTCTGCAATTGTATCAGGTACTTTACCTAACGATTTTACAACTTGAATTACTGCAATTATTATCCCGATTATAACAAATCCTAATACTATATACAATAAAATATTATAATTAATAGGTTTTTTCTGTTTATCCATTTTAATTAAATAAAATATTTTATTTAATAAATTAAATATGAATATTGACTTTAATTTAATAAAAAATCCTATTTTATGGCTATCGTTATCTATAATAATTGCTATAATTGTACTAATAGTAACAGACAATTCACAATCTAATGCCAATATTAATTGCACTTCTTCACAAATTAAAAAAGACGGAAAATGTGTTTCTGTAAACGGTTATATTATGTCACTTGACAATAAGGGTATACATCAATGTGTTGCTCTTGATAAACCGAATACAGACAGTACACAACATGTATATCATGAAATAGTAGCTTGTACAGCCGATTTAAAACTCCAGACTTGTAATCCTAATTATAAACAATTATGGAATAACGATAACACAAAATACGTATGCTATAGAGGAGATCCCGTAAATTGGCCAGATAATAAAGGTCCCGGTGGATACGGACAAGATTGTTGTCAATTTGGTCCACTTAGAGATAATTGTGATGGTGATCTAACTAAAGATTGTGGTAATAATTGGCAACATTATTGTAATAATGCCGGTAGTCATGCGGAAGGTGATTGTAGATGGGAACACGGAAATGTTCCCCAAAATTACTACTATTGCCCGCATGATACAAGTCGACAATGGAAATTATGCACAGATGGAAATGGTTGTATAGACTATTATATAACAAATCCTGTTCATAAAGATTTTCCAGAAGGTTTAGGGCGCACACAACCAGATACTTCTGTATATGATAAACCTATAATTGGTTGTAATGATTTTAGTTTTCCCGATGATAAAAAATAGTATGTCTAAATTATAAAGATTTAAACATAAAAATCGAATTATTTAAATCATATGTCTAAACAAATAATATCTGACGCTAGTTGGTTGCCGCTTCGTGTATACTCGGGAGTTGCAGATAATGAACGTAAAGATGCATTTACTCGTGATATTAGCGAATTTGGAGATCGTATTTTAATTGATAAAAATCCTGGTGATACTAATTACACTATTTTTAAATTTCACATATGGTCAGTATACGTACATTTTTCCATAATAAATAATTTTATACAAAAATTTAATTACTGTATTATTGGTAAAGAGTTAAAATATGATAATCTAATTAATCTACTAATTATGGTAAAAAATGCAGGTGATGGATTTCGCGATATTTTAATAAGAAATTTACCTTATATTGACCGATGGACTATACTGGATACGGGTTCTACAGATAATACGATTGCGATAATTAAAGATGTCTTAAAAGGTAAACGTGGTAACTTATATCAGGAATCATTTATTAATTTTCGCGATAGTCGTAATCGCTTATTGGAATTAGCTGGTACAGATTGCGCATTTAATATCATGCTTGATGATACATACGTGTTAAATGGTGATTTACGCGGATTTTTAAGTTTTGTACGCGGTGATGATGTAGCCGACTCATATTCTCTCGTTATTGAAGGAGTTGATGTTTTGTATACTTCAAATAGAATCACCAAATCAAGTAGAGGTTTAAAATATATAAATATAATCCATGAAATAATTCAAACGGAAAATAATATTAATATATCTATCCCTCACAAAGTAGCGTATATTACAGATGTAATTTCTCCGTATATGACAAGGCGTACAACTGAGCGTAAAGATAAAGATATAGGATTATTATACAATATAATACGAGAAAATCCTTTAGATTATCGTGCTTATTATTATCTAGCAGATTCTTATATATTGAAACAGAATTGGCCGCTTGCATTAAAATATTTCAAAGAACGTGCTAAATATCGGGATAAAGGAAATCTAATGGAAGTACAAAATTCTTTATATTATATCGCTGTTATATCACATAATTATATGAACGAAAAATGGGCTGAGTGCCACCAATTGTATTTAGATTGTTATAATTTTGATACTACGCGTTCAGAAAGTCTGTATTTTATTGCCAAACATTATTTAGATAACGGTAATCGGGACATTGGAACTATGTATTTAAAAAAAGCATATTCTATTCCATTTCCCGAAATTACGATGACTGTTCGTAAAGATATCTATAATTATTATATTCCTTTCGATTTAATGAATTTATGTTACGAAAATGGTGATTATAGTTTAGGAGAACATTGTTGCGTCAAAGTATTAAGTTTTAAAAATGATGATCAATTAGCAAGACGATGGTATGACATATTTAAATTATTAAATAAGAATAAATCTGGTGTTAAACAAAAATTACGATTTACAGTTAACGATCAGTTATTAATAAGTTTTGTATGCCCTGGTGGTTGGGATTCTTGGGATGGTGAAACTCTTCATACACGCGGTTTAGGAGGTTCAGAAACGTTTGTTGTTAAATACGCTGAAGGTATAGCCAAAATGACAGATAATAAAGTAATAGTATTTTGTAATTGTGCTAAAAATTACCGAGAATATAATGGTGTATTTTATATAAATATAGAAGAATATACCGATTTCTCTAAAAATTACTATATAGATTATGTATTTATCAATCGGTATGCTGAATATGTCCCAATTAGCGTAGTTAATAAGATAGAAAATATATACTTAATTTTACATGACCTATTGCTACCATGTACCATTATTCCGAACGTACCAAGTTTAAAAGCGGTATTGTGTATATCCGAATGGCATAAAAAACATTTTTTACAGCAATTTTCTCTATTTAAGAATAAAACACAAGTTATTAGTTACGGAGTTGATTTATCCTCTTTTCTAATAAAGAAACGGCAACGGTATAATTTTATCTATCCATCTTTTCCAAATCGTGGTTTATTACAATTATTACAAATGTTTCCAAAAATTCGTAGAAAATATCCTTCTGCTGTGCTTAATATTTTTTGTGATTTAGATCACAAATGGACTAATTCACATAGCGCGGATTTAATCGCGTATATTAAAGATTTATTAAAAGAACAAAAACATTCGGTTATTAATCATGGTTGGGTTAATTATACTACCTTGAGAGAGTTTTGGAGTTGTGCTCATGTATGGTTGTATCCAACAACTTATGTAGAAACTTGTTGTTTAACCGCTTATGAAGCTGCTGCTAGTAAAACGTTAGTTGTCAGTAATAATGGCGCTGGATTAGATGAGAGTATTGGTGAACGTGGATTAGTGGTACCAGGAGATTCACGTCTTGAAGAGTGGCAAAATGAATGCTTGGAAAAATTATTTAATCTATTAGATAACGAACCAAAAGAAGAAGAACGTCTTATTAATACTAATTATGAATGGATAAATACAAAAAAATATGATTTATTAATTGAAGATTTTATAAATCGGTTTTTGTAAAAATTTTTAAAATTTTATTAGAAAAGATATTTTATCTAAATATAAGTTCGTTATTATCATATGTTTTATTTTGATAATTATTACATTCGCTGTAAATAGCGGTTGGTAAACAACAAATTAAGAACGGAATTTTTGTTGGAAGGCATATAAGAGTACATAACCATGTACATATTTGATCAGAATCTTGCGTACCGCAATAGTTTGTAGTTGCGATTATACCTAAATCTGTAAAAGACCCAGCACATAATTTTTTACTATTTGACATTTTTATATATATAATAATTATATTATAAATAAATTTTATAATATAATTATATCATCTTTGAAATTTTTATTATTGTAATACTCAGCGTGATTTACGTGATACCTTACGTGATCGGCGTGATACCTTACGTGATCGTCGGGATACCTTACGGGATCGTCGGGATACCTTACGGGATCGTCGGGATACCTTACGGGATCGTCGGGATACCTTACGGGATGATCGACGGGATGCCTTACGGGGTGATCGACGTGATACCTTACGGGATGATCGACGGGATACTCTAGTAGATTGAGATACTGATTTACGCGATTTTTGATCTTCTTTAATAATAAGATTAATAACATCGTAAATAGCTTCATCTAAAATTTCACTATTACTAAAAATAGTATATATATTATTTTTATTTATTTTTTAAGTTTCTTAATAACTGTTATTAAAAAGAGTTGTCTGTTAAGACTGTGAGGTTCATCCATATGTTTTCTAAAAATTTCTTTATCTACAGGATTACTTAATATATAATCTAAGTTGCCAAGGATATCTTCTAACTGCAATTCAATATCATAAATTATTCCTACATCATTAACTAAATCTGCCCACTTATTTTTATCTTTTTTATCAGCCAATGATAAAACAATTTTCTTAATTTCATCATTTGTCATAGGTATAGATTCTCCTGACTCTTCAACAATCTTTTTAATAACTTTTTTAATAGTATTTTGAACTTCATCTTTGTTTCAAATATATTTTATTTTTTTATCTGAATTCTTAAAATTATTATTAATTTTTTCAATAATATCAGTATAATTCATAAATTTATATTTAAAAAGATTTTTTTATAAAAATGAAATTTTAAATCAAATTTTTATGGAAAAGGACATAATAATGTCTACAAATGAAACTGAAACTAACAATAAAATTGATCCTAATTTTTTACAAAAACTCAAAGAAACTTCAATAAAGTATTTGGCATATAGCTATAAAATAAAGTTTCAAAAAATAGATTATGACTACTTAAAATCAGCACGTATTAAGTTCGTCAAAAAATTTGTAAAAATAACCCGTATTATCCCACTATTTAAAATAATCACAGTTTGTATATTTAGATATGATTTTACAATTGATATAAACATTATGGATGATACAAGTTGGACTGAATTACTCAAAATATGTGTAAATAATGTTAAAAATGTAGTAAAAAATCCAGATGAAATAACAAGTATTGCATTTGGACCTAATATTGAATGGAGACCATACGGGAAATATAAATATGTTCTGGATACACGAGATAATAGTAAATTACCGTCAGATATATTCGAAGATGGTGATTTAGTACATATTGTTATGATTCAACGAAACGATAAATGGCATCCAACAGCGTGGTATCTTAACAAGTGCAACTATTGTAACATTCTAGAAAGTACTATTCATACATTAAAACGTTGTGCTCAATGCGATAGTGTGCATTACTGTAATCAACAATGTCAAAAAGCAGATTGGATAAAACATAAAACTCAATGCAATAAAGATAAACTAGAAATATAGAGTAAATATTACAATTCTATAAAAAATTATTTAAACTAACTTTATATGTAATTTTTTTTTATTTTACAATTTTATTTAAATTGTAAAATAAGATTTAAAGAAATACTTTTATATATATAAATGAACTGTGAGTATTGTAATGAAAGTTTTAAGAATATTAGTAGTTTTAACCATCATCAAAAAACAGCTAAATATTGCTTAATTAAAAGAGGTCTTTTAGAAGAAGAAAATAATATTATAGTAATAGAAAATCATATTTGTAAATATTGTGATAAAAGATTAACTACTAAAGCAAGTTTAGAAAGACATTTAGAATGTTGTAATTTAAAATTTGAAAAAACATATAAGGAAATTGATAAATTAAAAAAATATAATTTATCTTTACTTAAGCAGATAAGTGACTATGAAAAAAAAGTTCAAGAACAAAAAAATAAATACGATCAACAAGTACAAGAACACAAAAATCAAATTCAAGAACAAAGAACTCAAATTAAAGAACTTCAAGATAGTATAACTTCTATAGCGGCTCAGCCAAAAATTATAAATAATAATCATCATGAGTTTATGATAGATTCAGATGAAAAAATACAGAATAAACAGAATACCTTATCGATTGAAGAAGAAAATATTGAAGAAGAAAATCAATTATCACCACTTTTTGTTTGCGAAGGTATTACAATTGAAAGTAGAGAAGATGGTTATATAGATGTTACTCATCTATGTAAAATAGGTGGTCAAGATTTTAAAGAATGGAAATCTTTGGAAAGAACACAAATGTTTTTAAAGGCTTTTTCTCAGACCGTTGGGATTCCGATTATAGAATTAATTCAAAATACTTCAGATGAAAATAATGAAGATCATATTTGGGTACATCCACAAGTAGCAAATAATATAAGCCAATGGACATCACAATGGATATCTCCAGAAACTGATGTAAAACTATCATCATGGATATATGAAGTAATGCTGACAGGCAAAGTGGATATTAAAAATACTAAAAGTTACCAAGAACTAAGAGCTGCAAATAAGGATAAAGAGTTAAAAATACAATATTTAACCAAAAAATATGTTAAACGGCAACCTAGAATACAATATGATGTTGAGAATGTAATTTATATATTAACCACACCAACTCATAAACAAGAACGTAGATATATACTAGGAAAAGCAGAAAATCTAACAAATAGATTATCTGTTTATAATAAAACCGATGAACACGAAGTCGTCTATTACGGAGGATGTCGAGATGAAATTAGTCTGAAATTAGCAGAACAAATGATTTTCTATAACTTGGAAAAATATAGAGAACAAGCAAATAGAGAGCGATTTGTATTACCAGAAAATTCTAGTATAAATTTATTTATTGATGAAATTAAAAGAACTATTACATTTTTTTCTAAAGATTAATTTTTTAAATTTTAAAGTTTAAAAAATAAAAGTTTGTATTTTATACTTTATACTTTTAGAAATTTATTTTCTAAAAAATAAAATATAAAAAAATTTTTCCACACACATGGCATTGTGTGGAAAATCGATCGCCCGAAAAAAGATTTATTTTTCTGAAAATAAACTGAAAGCAGGTTAGTAAATATATAATTTGTAATTTATACTGTAAATAAGATGATAAAAATATAATTTTGTCAATTTGATTTCAGGTTAAAATAGCGATGACAGAAAAACATTATCATTTATTAGAAAAAATATCATAATTACGGATACTGAAAGATAATTGAAATTCTTTGTACATAAAACATATTATGAAAAAATATTATTAATTTTTATTAAAAAATTGATAATTTAAAAATATTATTTTAAACAAATAGTAAATATATAAAATGGAATGCGAGTATTGTAATAAAACTTTTAAAACAAATAGTAATTTAAAATATCATCAAAAAACAACTAAATACTGCCTAATTAAAAGAGGAGTTATAAAGGAAGAAAATTTTATAATTATTGAAGAATATAACTGTGAATATTGTGATAAAATATTAACTACTAAAGGAAATTTAGATAGACATTTAGATTCTTGTTCTGTTAAAATAGATAAAGAAAAAAAAGATAAAGAAAATCAATTGATCTATAATTACGAGCAACAACTGCAAGATCAGAAAAATAATCACGAGCGACAACTACAAGATCAGAAAAGTAACTATGAGCGGCAACTACAAGAAAAAGATAAACAAATAGAAAAACTTCAAGACACAATAGCCTCTATCGCTGCTCAACCCAAAAATATAACAACTAATCATAATAATCGTAGTAATACAACCACTAATAATCGGCTTAATATTATAAATAATCTAGTACCAATAACCGATGATGAGTTCAAAAAGTTACCCGATATGTTGAAGCGAGAATATGTCGAAAGCGGTCTTGATGGTTACGTCAAGTTAGCTACTGAGTTTTATAAAGATAAAGCCGTATGTACAGATGTATCGCGAAAAATAGTCACGCATAAAGACGAAAATGGTAAAGTGGTTACTGACCCGAATATGACTAAATTAAATACTCGATTTTTCAAAGCTATTCTCAACAAAAATCGAGAATTAACTTATGTACTAGTTGACGAAATAGAGAAAAAAGTCGATGAACGAGAGATGAATACGGATGATTTGATTAATTATTCGTGCAAGTATTCTAACCAACGACTTAATGTCATTAAACTAGCAAACGGTGAACAAGAGGGAGAACTAAATGATACAGAAGGTGAATATGTGGATTTCAAAAATGCGTATACGAATCGGGTTTGTGACAGTATATCTGTAAAAAAATAATATAATTTTTAAAACTATATAGTTTTAAAATTAAAATTTATTTACCGTCATTAAAAGTACAATAATCATTCCTAATTTCTAAAGTCGGGTCATAAATACCTAATTCTGTGGCTTTTTTAAGTATGGCTTCAAATATATCATGAAATTCTTGTGTGTGTCCAATATTAGTACAGAAAACATGACTAATTTCGTGTAACAGTACATACACAAGCATATTCATGTCATAATAATCATTATGTTCATCTTTGAGACATAAAAATATTTTCTCTTTATTTATGGTATACGATTTTTCACCACGATATAGTTTTATATGATTTAAGATGTCTTTGCGATCTAAACCTTTAAGTACACCACTATTATAGGTTTGTTCAAATAAAGGAGCTATTTTTTCACGTAATCTGTCCAACATTGGATCAGATTGTTGATAATTTTCTTTTATTTGCTGTACTATCATATATATAATAAAAATAATTAATACTATAGCTACAAAAATCGGGAAATATTTTAATATTTTCATTTACTATAAGACCAGAAATAAAATTTTAATTATTATAAAATTGAAATTATTTAATATTTAGTATATACTAAATGTTAAATGACAAGTTATAGAGAAACTGGAAAATTAGCATTATCAACAGTTCTTGATAATGAGAATAATATTACTTTATTTGAACAGTACATATACGATAATTCCTTAGGGGAAAAAGATCAGGAGTGTGTTTATAAGACCAATTTATATCAGACTGTTATAGATATTATGGATAAACACAAATTAAAAACTTTAGCCCAAAATATAAAGGAAAATAAAATTGGATGGAATCATCCTACATTCGATGAACTAAATCAAAAACGTCTTGAACAGGATAATTTTATTGAGAATCCGTTTGAAGTAGCAGAAGGTGTAATCACATGTAAATGCGGTAGCAAACGCGTATTTAGTTATTCAAAACAAGTGCGCGGTGGTGATGAAGCGACTAGTACATTTGCCCAGTGTATTGCCTGTAAAGCAAAATGGGTACAGAATAACTAATTTTATTTATATAAATTAATCATTAATTTTTTATTTATCTCTTATAATAAATAAAAAAATGCTAGAAATTAATCCATGTCTTGCATGTAAATTAAAATATCCTGATAGTCCAAATGATAATAAACAATTAAATAACATTACTGATCTTAATAACTGTGTATACGAAACTATTGCTGCTTTTAATGGTGATACAAGTGTTGATCAAATCGCCTATAACCAAAATGCAGTAGCTTGTATACAAAATGAGATAAAACGTTTAAATTTGGATGGGTGTGAATTTCGTCCAGCACCACCTCCGATTTGGTTAAATGTCCCTCATTATTTACCGCGTTTATTAGCATCTGGATTAAATCCAGATCAAGCGCTCCAAAAATGCAATGAATATTGCGATAATGATGGACGTAATACGAATCAATGTAAAGATAATTGCCAAACCGATCGTAACGCAATTATAGAAAATTACACTCATATTAAAGATGAGAAATTGTCTACTACTGCTAATAATATAATTATCATCAGTGCAGTTATATTGTTAATAGTAGTATTCTTGATAATCATGTTGTATAATATAAATAAAAATAAAAAAATATTCTATAAATAAAAAGGAATATGAGTTATATGGTATATGCGTATTATATATATTGTACATATCAATATGTTGATACAGGTATAAGTCTTACAAAAAATCTTAAAAATTTATATAATTGGTATAAAAAAACGGAAGAACCGGTGGATAATGCCGATGTTGATTGGGTTTTAATTTTGGAAAACGAAAAAGATAAACAAGTAGATAAAATAGATTTAAATAGTTTAGACTAAAATTTTAGCACTATAAATTAAATTGATTTTTTATATTTTTAAAATATAAAAAAGTATATGGAATATTACGTATATACGGATGGGGCATGTATAAATAATGGTAAAGCGAATGCAGTAGCTGGTATTGGAATATATTTTGGGGAGAATGATCCACGCAATGTGTCACAACGAGTAGTTGGTAAACAATCTAATAATACAGGTGAATTAGGAGCATTTCTCGTCTTATACGATATTATAAAAGATGATATCATATTGGGTAAAAAGATAAATATCGTCTCTGATTCTACTTATGCGATACGATGCGTTACATCGTATGGTGATAAGTGTAGCACCAAAAAATGGCGTGATGATATACCGAATAAAGAACTAGTTAAAAAGGTATATGAACTTTATAAGGGTAAACCGAATGTTAAATTTGTTCATATAATGGCACATACTAAAAACATGGATATTCATTCAGTTGGAAATAGCAATGCTGATAAATTAGCCGTACTGGCGTTAAATTTGTAATAAAATTATAAATACATTGTATTCAAGTATTGATCAATTTCCTTACTGTCTATAAAAGTATTTATCAAGTCATTTGTGATAAGGAGTGGATAAGATAATTTATGTTTTGTGTTAAACGATATATTATTAAAACCGGAAAGTAAACCATTTTCATCTTGATTGCATACTAAGAAATTAATCTTATTTATCAGTTCATCAATGTGTTTTTCTATTGTTCGAACCCCTTTATCATATCGGGAACATACTCGTTCAATTAAATAGGCAGCTGCATTTTTATCAAACTTGATAGCAGTCGGAAAAATATTAAAATTAACAAGTGCCTTTTTCAATAAATAGTGTTCAACAATCTTAATTTTATCTTCAATATTATACCCAGAAATTTCTATATAAAAAATTCGATCTCGTAAGGCTGAATCACTTGGTAATTTATTCATTGAAAATATAAACCATAAATAACTTAAATCTATTGTTATTTCGCTTAAGAAATTATCTCTATATTCGGAATTTTGGGTAGGATCAGTAATATGTAACAGAGCAGAACATATATTTTTATTATCCGATATTTTATCATATTCATCTAAAAACAGAATACCGTTTTTAGAACCCATGCGTTTAAGACATTTAACTATCTCTCCAGGTTGTGAACCGATATAGGTATAATCATGACCTTTCAAAAACTCGGTATTCGAAATACCACCAAAACTAATTTGTTCAAATGGGTAATCGAGTATTTTAGCTAGCAATCTAGAAATAGCGGTTTTACCCACACCAGGTGGTCCTAAAAAGCCAAGATTGCAGCGTTTCATATGCGGATTTAATAATTTAGCATTTAAGAATACTAATATTTGTTCTTTGACTTTTGTCATACCAAATAGTTCTTCATCTAAAATACGAGATACATTTTGTAAAAATGGTCGTAAATTATTTGCGTTATATGGGAATAATTTTAAGCTATCGTACGGCATATTAGTAGCCCAATTAAGCCAATTTTTCAATTTACCGTATTCATCTGATTGACTAGATGTTTCTAAAAATTCTTGATAACGTCGATATATAACATCTTTATTCTCTTTAGAAGTTGGTAAGTTTAATATTTTATATTTAATCGATAATACAGTATCTGTATTTTTAAAAGTGACAAGTTCGTTTTCCATCTGGATATGTTGTTCAGTTGTATATTTAGCATGTTGACTAAATTGTATTTTGGCTTGTGTAAATAATGTAATTACGCGATCGCGCAATTCAAACCATTCATCTGTATTGGGCATACTACTTTTATAAATTTCGTATATTTGAAATAAATGTGCTTTATCTTTAATTAAAAGTGGTTCTTTCAATATTTTCAACAAAGTAGGTTCAGTTTGTAATATTTCATTTTTAACTAGTATTAAATTATTATACGCATCTGGATCTATTTTTTTCAGTGTTTCTTCTTCATCTTCGTAATCACTACTACTTTGTGTTTCGGTATCCATTTCACTTTCAGTCTCTGAGTTAGACTCAGAATTGTATTCAGAATCTGATTTATCTTTGTCTTTATTCATATTCATATTCTCTAATTTATATTTACTAGTTATTTTATTTTTTTTAGATTTTTGTGTATCATCGTCATTAAATTCTGAAATTCGTTTTTTACTCATATTATAAATAGGTATTTATAATATCAAAATTTTTTCTTTAAGTACGATTTCTATAAAAATCAACAGCTTGTTCCGATGTTATTCCGTCAAATATTAACTTGATCGTGTGAACAATATCAAACTCTTCTTTATTACTACTTAGTCTCTTTTTTTGCATTAAATCATCCCCGTAAATATTAAACTTGTCGTTTGTTGTAGCAACGTGAGTAGCGCGATTTTTTACAATAGCTCGTAATTCTCGGCAGAATATTTTATTATTATTTAAGGTAAAAATGTTTTGTAATATTTGTTCGCAATCAGTACTTGTTATAGCAGATTTATACATATAATCTGATCTATATTCGTTATCATTAAAAATATCTTTGTAAATTCTTCGAAAAGTAGATATTAAATATGGTTTTACGTTCGCGATTATATAGTTTGATAAATCCTCCAAACGTGTATCCATTATCCAACAAATTTTACCTTTGTCTATTTTATCGATAATATAAAAACTATAAGGATCGTCATCGGTTGATTTAGGCGCTTGAAAATATATTACGTTATAAAAACCGTATCGGTTAAACAAATATCGTTCAATATTAGTTTTTATCGGAAATAAAACCGAGCTATAATTTTGAAACTGTTGAATAAAAGTAATTTTATTAAATGGTTCATAACTTTTTGGAAAATTTATACCTATTGATAAGGATTTATCGAATTTTTGCATTTCATCAATCTCAATAGTGGTATTTATGTAGTTACCGTAAAAAATAATTCGACCTTCTAATGGACTTAATCCTTTATTAATAATTTGTATAATTTTTCGTTCTAAATATTGTTTTTCTTTAAAAATATCGGTAAATAATGTTACATGAGATTTTAGTAAATCTATATATTCAGATAATTTTATAGTACCAATTAGTTTAAGTCTTAAAGATTTAATATCATCAATAATGCCGTTATAAATTCGACTTGTACGTAATTTATCAAATAAAATATTAAATTGAGGGACTATATCATCTGTGTTACCAAAAATCTCTTTTTCAGATATAATTGTATTTTCTATAGCTTTGATTTTATCTTCGTCTATTGTCCTATCTTGAGTATTTATAGCATTTTTAAATGGTCTGAATTTATGTTTAGATTTACTCTTCTTCAATGTATTAGATACTACTTTTCCTATATCGGTACTAGAATCTTCATTTAAATATTCGTGAATAAAAACTGGTATATTGTTTAAGCCGTTGTATAAATATACATGAAGTCCTTCTTCATTTTCGACTAATATATCACCTAATACTATATTGGTATTTTTTTCAATTATTTCTCGATATATTTTATTTTTTAGCTTTTCTAACTTATATAAAACTTCATAATTTTTTTCATCAGACATTATGTATTATATATTTATTTTTTAAATATATTGTTCAATTTTATATTTTATTAAAATATAAAAATACTTATAATACCACAAATAACTTATTCATTGTCTTCATTTTTAGGTTTTACTAAATTTTTATAACGTTCAAATTCTGTTATATTTTCATCTTTTAATTTTTGCCATCTCGCTGCTAATTCTCGCATTACTTCTTGTGGTTTCATATCAGGATATTCACTCTTTACTTTTACTCGTTCATCGCTGCAAAACATAGTATAAGCTGTTTTACCACGTTTAATAGGTTTAACCTCTTCTGATTTTTTTTCGGTTTTAGAAGTTTTCTTTTCAACTGGTGAATTAGAGTCCATCTCTGTGCTGTATCGTTCTTTATCCATTTTAGCCATTTTTTCGTATTTTTCGAAATCTTTATTTTCTTTTAGTAATTTCCAACGATTTCCTAATTCTTTAATTATTTCTTTACCTTTTAACTCAGATTTATCCTTTTTAATTTTTTGACGTTCTTCAGTGCAAAAAAACATATAAGCAGATTTAGCTTTTTTAGGTGTAGGTGTATCAGTTTTTTCTGTACTCTTTTCGGTAAAGAATTCGCTAAAATTTTGTTGATTTTCTTTATCATTCCAATACTCCAGTGCTTCAGGAGCATTTTCAAGTAAGAAAGATACCATGTATTTGTTAATATGTTCCATAATTTATAAGTTTATATTTTTAAAGTAAAATATGCTTTAAGAATTCAATTTTAATTTATTAAAAATTTTTATCTAGACTTGGTAGGAATTTATCATTTTTTGATCCTTCGTAGGATATCCATGGTTGACACCAATACATTTTTAAGTTGGTTTCCATACCGGCTAACCATATCGAATGATCGATCGGTGCATATATTTTTTTCATATAAGTAGATTCTAGTACTTTTGATACTCCTTTTTTATTTGTTAAAATAGCACTCATTGTGTGAACTGCAGGAGTTTCTGGTTCATGTAACACTATTTCCGAACTATTAAAATCTAGTTTTAGAGAATTCTCTAATGTTTTTGCTGGGTAATTTTCTTGATAAGTTATACCTCCTAAACACACCATTTCCCAATCATCTTTTAAATTCTTCAGTACATATGCTAAATGATGTATAAAATCTTTTTTAAACACTGTATCATCTTCTAAAATGAGGCTTATATCTTTGTTTAGTCGTATATCTTGTAATATACTAGTATGAGCAAATCCATTCGCGATTTCTCCAATTGTTAATCGTCTGTATACAATACGTGGATCGTATATATAATTCTGATTTACCATATCATTAGTAATTACTTCTCTGTCAAAATTATCAACCCATTTTACTGATATAAAATTTTTAAATATTTTTAACTGCGATTTCATACTTAATTTTCGATCGGTTAGTTTAGTATAATGAACAATATATATATTATCAATAGTTTGTCCAATATATCGTAATGTCTGTTCCATTGTAGTTGAATAATTACTAACTCGATGTGGTAAATGATACTGTAACCAATTTTTTAAGACATCTGTAGTTTGTGTATCGTTTGAATCATCTTCGTATATATAACAACCAACAAAACGATAATCTTGTTCGTACGGAATCGGAAATTGTAGACATTCATCTCCTTCATATTTTTTAATCTCATCGTGAACCATTCTATCGGTTTCAAATAATTTATAAAAATTATCTCCCAAAAAGTCTTGATCATCTTTTTCTTCACCAAATTTTTGATAATACTCTTCAATTTCATCGACCCAATTAACGGATGGTTTTAGTGTGTTTAACTTAAGACAATTTATACCATACATCCCCCCTAAAATTTTAGGATAATGTTGTGGATGATCACGCATTATATGTAGACCTTTTCCAGATTCAATCCAATCTTCTACAGCTAATACTTCTCGTAATTGTATACGGGTATCAATATCTCTTGAAATAAAATATTCCACTGAATCATCCATACTTGGTTCAAATCTCCATAGCATAAATCTTTTATTTCGTATATCAGTATCTGTTTTTAATATTATTTTTACGTTATCATAAGTATTTAATTCATCTATAATACTTTTATCTACAGAATGTTGGTGAATATATACCCAACATACCCAATCTTTATATAACTCTTTTGCTATTTTAATATTTTCTATTAATCCCTTTGTGTATCTTAACCCAGAACCCCATAAACAAAATGATATTACTTTTTGCATTTTATTATTAGTTATTTACTTTTAAATTAATAATGTTAATTTATAATTTTATTTTATTGTGATTTAAAAGTGATCTACATATTAAATAAATGTCAATTGATACAAGTCTTATTGCATTTAAGGCAATTACAAATTTTACCAATGAATTAGAAGAATTATTTGGTGCAAAACAACATTCACTTCGTTTATATTCACGATTAATTAATAAAACTACACTTGCCCATGATAAACCTATACAAAAACATATAGAAGCGTTTCGTTTATTTTGTCAAAGTAATCGTGATGCCATAACAGAAAAAAATATGAATAAGCTAAACAATAGTAATATACAATATTCGGAACGTGTTTTTATTAATATGAAAAATATTCTAGCTATGGCAGATACAGAAACCCAAACAGTTATTTGGAAACATTTATTATTGATTTCAGCAATACTTGATCCATCAGGGCGCGCAAAAGAACTACTACGTGAAGCATGTTCATCGGATAATACTGGTACTGAGTCAAATTTTTTAACGGATATTATTAATAAAGTTGAAGAACATGTTGATCCAAATGCTTCACCAATGGAAGCAATTGCATCGATTATGAAATCTGGAGTATTTACCGATTTAGTAAGTGGAATGAACAATGGTCTTCAAGATGGATCTCTGGATTTATCTAAATTATTAGGAAGTGTTCAAGGTATGGTTACAAAATTAAGTAACAAAAATGGTTCTGAAGGTTCAGATGATTCTCTTAATATGATTAATAATATGGTTGGTATGTTAGGTAAGCAAAATGGCGAAGACGGTGGTAATAATATGACTGAATTAATGGCTATGATGGGTCCTATGTTAGCAACTCTAAATACTGCGATGCCATCGCGTTCAACTGGTTCAGTTCAACAACAATTACCGGATATTATGAATATGATATCAAGTTTAAATATGGATAATAGTAAAATATCTAATGTTGAACAATTAGAATAAAATTGATTTATTATAACATTACTATTCATACTAATATAAATATGAATACTAATATATGCTTATCTATATCTGCTAGTCAAATATTGCTTCAATATATGTTTTATAATGGATGGCCAAGTATTCAGTCATTTAATGAATATCCACCAATAGATAATTTTTTTAAATTTGTAGAATTACATTACGGATATTCATGTATAATAAATTCTACAGATAATTTAGAAGATATTGTTATTGAAATTCTCAATTGGTTAATAATAAATGGTTATTCTAAAATAATAGATAAAAAATATTTGTATACATATGCATATAAATGTGGTAATAAATCAAATATTCCTGTTCTTAATTTTTTATTAAAAAATAATATATTAACTATTAGCTAAATATTTTTAAAATAATTTTTATTATATTAATTATAATAAAAATAAAACGTGTGTTTTATTTTTTAAAGTTTAAATTTTTTTGTACTTACGTACGATGTAATTTACGTCGTGATACCTTACGTGATACCTTACGTAATTTAAGAGATGATTTACGTGACCGATAGGGAGCTTTACGCGATTTACGTAATACTCGACGGGATTTACGTGACACTTTACGTGATTTACGGGATGCTCGACGTGAGACTTTACGTGATCGACGTGAGACTTTACGTGATCGACGGGACCCTTTACGTGATCGACGGGACCCTTTACGTGATCGACGGAACTCTTTACGTGAATTACGAATTACTTGTCGAGACCTACGTCGTAACATTCGATTAACCCCATTATCAGTAAGATTTTGTTTAATATGAGGACCAAGGTATTTACCTATTTCACCGTATATATCAGTTGGTAAGTTTAATTTTTGTCTGAATAATCTATCTAACTCTATTATCTCATTATCTTGTTCTAATGACTGACATTTTAAACCATGTCTTTGTTTATTTACTCGTTTTAAACACTCTAATTGTTTATGTCCTAATAACTTATTACAACCTAATTTCTCACGATCTAATAGAGCGCATCTTAATAGTTTTATAACAGACGGAATCGAAAAGCTACTTAAACGAGTTATACCATCGATTGTTAGAGTTGATATAACTCGTTTATTCTTTAATAATAATTTTATGATTTCAGTATTACCAACTCCATATACAATAGCCCTATTATATCTAGCACTAGGATCAACCCGTTCACCATTGGGACCTCGCCAATTTAATAATATTTTTACTATTTCAGTATTATCAACATCAACTGCATCTATAATAGCCTTATTATTCTCAACGGTAGGGTTAACCCATTCACCATTATGTTCTCGCCACCTTAATAAAGATGTTACAATTTTACTATCACCATTTGTAATAGCTGTAATTAATTGATCAATAGTATGAATTGTTATTTATTATATTTTAATATAATAAATATGAAAAAATAATTTTTAAATAATAACTATGGTGCCATCAAATTTAGTAAACTTCCAACCAGTAAAATTCTCATTGTAAATATATTTTTGATCGGTTAATACACTAATTGCAAATTCTTCGCCTATTCGTAACGATTCAATTGCATCTGATCTATAATGTACTCCGCCCATATTACGTCCAAAGGCTACATTAGTTGCTAATTTATTTAGTTCATTGCCAACGGTAAGTAGAGTATTGCCTGTATAAGGAACGAGTGATAATCCGTCGGCTGCTGGTACTACTGGATTCGGAATCTGGAAATTTTCATCGTAAAAGGCTTTAATAATAGTTACACAAGCTGCGGCAACTGTTGCATGACCAGCAGGATAACTAGGATGTACCGGTGAACCTTCTGGATACGCTTGTGGAAGTAAATAAGTACCGAATTTATTAAATACTTGTTCAAATACAGTGCTACTATTTAAATCGTTAGAGATGGGGTAATTGGTTGCACCAATTCGATTATTGTGAATTCGACCACCAAATGTTTCAGGACGTAAACGTTTATGAACAAACCATTTATGATACCAAGTAACTTTTAATGCTTTTTGGGCTACTTCTACTAACAGAGTATCCACATGTGGCTGACCAAACGTTGCAAATCCATCTTGAGTACTATTGTGAACGATATACGGATTTGTTGGATTATAAGGACATCCAATTCCATAATTTTGAGTTGCCGCAGAAGATGCATTCATAATAATTAATAAGGCGTTAAAATATGCTTCAAATAATACGTCCATATGGACCCATTTAGCCATATCGCGTGGATTACGTACATAACGAAGTTCTGGATCAAAAACTTGGTTTTCAAGAGGTACGTGACCATTTTGTATATTTAACCAATTAGCATAACTAGTCATATGATCAGTATTTGGCATATAAGTTTTCATCATTTGATTAATAGATAATGCACCAAAAGGAATCGGTAAATATAAAAATTGGGATATAAGTGGTCCAATTGTATCACCTACCGAATATCCAGCTCTAAATAATAATTCTGGAGTTACCACTCCATTCGCTTTAGGTCCACGAAAATCTGCTCGATTGGTTAAATCAGCAGAAGCTGCTTGGGTTATCGAAGTAAATCCTGGAACACCAGTGTAATAATCAGTATTCTGACCAGTACCAAAATCGTTAAAATTAACATCACGGCATAAAGCCATCCAATAATTCTCTATCATTTCATCAGCCATTTGATCACTACTAAAAGTTGGTGGTGGATTTGAAATTAAAGCTTGTGGATCTAAGCCTTCAAGATCAAAACACAATCCCGCTTGAGGATTTGTTAAACGACGAGCTCCACCTAATTTAATATTAGCAAAATCAACTGAGTTACCAGATGCAATAGCTTGTTGTAAAGTTGCATAATCAGTTAAATTGACTTCACCTAGCTCATTTGTCTTTATTACTTTAGTAAACGAAGCGATTTTATTAGAGTAAAGAGTTTCATCTCCATTGGTAGTTTGAATAGGACCTACTATAGCAGCATTATATTTCTTAACAGCTGCATCGGTAATAACATTTAAGGCAGCTAAAGGACGAGGATTCATATTTTTATAATTTCCATTCGATATTTCCGGAAAATTATTTGTAGAAACTTCAAAAGTTGCTTTAGATATATGGAATGACATTTTTATTTATTGTATATAATAAAAATTAAAAATAAATTAATAGTTAATAATAAATGAATAAATCTAAATCTAAACCGACTAATGAAAAATTATATAATCGTATTAAATCACTAGCCAAAAAAAAGTTTCATGTATATCCATCTATTTATGCTAATTCTTGGGTTGTAAAGGAGTATAAAAAAAGAGGTGGTACTTATAGTGGAAAACGTACGAATAAAAGTGGTTTATCCAGATGGTACCGCGAAAAATGGATAGATGTCTGTAAATTACCAAAACGTGTATCATGCGGAAGACATAAGTTATCTTCCAAAAAATGGAAAAGAGGTTATCCGTACTGTAGACCATCGGTTCGTGTGAATAAAAATACACCAGTTATTGCCTCTAAATTATCAAAAGCACAAATAAAAAGACGTTGTAGCCTAAAACATAAAAATCCTATTAGGCGTATGAGTGGAAAGAATATGTCACGTCGTAAGCCGTCACGTATGTCACGTCGTAAACCGTCACGTATGTCACGTCGTAAACAGTCGCATATGTCACGTCGTAAACCGTCACGTATGTCACGTCGTAAATAATAAAATTGAAAATATAATATTCATATTAATTATTATATTTAATATGAATATTATATTTAATAATCCAGATAACTCTTTATATATAGGTACAAAAATTAAACCTAAAATTAAACCTAAAATTAAACCTATATCTATTATACAATATCCATATGCGCAGTTTTCATACATATATTGTGTAATTCCAGAAGGATCTCCATCTTTTATAGTTAATGAGTATAAAAGATACATACCAAGAAACATATATATACCTCCTAATATAGAAGTAACTTATATACATGAAAATTTGTTCGTACTTTATGGATATACTAATAATCATCATCTACATATTATAGATGATATACTGTTTATTATATTATTCCATATCTAAAAATAAAATTGATATTTAATAATAAAAAATAATATATTAATTATAATTAAAATGAGTGTAGAACCAATTCTTAATCCAGATAATAGTCAATTAACTATGTTTCCAATTAAATATGATAAAATTCGGAAGTGTTATAAAGACCAAGTAGCTTGTTTTTGGACACCTGAAGAGATTGATTTCAGTAAAGATTATGAAGATTTTCTCAAGTGTTCACCAGATGAACAACATTTTATAAAGATGATTCTTGCTTTTTTTGCCTCTAGTGATGGTATTGTAAATTGGAATTTAAGTGAACGATTTATTAAAGATGTACAAATTATGGAAGCAAAGACTGCTTATACTTTTCAAATGGCTATGGAGAATATTCATTCGGAAGTATATTCGCTAATGTTAGAAAATTTAATTAAAAATAAAGATGAAAAAACTTATTTATTTGAAGCAATTAAAACAGTAGACTCGGTAAAATTAATGAGTGAATGGGCAATAAGATGGATTTCTAGTTCAGAAAGTTATGCTAAACGATTAGTTGCATTTGCGATTATTGAAGGTATTATGTTTTCTGGTGCTTTTGCTGCTATTTTTTGGATTAAAAAATACAAAGGTAATGGCAGTCAATTTTTACAAGGTTTGGTAAAAAGTAATGAGTTTATAGCCCGAGACGAAGGATTACATACAGTATTTGCGTGTGAAATGTATAAATTATTAGAAAATAAATTAACACAAGAAGAATTACAAAAGATTATTAAAGAAGGTGTAATTATATCCAAAATATTTATCACCGAGTCGCTTCCATGCCGACTTATCGGAATTAATTCTGATAGCATGTGTCAATATATTGAGTATGTAGCCGATACACTTTCAATTAATCTTGGTTACAATAAGATTTATAATTCAGATAATCCGTTTAGTTTTATGAATACAATTGGAATGACTCAAAAGACTAACTTTTTTGAATCGCGTCCAACCGAATATCAGCGTGCCAGTGTGTTTAATACTTCTAAAGTTATAATCAATAATGAAGATTTTTAAAAATATAAATTTTCAATGTAAATAAACAAATATTTTTAAACTTAAAGTCTAAAAATACAAACTTTATATTTTTAAAAAAGTTTTCCACACACATGGCATTGTGTGGAAAATTGATCACCCGAAAAAAGATTTATTTTTCCGAAAATAAACTGAAGAGAACCTATAAATATATATTAAATTTTTATTCTTAATATTAAGGTGTAATTTTATTATCTTAATAAAATTTACTAATAATTTTTAAGGTTGTTATATGTTTAAAATATTAACGTTTTAAAAATATTTTTTAGATTCAAATTTTTTTTTGGATTTTTTTCAATTTTTTTGGATATTTTCCAAAATTTTTTGGAATTAAAATTTAAAGAAATAAAATTATATAATAAAGATGAACAATAAGTGTGAATATTGTGATACAATTTTTAATAATATATCTAGTCTTAATAAACATAAGAAAAAAGCAAAATATTGTCTTATTAAACAAGGAAAAATTCAATCAAAAACAGAAGAAGAAGATATTGTATATAATTGTGAATATTGCGATAAAATTTTATCAAATAAGTATATTCTTATTGCGCATATAAATATATGTAATGTAAAAATAGAAAAAGAACAAAAATTAAGAGAAGAAACAAGAGATAAAGAATTTCAAAATGTTACAAATGAACTTGAAATAATTAAACAAGAATTACAAAATTATAAATATGAAATCAAAGCCAAAAAAGAAGAACAAAATAATTATGAACAACAATTAGAAAATAAAAATAAACAATTACAAGATCAGAAAAATAATTACGAGCGACAAATACAAGATCAGAAAAATAATTATGAGCGACAAATACAAGAAAAAGATAAACAAATAGAAAAACTTCAACACACAATAGCCTCTATTGCTGCACAACCTAAAACAGTTAATAATAATAATGAATTTGTAATAGAATTAAATCAGTCAGAAACACCAGAAGATAAAGAAAATTTAACTGAATATAATAATGAAGAAGAATACCAATTATTACCACTTGTAGTTGGTAATGGTATTACAATTGACAGTCGAGAAGATGGATATATTGATGTTACTAATCTATGTAAAGCAGGTGGTAAGAAGTTTAATGACTGGAATCGTCTTGATCGAACACACACCTTTTTACAGGCTCTAAAGTCGACGACGGGAATTCCCGTCGTCGAATTAATCCAATACATTATTGGAGGAAATGGTGAACGCCATACTTGGGTGCATCCACAAGTGGCAATTAATATAGCACAATGGATATCTCCAGAATTTGATGTAAAAGTATCTGGATGGATCTATGAAGTTATGCTAACTGGTAAAGTTGATATTAAAAATACGAAGAGCTATAGAGAATTACGAGCTGCAAATAAGGATAAAGAGTTAAAAATACAATATTTAACTAAAAAATATGTTAAACGACAACCTAGATTACAGTATGATGTTTCAAATGTAATCTACATATTAACCACACCAACGCATAAACTGGAAGGTAGATATATACTAGGAAAAGCCGAGAATCTTACAAATAGACTATCGGTGTATAATAAAACCGATGAGCATGAAGTAGTGTATTATCAAGGATGTCCAGACGAAAATAGTATGAAATTAGCAGAACAAATGGTATTTCATAATTTAGAACAATATAGAGAACAAGCAAATAGAGAGCGATTCGTATTACCAGATGGAGAGAATATAAATTTATTTATTAATGAGATTAATAGAACGATTAAATTTTTTACCAAAGAATAAATATTTTAAAATACTTTTTTGGAAAAATAAAATATAAAAAAATTTCCACACAATGCCATCTGTGTTGAAAATTGTTCGCCCGAAAAAAGATTTATTTTTCTAAATAAACTGAAGTGAACATATAAATCGATTATTTAGTATTTAAACTATAAAATATCTTTGATGAATATTTAAAAAAGTTTTAACACTGTAATTTAAAATTTAAAAAATATATAAAAAAATTAGTAAACTAAAGAATGATAATTTAACATTATCAGTAAAAAAGTAATAAACAATAAATATATATTATAAACTTTTCTTATTATAAATTACATGCCATACATAAATACAATATCTTTGGAAAAGATAAAAAGATATATTAATTATGAATATGAATTTTGCGGCTATATTTTCTACGATGTAAATAATCCCGACGAATTAAATATAATTAAAAATAACACAGGACCAAATGTAAAAATTGAACGCGGATCTTGTACTTATAAACATGGTTATAGAAGATGTATTTGGCATACTCATCCATATATTTCGAAAAGTTATCCAAGTCCAGAAGACCTTTTAAAAGTACTAAAACATCCAGATAATATAAAAATTAGTATATTATTTACAGCATGGGGGATATGGGAAATATCTTTAACCGATAGAGAAAATATTGATAGTAATATTATAACACATTTACCATATCATATTGATAAACTACAGAAAATATGCGATGTTTTATACAAGAAGACATATCAAAACAAAACTAACTATGAATATTCAGATAGTAAATACGAATTTATAAAAAATTTTATAATCAGTATTATGGAATATTATCCTATTAGTATTATATTTACACCGTGGAAAGATTTAACAGACATCTATATAATAAAATCAGATAGTATTTGTTCTTCAAAATAATTTAATTTTAATTAAAATTGAATTATCTATTTAAAATTAAAAAACTAAGAATAAAAATGTTTAATGTAATATTAGCAATTGACCCGGATAATGGTATTGGAAAAAATGGTATTTTACCTTGGAATTGCAAAGATGAAATAGAATTATTTAAAAAAAATACAATGGGTACGATTTTAATTATGGGTAAAAATACAGTTAATACCTTGCCGTATTTACCAAATAGAGAAATTTATTGTGTAACGAGTGATATATCTTTTAGTAATACAATAACTAATAATGTTAAATGTTTTACAACTTTTGAAAAGGCATTAGAACAAGCCCTGTTAGAAAATAGTTTAATGGAAGTTAAAGATATTTTTGTTGCTGGAGGTGCAAAATTATATAATTATGTGTTCACTAGACATTTCGATCTAATTAAAAAAGTTTATATATCAATTATGCATAATATATATGATTGTGATACATATGTGGAAATACCTCGGCAATTTGTTACAGAATCATATGTAAAATATGCAGATTTTGACTATTATATTCTTCAACCGCAAAAAGATGTTGAAGAATTCCAATATTTAAATTTATTAAAGGATGTACTTGTAAATGGAGATAAACGTAACACTCGTAATGGATATACTCTATCGCTATTTGGTAAACATTTAAAATTTGATTTACGTAATCAATTTCCCTTGCTTACTACTAAAAAAATGTTTACCCGTGGAATAATCGAAGAATTATTATTTTTTATTCGCGGAGAAACGGATTCAAAAAAATTAGAAGAAAAAAATGTAACTATTTGGAAAGGTAATACTTCTACTGAATTTTTAAAATCTATGAACTTGCCATATGCAGAAGGCGTTCTTGGACCATGTTTTGTGAAAGGTACTAATGTATTAACATCTAACGGTTATAAATCTATAGAAAATGTATTAATAACAGACTTGTTATATAGTCATTTAGGTAATTGGAAGGCAATTACAGAGATATTTATAAAAAATTATAAAGAAAATTTATTATCAGTCAAATTAAATGCACATTCTCCTATTGTTACTACACCAGATCATCCATTTTATGCACGTCGAGTAAGTTCTAATTGTTTTGGATTTAAAAATTTTGATCAACCTAAATGGATATCTGCAAAAGAACTAGATAATAATTATGTCGTGGGTATGAAAATTGAGAAGACTGATACTGAAGATAATTTTATGTTTTCACAATCCGATGAAATGTGGTTTTTGTTTGGATTATTTGTTGCAGGAGGTAATATTGAAAACGATATAGTATATTTATCTATTAATAATACTGATACTAACACAATAGATCGAGTAAAACCTATAATAATATTACAAATGGTACGTGAAATAGAAAATAAATACCGATTTTATGATGATAATATACGAATTTTACTACAAGAATGGTTTGGTGATGATATTTATACTAAATGGATACCAAATCAATTACACAAAGCACCAAATCATTTAATAAGGATATTTTTAGAAGGTTATTTAAGTAGTAATAATTGTATTGCAGATCAAGTAGCTGCTTTACCAAATTGCAAAAGATATACAATTGAATCAACAGATGTTGCTTATTCAATTCAACGTTTATACTTGAAACTAGGTTATATAGCTTCTTTATCTGTTATACACACTAAATTTAATGTACCTAATATACCTGAAAAAATATATTTATTAGAATTATACGAATATGAAAATATTTATCCAAATTCTTTTATCGAAAATGATTATTGTTGGTTTGCTGTAGAATGTACTAATATTGTTTTAAATTCAGAAACATTAGTATACAATTTTGACGTAGTAGATGATCATACTTATACAGTTGAAAATACATCAGTACATAATTGTTATGGGTATCAATGGCGATATTTTAATTCACCGTACATGACTGAAAGTGGTAGACCAATAATTAAGAAATTAGCTCATTTATCATATTATAAAGGGATAGATCAGCTTAAATATGTAATTGATTTAATAAAAAGTGATCCTACATCTAGACGTATCTTAATGACTACTTTTAATCCGATGCAAGCAAGAGATGGAGTGTTATTTCCATGTCATAGTATAACACTACAATTTTATGTACAGGATAACTATATTGATATGTTTTGTTATAATCGTAGTAGTGATTTATTTTTAGGATTACCGTTTAATATAGCATCATCATCTTTATTATTAATATTAATCTCTAAAGTATGTAAATTAACACCACGTTATTTTCATCTTTCGTTAGGTGATTGTCATATTTATGATAGTCATATAGAAGCAGTTCGTACACAAATAAGTAGAATACCGTATAAATTTCCTACTATTATGGTAAATGATGTTAATAGTATAGAAGATATTGAAAATATGTCATCTGATGATTTTAAATTATATGATTATTACTGTCACTCATCTATAAAAGCAGAAATGATTGTGTAAAATATATTATTTTTTTGTAGTATGCATAATTTTATTAGCATTACTTTCTGCAAATCCTTCACGTCCATCAATTCGTTGAACAAATTCAACAAAAGTATAAGGGACATCATGATATCCATCTTTAAAATAATATTTAAATTGACAAGATGTAGTACTGGCTTGTATTAATTTTTTATCAGAAGATACATTAAGTATTTCATTATTGGAGGTATTAAATGTATATCCATCTTTGCTCATTTTTTCAACCAGTTTTTCAATATTATCAACTTCTAATGCTACATGATTTATACTATTCCTATGTATCATAGTCCAAGCAACATATTGATTCTCTTTATGAATATGTTGATAATCTGAGTATGTGTATAGATCTCCAAAATTATAATTTTCTAAAGACATAATCATACTTAATCTATTCCAATCATCAGGTAAGTAATAAGAATTAAAAATTCTATTAAATAGTTTGTTATCATCTCTATTTTTATACCAATTAGCCTTTACATTATATTCCTGAAAATTATACTCTTCCTTTTGTATAATAAAATTATTATCGAATCTATTACTATTTTTATATAACGAACGAAAAGCAATATGATCAATACCTATAATATTATTTTTATACTGATCAAGTATTTTTCTATATATTTTTGTATTATTTTGAAATAATCGAAATTTATCACCTAATCTTATCATTTTATTTAAATAATAAGAATTTAAATAATAATTAATTATTTCTATTTATAGAATTAATAGAAATATCATAAAATAAATGAATAAAATATGTTATGTAAGTGTGTACCTTGATATTGGTAGATCAAAATGGAATAAATATCCTCGTACATTTGAAGATTATTTAGAACGTTTTTTACCTTATTTTACATTATTTAGTTCTGAGTCTGAAAAAGATCAGCATATGATTTTATTTATAGATGATCGTTATACTAAATTTTTAGAATCTCATATTAATAGCAATACACGTATACATTTAATACCAATAAATCTTGAATGGATGAAAACAAATTTACCTATGTGGCAAACATTAGAAATTGAAAAAAATATAATGAATTCTGAAAGTTATAAAAAATTAATTTCACATAGATCAGAATGTCCTGAAACATACTGTGCTGAATATACCCTTATTAATCATTGTAAAATAGATTTTATGAATTATGTTATTGATAATATATGTACTGATAGTATTATGTATGCATGGACTGATTTTGGGTTTTTTAGTAGGGATTACTTAATACCTAAAAGATTACTAGATATTAATAAATTTGACTTATCAAAGATTAATTATACTTTATTAAATGATTTTACTGAGTATGATAGAGATGTTTATTACACTTTAATGCATGCTCCAGAAAGAATTGGGGGATTTTTCTTTTGTGGAAGTAAAAATAGTATGAAAAAATATGGAGAATTATATCATTACGCCTTAAATTACTACCAATCAAATAATATAGCAGATGATGATCAAGCGTTAGCACAATTTTGTTATTTTCGTAATCCTGATATGTTTAATTTTGTGTATAAATCACCGATATGGCATCAAGTATACACTTTATGCCAACTGTAAATTTATATAATTTATAATTTATAAATTTATATAAATATTATATTTATATAAATGAGTGATTATAGTGATAATGAGTACGATATAAATGATGAAGATCGCGATGATGAGGATCGCGATGACGAGGATCGTTATGATGAAGATCGCGACGAAGAATATACTGATGAAGTTGAATATCGACCGAGTGTTAAAGATGTAGAAAGAGTCTCTCGGGGTAACATATTAGATAATATAGTTACTGATAAATTTGATCGAAATCCCTATACAGATTTTGTCGTTCGTGTTAATGCCATAAGTCTTGACTTAAATTCATTTGATAATTTTACCAATAAACTAAAAGATTCTGATATAAAAGAGATGATTGAATACGCAGCAAACATTCATAATATTCAGTATAAAAATCCAACTGCTTATATACTTGGATATATTGCAACTAATGGCGGTAAAAATATTGATAAGAAAAAGGTAGATTATCTAATAAAAAATGTATTGGATATTACAATGGATAGATCATCAGTTACCCCTCCTGATATTATACGATATAGTAGATTCTGGTTAAATTTTAAAAAATAAAATTGAATTAAAATACAAGTTATATAAAGGCATATAAATATGTCAAATAATAACTTAGAAACATTATGTTATAAAAATATAGCACAATCTATTACAGAAATGCCAGAGTTACTACAAGAAACTCTGTTTGATCATGGTATTATTTCTTTAAAAAAAAGCATTAAAAATGATATTGAAAATCAAACAGTAAATGAAATTTATGATTTAATGCCATCTTTAGTTTTTAATATTATTGAAGATATTATTACTAGCATGACCGTTAATGGAGCTATTCGTAAAGATTATTATACTGTTTATGCAAATATTTCACCGCGTATATTGAGATGTGCTATAAATACAGCTGAATTAACAATACAATGTTTAGAGCATCGCTATATAGAAAATGCTTTCATTAAGAATAAAAATAAAAAAAATTATTATTTATAATTAAATTATATATAATACAAATGATAATTTATCACTATTTTCGCGAAAATGGGTTGTTTAATGGGACAACTATTACTGCAAAAGATATACCTCTACCACCAAATAGCACACTTATTCAGGTACCAGTATTATATGGTAAGCAAAAAGCTGTATGGAATAATATAAATAATAACTGGTCTATAATTACAATATAAATTTATTTTTTTAATGCTTTTCGTAATCCTAAAATTTGTCGATAACAATCATGTAAAGAATGATGCTTAATTAGACTTTCGTATTTTATATCAGCTAATCTTATATTATACAATTTCATTACAGTTCGACAATCCATAACATTCCAAAAATTCCAGGGTACTTTACATTTACATAATTCGATTGCATTTGATAATATAACACAATCAAAATCAATACCGTTAGCCCAAACAACATTATTTGTACTACCAAACCACACAATAAATTCTTGAATAGCTTGTGTTATTGGTATACGATTATCAAGACTAAATACTTCACTTTTTGCATCTTCTGTTTGATTATTCCACCAATTAACCGTATTTGAATTGATATCCATCCCTAAATCTACACATGATTGGATATCAATTTTACGATAAAAAGTATCTAATTTGTCTAATTCAGGTAAACTTTTATCATGTAGCGAAAATTTAATGGCACCTATTGACAAAATAACTGCATTATTTGCAGTAGAATATGTCTCTAAATCAATCATAATATTCATCTTTTATTTATATTTAACTATGTAGATCTTTAAACTAATATTAATAGTACCATGCTGTACATTTTTTTGAAGGTCTTCTTGCGCAATATTGTAGTTTATCGTAATCAGCTAAATATAATTCTTTTCTAGCATGGAATATATATATAGACATGAGTATAATAAATAATACACAAAAAAATATATAAATTGCTTTCATTTAATTTCTACAATATTTTAATTTAATAATAAATTATATAATTATAAATATGAACAAGCAGATAGAAAATTTTTGTAAAACTAAACATTTATATATACTCATAGATTTACCTTTTTATGTTCAACAATTATTTTTATATTATGCGCATCAAAAATTATCTAAAAAGATAGATATTAGAACAGATCAGATGTTATTATGTAAAAAAATACTTAATTTTTTTTATACTATGCCTTTAAATTATAAGCCTAAATTGCATAATTTTGGAAACACTTGTTGGGTAAGTGCTTCTATATGGTTTATGACATCTATGCAATTATTACTAAATATGTTATATAATTATAAAGAGAAAGATAGTTTACATCCAGTTTTAAAATTTTTAAGCATAAATATGAACATAAATACTGATATTGATAATCGCCAATATGCAATAAGTGATATTGATACTTTTAAAGAGAGTTGTGTAGTACTGGACATAAATAAAAAATTATTAGGAGAACAACTAGACATATCCGATAATGTTTCTGCTATCATTGATATTATTCCAGATAAAATTAAAAATCAGTTATTTTGCACTTCAAATATAAAAAATAATAGCGAATTAGTGTTTAATAACGTAGAAACAGATAAAAAAAAAGTATATAAAAAGTTAATAAAACAACTTAATCAAATAGCATTTGACATAAGAGAAAATGAGAATTTTAGTCTTGAAATAAACCAAAAATATTTTAGTGATAAAAATTCTGATATAGAGCTTAAACTTGATCTTATTAATGATACTAAATTTTTTAAAGATATTTTTCCTAATAAAAAACGTTTATCAATTGATTTATACTGTAATAATGTTGATAAAACTGATAGTGAAAAACGAATATGTGATTTTTTATCTACATATAAAAGCTGTATAATACTTCAAGAATTCACACCAAGTGTAAAGAAAAATATTATAAACTATGAACTTATATTACCTATTTCTAATTATTTTTCAGTTCAGGAATATTTTGATAGTATATTGAGTAATCCGATTAATACTCGTATAGATGAATATAAATTATTTAATATTAAACGATTAGAACAAATAGATATTAATATAAAACATAAAACATACATAATTATTAAACTAGGTTATAATTATACAGATAACAATAGAATTGTATTACCTAATAATTTTACAATTCAAGAAAAGCTAAAAGTACAAAATATTAATTTTGTATTGACAGCTGTTGGAATGAAAAGTGGTAAAATTACAGGAGGACATTGGTGGTGTTTAGTAAAAAATATAAATAGCAATAATCAAGGGTACATTAAATACGATGATATGGATAATGATAATGCTAAAATAGTAGACATAGATAAAATTAATAAATTTAGTAATTCTAAATATGCATCTTTATTATGTTATACATGGAATGGAATTTAAAAGAAACTAACTATAAAAAATTATTTAAAATTTGTAAAATAGTTTATATAAATAAAATGAATAATAATCGTTCAACTTATAGAAATCTCATTAATTTTGGTAGCAACTCTTATGTACCAACAAATGATCCACTTACATATGCTATTAATGATGAAATGGATCAACGTTTTGTTCACGGTATGTCATCTCCTGATACAATTGGACAACATGGAAAAGCATCACAAGCCTATCTCTCTGATTATTGTGCAGAAAAATGGGATAATTTTTGCGAACTAGCATCGTATAATACGAATAGATCATACCCTAATAATCTACAACCATGCGAAGCACCAAGTGCAGTAGCATTAGGATTGAATGCTGGAGAGATTTTAATATATAACACAGCTTCTAAGAAATATTTGAAAAAAATGTTGAACTGTAAAAAGAAATATGAATCATTTGACCCAAATGTACCTAATTCACCAATGATCAGTTATTGGGTAAGTAATAATTGTAATTATACTTCAAGTTGTATTCCAGTTTACGCAGTAGATCCAAAAACTATCGATAATGATATTGTAATGGATAAAATATTGGAAAAACCTGCAATAGCGATGGATATATTAATAAATATTTATAATACTATGAAACGCGAGGGTACCTTTAGTCAACTAAAAGGGACAAAAATTGGAAATTTTTACAATACTAATAAATATTTTAAAGCAAAAATCGGAAATTAAATAATATTTAAAAAATTATTTATATAATAAAAAACTATGTCTTTTTCTATTAAGAAAGCTGGACTTAAATCTAGTAGCGTAGTACCATCAACCGCTATTAAAAATTCATCTACATCTAAACCAAATGAACAACAATCGGTAAATGTACCTGTACAACCACCTTCTAGTGGTATTTCCATACGTCGAAGTATTACATTAAATGAAAATTATCGTTAAAGCAGATTAAGTTTAAAGATTTGTCTATATTATATAATATATATTATATATTATGGGTATTAAAAAAGAATTAATATACCCTGTATTTTTAGAATGTTGTGTTTTTACCGAAGACAATTTTTGGCAAAATATTTTTGAAGATTTGGCATATGGTAAATCACCATATGGTACATATATAAATAAAGATTGTTTATGTTGTAATTACAAAAAAAAAGAATTCAACTATTTAATTGAACGAAAAAATCCAGAACAATTATATAATGAAATATATGAATTATTATGCAATAAATTGGGATTGCTCTCAAAAAAGCAAAAAATTATGAAAAAGTTAGAACTTACTAATATGGAAGAAAATTTAAAGGATTGTATGCAATCTTGGAATAATATAAAGATAAAAAATATCAAAGACTTACTAATTCAAAAATATGTTATTTCTATGCGGGAAAAATATGGGTTAACTATGAAACAAGCTAAATATTTACATTCCACAATTTTTACAGCTATGGTGTTTAAAGTGATTACTAATAAAGATATAAAATTTAAAGATGGTATTATTACCAATATAGATGGTATAGATTTTGTAAAACGACAGATAATTGTAAAACGAGATTTGTATAATATTCAACATAATTTTATCCCACAAATTATATTAGATAAAAAATTAATGTTTGACCTATGGGATAAATATATAACTAAGATCGCTAAACTAACGAGTTAAATTTTAAAATTGATTTTTTTAAAATTTAAATTTATATTTTATATAACTAATAATATGAAAGTAGTAAATAGAAATAATATTGAAGAAAAAGTTTCGTTTGATAAAATTATCGATCGTTTAACACCTTTATCTAATGGTTTAGATCCATTGTATATAGATCCCATTAAAATTGCTCAAGAAACTATTAAAAATATGTTTAATGGAATTACAACCGAACAATTAGATGTATTATCGGCCGATATTTGTTCGGCTAAAATTAGTGAACATCCGGATTTTAATGTAATGGCAACTCGTATTAGTGTAAATCGTTTACATAAAAATACCGATAGTGATTACTGTTCAGTTGTATGTGAATTATATAATTTAAAATTAGTATCTACAGATTTTTACAATTTTGTAGTTACTCATGCTGTAAAGCTTCAAGATATGTTAGTATATGAACGGGATTATTTATTTGATATTTTTGGGTTAAAAACACTTGAACGTTCCTACTTGTTAAAAAATAAATTAGACAAAAATGTCAAAATTGTTGAGCGACCGCAGCATATGTTTATGCGTGTAGCTATTCAAATTCATGGATTGTCAGTTGAAGATGTAACGGATACAGAACGTCTAGATAACATAAAAAAGACGTATGATTTAACGAGTACATTGTATTTTACACATGCTACTCCGACTTTGTTTAATGCAGGTACAAAGACACCGCAATTATCGTCATGTTATTTACTTTCTATGGACGATAATATTGAGAATATTTTTAAAGTAGTTGGTGATATTGGAAAGATTTCTAAATGGGCAGGAGGTATAGGTGTGCATTTATCATCTATTCGATCTAAAAATTCACTTATTCGTGGTACAAATGGTACATCGGATGGTATTATTCCCCTTTGTAAAGTATTAGAAACTGTGGGTCGTTATATTAATCAAGGGGGTAAAAGAAATGGAAGTATTGCAGTATATCTAGAGCCATGGCATGGGGATATTTACGAGTTTATTGAATTACGTAAAAATACAGGTGACGAAAATTTACGTGCTCGTGACTTATTTTTGGCATTATGGGTATGTGATCTGTTCATGACACGTGTACAAACAGATGAAATGTGGAGTTTATTCTGTCCAGACAAATGTCCAAAGTTAAATGATACCTATGGTTCAGAATTTGAAGAGTTATATCTTAAATATGAAAATGAAAAACGATATATTAGACAAGTAAAAGCAGCAGATTTATGGCGACACATTTTAGAATCACAAATCGAAACAGGTATGCCATATATGTGTTACAAAGATCATGTAAATCGCAAGAGTAATCAACAAAATATTGGTGTTATTAAAAGTAGTAATTTATGTTCAGAAATTATGGAAGTTTCTAATACTGAAGAAACTGCCGTTTGTAATTTAGGATCTATTTGCCTTCAACGATTTGTCGAAAATGGAGAATATAACTTTGCAAAATTACGCGAAGTAACTTCTATTTTAACTAAAAATTTAAATAAAGTTATTGATGTTAACTTTTATCCAATTCCAGAGACAAATTTTTCGAATATGAAAAATCGTCCAATTGGTGTTGGTGTACAAGGTTTAGCAGATACTTTTTGTTTATTAAAGATTCCTTATGATAGTGCAGAAGCACTTGTATTAAATCGTAAAATTTTTGAGCATATTTATTATGCATCTCTCCAAGCATCTATGGAAATCTCCATGAAAGATGGTTATTATGGTTCTTTTCCGGATTCACCTTTTTCACGTGGTCAATTGCAATGGGACATGTGGAATATCAATCCAAAATCTTTAAGCACTGAACTTGATTGGAATACATTAAAAGCGAATATTATCAAATATGGTACACGGAATAGTTTGTTAACTACGTGTATGCCAACTGCTAGTACTTCCCAAATTATGAGCAGTAATGAATGTTTTGAACCGTTTACAAGTAACATATACGTACGTAAAACATTAGCAGGTGAGTATGTGGTTGTTAATAAGTATTTAGTTAAAGATCTTTTAGAAGCTAATTTATGGAATAAGGAAATTTACAATGAAATTTTATATTTTAATGGAAGTATACAAAAAATTGATAATATTCCTAAAAATATCAAAGAGCTATATAAAACAGCTTATGAAATTAAGCAAAAAGTATTAGTAGATCTATCTATTTCAAGAGGACCATTTATTGATCAGAGTCAATCGCTTAATATATTTATGGATGTTCCCGATTTTTCGCGTTTATCAAGTTCACATTTTTATGCTTGGAATAACGGTCTTAAAACAGGTTTGTATTATTTACGAACAAGTGCAGCAGTTGATGCTATTAAATTTGGCATTGACGCAGAAATATTAAAAAAAATTAAGATAAAATATACAGAACAGAAACCATGTCCGTATCGTAAAAAAGGCGCTCCGATTCCAGAAGGTTGTGAAGTATGTAGTTCGTAAATAATAAAATTGAATATAAAAATTATTTTTTAGATATTTATATTATAATGACAAGCGAATATTATAATATAACTTTAGAATTTTTAAAAAGTAAATTTCCAGAATTTGTTGATTTTAATCATGCTAAAAAACATTACTTAATATTTGGTAAACCACAATCTGGTAAATCAGTTTTTACATTTGGAATTGCCTTATTACATATTCTTAAAGGTACTTCATGTGTAATGGTATTAAGAGATTCCACGAAAGATGCGTTGCAGATTAAAAATAAAGCTAAATTATTCTCAATCGAACATTCTAATTATATGAAAATGATCGGAAAATCTGATTGTCCTAAATTAGAAGTTGTATTAGCAAATGCAATATCTTCAAATAGAAAAACTGGTGATTTAAGCAATTATGAACCTATATTAAACGCTATAACAGGAGATAAAAAGAAATTAATTATTGCTATGAATAATGGTTATCAATTACAATATTTAAATCGGGTAATTTGTGAACATATATCGCATGATTTTAATAATATAGTACTGTTGACAGACGAAGCGGACGAAGTAGGATATGCCGTGATTCATACCGAAAAACAACCGCATTTTCACGCATCTTTAGAATACAAGGAGATGTATGATAGGGCGCAAAATGTATATGAAATTAGCGCTACAATATTTGATATATTAATTGGAAATGAAGATCTAACTAATAAAAATATTATTGTACTTAACCCATCAAGTACATATAAAGGTATAGAAAATAGCTTAAATTTTATTATTTTAAAGCATAAAGTACTACCATGGTCAGTTGATGATCCAATAATAAGCGATCTTAATTTAATCCCAATATATAATGAACTGAGTAATAAAAACATATTTATATCATCTCAATATAATTGTCCTATTGATCATCCGATAATAATACTACATAAAACAAATACCAGACATGCTCATCATGATGCATTTTATGATTATTTTATAGACAATAAAGAGTTTAATAAAATATGGACCGTTATTACAGAGGACAGTAGAGGTATTAGAATATATAATAAACACTTAAAGTCAAAAACTATAAAAATTTGTAGAGAAAAATTAGTTGATAAAGACGGATCAGGTGTTTTTAACTTTACTAATAGTAACATTGATATACAAGATATACTACAATACTTTATTGATAATGGAGGTGTTAAAAAGTTTAGTCATATTGTAATTAAAGCAGGTTTAACAGCTGGTAGATGTCGTAGTTATGTAAGTACAAATGGTCAATGGCATTTAACACATATGTACTATATACCTAGTAAAGGAGTAAAAGTACCTCAATTAATTCAATCTTGTCGATTAAATCATGATCGTCCTGATAATATTCCACTTACAATGTATGCTCATAATAAAACTATTAATGATATACAAAAAGGTAATACTTTACAAGATGAACAATTAGATCGTCTTAATAAATTAAAAACTGAAAGTTATACAAGTGATCAAATAGAAAAAGAAATTTGGAATATTAATAAAGTACCCAAATCTAAATTATGTGTAAGTAAATTACATAATAATTTTAAACCTATTACAATTCATCAAGATGATAATGGTTGGGATATATCTCAATATACAAAAACAATTACAAATATACAAGAACTTGATGAAACAGAAACTAAATATTATCTTATAGATCCTGAAAATATGAAAATTGGAACCATTGGCCGTGTAATTATCGATGAAGTGATTAAACAAATAATTATACATAAAAAAATAGGTAATACAGTATTACGAACAGTTATAAATAAATGGTTAATGGATACGGGTAAAGATGAATTTAAATATACCGATCAGATTAATGGGATGTTTGATAGTTTTATTAAAAATAAGATGGAAATAGTGTATAATATAGATACTACTGGTCTATTATACTGGAAAGAAAATAAAAGATGGTATCTACAGTTAAATTCTTAAAATGTAAACTTATTATTATTTAAATAAATATATTATTTAAGTAAAAAATGTATAAAACAGTTTTTAGTTTAACAACTATTCCATCTCGTATAGATAATCTATGGATGACACTTCATTCTCTATTTAATCAGACTTTTAGACCAGATCGTATTATAGTAAATGTACCACATAAGAGTACTCGATTTAATACTGAATATATTATTCCAGATTTTCTGCAACATATGCATAATATAGGTAATATTGAGATTCACAGATGTGATGACTACGGTCCAGGTACAAAACTTTTAGGTTTATTTAGTCACCCTAATATCGATAATGATACAGTTATTTTTGTATTTGACGATGATCGTGTATATAACGCAGATATAACAGAAAAATTATTAACAGCATATACTGATAATAATTCTAACGTATCAGTTGGTAGTGTATCTGGTATGTTAGAAAAACATCAATATAATTATTATGCTTTTTATTTTATGGGATTTTCAGGTTATTTAACATGTAAAAAATTCTTTACAGATGATATTTTTGAATGTACCAAATTAAATATTCGTTATGCAGATGATCATTATCTTAGTTATCACATACTAAAAAACAACTACAGAATATTTGGTTTAGAAGATATTAATATACATAATAATACATATGCTCCTCGTATGTCTGATAATGAATTTATAGATTCTTTACGTTCAATAGAACATGTAGATTTAAATGATAAGAATTTAATAAAAGAATGTGATAAATATTATAAAGAAAAATACAACTTTGATATTGAAGAATATAAAAAATCTCTAGAGAATATATAAGCGTGATAAAGAACTCTTATATATTAATACAGCTTCTTTACCTTTACATGGCTTTTTTGTACCACTGGTCTATTATACTGGAAAGAAAATAAAAGATGGTATCTACAGTTAAATTCTTAAAATGTAAACTTATTATTTAAATATATTATTTAAATATATGTATAATTTAAATAAAAATGTATAAAACAGTTTTTAGTTTAACAACAATTCCATCTCGTATAGATAATCTATGGATGACACTTCATTCTCTATTTAATCAGACTTTTAGACCAGATCGTATTATAGTAAATGTACCACATAAGAGTACTCGATTTAATACTGAATATATTATTCCAGATTTTCTGCAACATATGCATAATATAGGTAATATTGAGATTCACAGATGTGATGACTACGGTCCAGGTACAAAACTTTTAGGTTTATTTAGTCACCCTAATATCGATAATGATACAGTTATTTTTGTATTTGACGATGATCGTGTATATAACGCAGATATAACAGAAAAATTATTAACAGCATATACTGATAATAATTCTAACGTATCAGTTGGTAGTGTATCTGGTATGTTAGAAAAACATCAATATAATTATTATGCTTTTTATTTTATGGGATTTTCAGGTTATTTAACATGTAAAAAATTCTTTACAGATGATATTTTTGAATGTACCAAATTAAATATCAGATATTGTGATGATCATTATCTTAGTTATCACATACTAAAAAATAATTATAAAATATTTGGTTTAGAAGATAAAGAATTAGAATATAATACATATATTCCACTCCTTAATGATAATGAAAATGTAGATTCTTTATGTAGAATAGAAGATAAAGATTTAAACGCTAAGAATTTAATAAAAGAATGTTATAAATATTATAAAGAAAGATACAACTTTGATATTGAAGAATACAAAAAATATCTAGAGAATATATAATCTTTCTTTATCACGTTTCCACACTAATACGGCTTCCTTACATGGTTTTTTGTATTCGCTAATAAATATTATATTGTTTTTACTCATATTTATACACCAATCTGTAAATTTACTATAATCAAAATCAGAATCATACTTATCTTCGATAGAATATACATTCCCAGTATTTTTATATGGTGGATCGCAATATATTATATAACCAGATAAGTTAGAAAATTTGGTATAATCACATCCTTTGATATTTACATCTATAATTTCTTTACCAATTTCTTTCATTTGTATAGCTTGATGTTTAACATTATTGGGAGGAAAAAATGTACCTCTAAAAATACCTCTAATAGAACAAGCAAATCCTAAAAATATAGCATTTAGAGATTGATCATTACTAGTTTTCATCTTATAATACATATTTTTAGAACATGTAGTAGGTGGATCAAATCCATTTTGAATAGCTTTCCATAGTTTAACAAGATAATTATTACGATCTCCTGCTTTATACTTTAATTTATATTGTGAAAATAATTTTGGTATATGCCGATATACTCCCATCATACCACAAAATGGTTCACAATATCCTTTTATTTTAAAATCAGATTCTTCAGCAAAAATAGTAGATTCCTCATATATTATGTTTGCAATTTCTTTACCTTTATATTTTTTACCTCCAGGATAATATGTCATATTTATATTATAAAATAATTTATTACTTTATAATAATATTTTTATATTATGTATGGTTAGATAATAGATATTATTTAATTTTTAAAATTAGTTTATAAAATTGATTTTAAAAAATAGATACTAACATTAAATACAAACTTATTATATTATGAATAATTGTTCTTTTTTTATTCCATCTAAAGCTTTATTTGGTGGATTTCCCACTCAAGAGGAAACTAATAATTTAGAGATAAAAGGTGTAAGATATTTTGTAAATTTAACTTGTGACAATGAAGATAAAATTTATCCATATACTACAATATACAATAAAATATCATTTCCAATCCATGATCGAAATATACCAGATAATATATCTGAATTTTCTGAATTTATTATTAAGATTAGTAATATAATTACTAATCTTAATACAGATGAATTGGTTTATATTCACTGTAAAGGAGGGCATGGAAGATCAGGTATTGTTGTAGCTTGTGTATTATGTTATTTATACAATATGGATGCTGAATCAGCTATTCAATATACAAATACATGTCATAATACTCGTATTAATATGAAAGAGAAATGGAGAAAAATAGGTTCACCTCAAACTATACAACAAAAAAATTTTGTACATCTATATAAAAATTCAATTACATAGAATCTTCTTTATTTTCCATGATTTCGATTACGAATACTAGTTGAACAATTATGACAGTTTTTAAGTTGAATAGGTGATTCATTTATTACTTTTTGTACTTTTTCGTAAACTGGTTGTTGAGTGATAACATAATTTAAAAATTGGTCATTACCGGGATATTCATTATTATAAAATTGAGGCTGAATTTCATATGCATTATATAACGCACTATTTAAAGATATGTATTTATTATTATCTGTTATAGCTATAGTTTTTGGTGTACAAATGTTTTCTAAAGTTCTATACGACATATTTTATCTTATACTTGATTAATTATTTTTATACTTAAAAAAATAATTAATATTAATAAAAGAATGTCAAATACACGATTTCTCGAAATAGATAGTACTTATAGAAATCGCAATTTATGGCCTTATCCCGGTCAATTTGAAGTCCCGATTTCTCAATCCGGTAGAAAATCTAAAATGGATGCAGTTGATCCTGTAAGTTTAGGAACACCACTTAATAGTTGGACTTCAAATTCATTTAATAGATCACTAGCTGGAACTAGTGCAAGTGTTAGTGCGATTATAGCATCTGTGAGTGATGCACCTATAGCTGCTACTAACACAACTACTACATTTATCGTAAGAGCAACATTAAATAGTTTACAAACATTAGAAAATTATTATTATAATGCAGTTATTACAAATACATCAATTTCTGCTAGTCGTAGAATTGTTAATTACCAATTTTTATATTCTGATATCGCTGATATTGCTATAATTACTGTAAATTCTCCATTTTCAGATATTTTCGCGGATGGTAATACTATTATTATATCAGATCCAAGTGATTTATCTTCATCAACTGCACCTTATTTATTTGTACCTGCAGGTAGAGCAGGAGATAATGCCTATCCTGGAAATGTTGGTACACCTAATAATAATGGTTATATAATTTATAATGAGACAAAAAATCAATATAGACAAATTGCTGATTATACAAGTGTTACAAGTATATTAAGTATATATGCAAATAATCCTATAATTGGATGGTCTGTAAGTGACCAATATTCAATTAGATACGATATACCAATTAGTTATGGTACTATTACAAGTAGTAGTATTAATGGTAATACTATAATTATTGGATTATCTGTACCGTTTACACAAAATTATTTAAAACAATTTTTACGAATTACTTCAGCTGGTAGCGCAGCTTATAATCAAATTGGACAAATTTGTGAATATAATAGTATTACAATGACTTATACCGTTTTACCGACTACAACTTATCCCAAATTAAATTTACCATCGGTTGGTAATACTTTTGAAATATTAGAATTTTCATATGATAATTTATACCCTTTTGTTTATACTGGTAGTACAGTTTCTCAACAAGAAATGGTTTGTTATGAAATTGAATTATTAAGTCTAACTTTACCGAATCAAACTTTATCAGTTGGACAAGGTAGTCGAATTGCTTTTTATCCATATTTATATGTTGAAATAGCAAATGTATCAGCTTCAGGTGCAGGTCTTAAAAATGTTCTTTATTCAAATAATCCAAATGCGACTAAAATGATTTTTAAATGTGCAAGTACAGATGTATCAAATCCATTAATTACATCTTTTGTAACACTTGATGGAGATGGTGCAAGACAAACTATTAAATTTAAACCTAATGATAATTTATTATTTTCAGTACGTTTACCTAATGGAAATATATTTGATACTTTTAGATATGAAGCATTTTCTCCATGTCCTCCCGATGCTTTATCTCAAATATCTGCAATGTTTAGTATGAAACGTTTATAAATTAAATTATCTAAAGAGTAAATATATTATATATAAAAATGTCAGTCGAAATTGATAATTTTATCGGAAAAGGGCAAATTAAAGAGGCAATTGAGCAGTGTTATAGGGAAAATCAAAATAATTTAGGAAAATTAATTAGTATGATTTCTACTGTGTCTGATACTTCTGTCACCGCAAAATCTAATACAGAAATATCGAATGATAAACATACTACTATTTCTAATACAGAAATATTTAATGATAAACATACTACTACTTCTAATACAGAATCTACAAAAGTTGATACAACTACTATCGATACATCTATTAAATACACTAGAGTTATGTTATTATGCAATTGGTTACCATCTGAAGAATTATGTAAAATATGGAATAAAATGAGCAAAGGAAATTTTATTTGGAATAATATTAAACTTGTATCAAAACATCCAGTTGATTATTTTGTTGTTATTAATTCTGTTCTTCATACTAATTTTATGTATAATATAAATACAGATTTAGAAAAAACTATTTTATTTCGAATGGAGCCTGATATGGATACTACAAATATTGAAAAATGGGGTTTTTGGGCTAATCCGACCCGTAATATTTTCAAATTTGCCGGATTTCATGATGTCCACTATAATAATTTAGAATGGCATATATCTAAAACATATACTGAATTAACTAATGAAAATATTGATAAAAATAGTATATATGCAAATATATTATCAACCGTTTTATCAGATAAATATAATGATCCAGGGCATATTAAACGAGTTGATTTTGTTAAATTTTTAGAATCAAAAGACTTTATTGTTGATGTATATGGCAGTAATTCATTTAAATGGCGTAGTTATAAAGGTGCATTACCATATCATCAAAAAGATGATGCTTTATTACCTTATAAATATACTTTTAATGTTGAGAATCGCCAACTCAAAAATTATATGACAGAAAAATTAGTAGACGGTATTATCTCTGAATGTTTAACTTTTTATCACGGATGTCCAAATGTAGGAGATTATATTGATGAACGTGCATTTGTATATCTTGAACTAATAGATTTTGAAAATGATTATAATATTATTAGAAATGCGATTGAGAATAATTTATGGGAAGAACGACTACCTTATATTAAAGCTGCAAAATCAAAAATTTTGAATGAACTAAGTTTTTTCCCACGTTTAGAAAAAATTATTAATTAATTTATATATTTTTATTTAAAGGTAATTTTCATTTTAATTAAAATGAAAATTGCAGTATGTTCACTACATATTGGCGAAAGGTATAAAGTAACTACTAAATTAGGTCGAGATTCAAAAATTAAATATTGCGATAAGCATAATTATGATTATATTGAAGATGAAAGTGTATATGATAATACAAGACCTATACAATGGTCAAAGATACTTTTATTAATTAAATATTTACAAAAGTATGATTATTTGGTTTGGATTGATGCTGATACCATGATTATGAATTCAGATATAACATTAGAATCAATAATCAATACTTATTCAAATGGAAAAGATTTTTTAGCATGTCTTGATAATGGTATTGTTATTAACACAGGTGTATTTTTTATTAAAAACACAGAATATGCTTTAAGTATATTAAAATTGATATATACACAAACCGATTTTATATATCATAAATATTGGGAACAAGGTGCTTTTATATATTTACATAGTAATAATATAAATAATTTAATTAATAATACTACTATTTTAAGTCCAAATATGCAATATATATTTAATTGTTCAATTTATAAGTATAAAGCAGGATATTTTTTAATACATTTTCTCGGTATTTCTAATCTAGATCATTTAGAAAAAGTAATGGAAGATTTTTATCCATATAAAAAAGAAAATGAAAATGACTATATGTTTGAACATAGAAAATCATGGTTAAATAACTATAATATATAAATTATAAAGTTTCAGGAATTATTAATTTATCAATAACGTGAATAATACCATTACTAGCTTGCATGTCTTTATGTATAATAGTTGCTTCGTTATTGATATAAGTACGACCTTTCAAATTAGTAATAAATAATCTGTTAGGTGAATCTTGAGTTAACATAAAAATTGAAGGACTGTATTCCAATATATCAGATGTTATTTTACGATTAAGAGTGCTTGATTTAACAATATGTCTAGCACTTGAATCATCCATATTAATAAATAAATTTTCAGCTTCTTTTCCTAACATTTGATCTGATGGTACAAATAGCGTAAAATTAGCTTGTTGTTTTCCGTATAAATCTGCTAGATTAGAAATATTTAACATATGACGCATATAAGTCATATCTGGATGTTTATCGATAATATCCATAATAGAATTTGGGCAGTATGCTTTTTTTGGTAATGATCCCCGTAAATCGGGTATATCAAACATATGTGTAAAATTATATGATTGAGTATATGGACCATTTGATGTCATTTTTATTTAAACATAAGAAAAACTTTAAGTTAAAAAATAAATTATTAATTTTTCAAACTTATCTTAAATTTATTTTCACTTTCTTTTAATTTGTCAACAACTATAATTAATACTCCATTTTTTCTATCAACATGTACATTTTCTTTTTTAGTAACACTAATGGGTAAAGTAATCGTCTTAGAAAATTTGCCATATGAAATATTATTAACTAATATAGATTTAGTACTATAATACGATATTCTATTACCTGTTATAATAATATTATTATTATCGACATTTATTTCAAGTGATTCTTCATCAATACCAGGGATATCTACATATATAGTTATATAATTAGAAATTTCTACTATATCATACGGTAATTTACACAAAGTATTTAAATCAATACCTTGTGATTTTAATAAATGTAGTACTCTATTATCATTAAAACTCTGATAAAGTAGTTCAGAAAACGAAGACATTTTATATATGTATTTTTATCTTTAAACTATATCAAAATAAAATTGAATATTTTTAATTAAAAATATAGATAGTAATTATAATGCGAAAAACTGCAAAAAAGAATATTAAAAATAAGACTATTAAAAATAAATCTAAGACTAAATCTAAGTCTAAATTAGTTAGTAAAAATAAAGCACGATTAATTACAAAAATACATAAAAGGAAACGTAAAACAAAGAAATCTTTAGCATATTCAGATGATGAAAATGATCCTCTACCTATTAAAGCAGATGATAAAATTAATGAGAAAATTGAACAAATATATAAATTAATAAATGCTATTAATATTATAGATAATACATGTTTAACATAATCCTACTATTCGCAATTAATTTTGTATATATTTATATACAAAATTAAGTTATTGTTATAAAAAATTTATTCATCTATATTTAACTTGTTTAATCTATCCATTAATGTTAAAGGTTTTGCGACAATAGTTTGTATAGGATCTACCGTTTGCATGGGCAGATTTATATGAATATCTTCATTTTTTGCTTGAATATATGATTTAATAGGTAATTCATCTTTTTTTGTATTAAAATAATAATATAAAAATACTAATAGACCAGTTATTGCTAAACATATCAGAATATTTCGTATATTAAAAAAACTTGTTGATATTTCATGGCTATCATTTAGAGTATGAGGCAAAGATGGTAATGAATTAGATTCTTGACGTTCTGGTATCTCTTTTTTATCAATTTTAACTGTGCATTCTGTAGGTTTATCAGATTTTAAAATTAAGAAATAATTTTGGTAATTTCCATTATCAGTGACGATATTTCCAGATATAGTTCCGTCTGCTTTTTTAAATTCAATATCTTTATCTGAATCTAATGTTTTTTGGTCTACTACTAATGCTTCAAACGGCGATTTATCATGTGTTACTACTGTAAAGGTAAGGTCAAAATTAGTCGTATCACCATTTAAATCTACTAATTGTTGTATCTTATTTAAAGTGTATGTTTTTTCAACAGATGTCATTTATATAGTTCTAATCATTTCTTTTAAAACAACTATTTTTTATTTTTTATTTTCCATAAAAGTTGAGCTTTTGTCTCTAATTGTTTTGTCGTTAATGTTGGATTTTCTTCATGTAATCTATTCATTTGTAAACCTATAAAATCTTTTTTAGTAATATTGGGATCATTCATAATTTTTTCTTTTTCAAATTGTAACTTACCTTTACGATCATTTTCTTCAGCGTCTAAGTAGAATTGAAGATTACTTTTATCTAATTCTACATTAATACCAGTTGCAATAGCTCTTTTACATGCTTCTTTACCTTCTACAAAATTTTTAGTGTAAAATCCAATAATACCCATCATATGCCATCGCTTATAATCATAATCACCTCGATCAACGAATAGAATACATTGTTCAGGATATAATAACTTACATGCTAAATCTGTAAATGTAAAAGCCATAATCCAATTTTTATCAATGATATAGTGATCAGCGATTCTCAACATTGGTTCTGCGCGTAATGAATGTTCGATAGCCTTCATATACCAAGTTAAAGAAACATGCCAGTCGTAATTAAGTGCTTGTGAAAGTTCACCGCATCTTAAAAATGCATGAAATTTTTCTTCTTGAAAAGACTCCATTTGTGTACGTAATATATACATATTATATGCTTCTTTCATTTCTCCTAAACAACCTAATGTCTGAGCTAAATAAAATACTGTTCGTTCATCTTTAGGATTTTCCTCATGTTCTTTAAGTAAAAGCATTTTATCTCTGATAAAACGCTTAGAACTTTTATCATCATCTTGTGTACGATCTTGGTATAAAACAATAGTATCTGGTAATCTAGTAACAGGTGGTTCATAACCATCTTCATATTTTGTATTTTTCATCCATTCGTGAACAGAACCTCTATATCGCCAACCTTCATGTGCCTTTACAAAACGCATATTATAGTATTTATCAAGTTTTCCACCCCACCATTCTTGACATATCAGAAAACCAGTTGATGTAGATTTTTTAAATTCATCATTTTGTAAATATTTTCTAAAATGTTCTCCACCCTTTAATTCATCATTACAATCCATTAATAATAAATATTCAATATCAGGAAAAGTATCAGCAAATTCAAGAGATACATTACGAGAAGTACAGAAGTCTACAAATTCGCCTTGTTTTAAATGAAGAGGAATTTTATGTTCTTTTGAAAAATTTTCTAATATTTCGATTGTATCATCTGTAGATCCAGTGTCATATGCAACAATAGAATTAATAAATCCTACAACACTATTAAGTGTTACTCTAAGACGTTTTTTTTCGTTTTTAACCATTATAAGTAATGCAACATGAGGAGATTGTGTATTCATTTTTAAAAAGCTATTTTATTACTTTAAATAAATAATAAAATTGAATAAAAAATTCTATTTTATACATATAAGTAATAAATGCCTAAATTATATTTTCGTTATGGTGCTATGAGTTCTAGTAAAACTGCTAATTTATTAATGGTTGCGCATAATTATGAAGTTCAAAATAAAGAAGTTTTATTAATTAAACCAGATCTTGATGATCGATTTGGTAAAGATCTAATTAAGTCACGTTGTGGTTTAGAAAGAAAGGCTAATATTATTGTTAATTCTGAAGACAATTTACTAAATAATAGTGTAGACTATAGTTACTATGATTGTGTCCTAGTAGATGAAGTACAATTTCTTACATCTAAACAAATTGATCAATTACGTGTTATTACTATTACCACACCTGTTATTTGTTACGGTATTCGCACTTCTTACAATTGTGAACTTTTTCCAGGTTCTAAACGTTTGTTTGAATTAGCTGATACAATTGAAGAGGTAAAAACAACTTGTAATTTTTGTAATAAAAAAGCTACAATTAATGCTAAACTTCAAGATGGTAAAGTTATTAAGGATGGTTCGAATGTTATTGATATAGGTGGAGATGAAAAATATTTAAGTACTTGTTGGTTTTGTTGGAATAATAAATAAAATTAAAAATATTATTATAAAAATAAATGATACTTTGTAGTATTTGTAACAAAAAATTATCAAATTTAATGTCTAATATTTATACTTGTAAATGCCGAAATATTTATTGTCCTAAACATTTATTAGCACATGATTGTACATTTGATTATAAAGCTGAGTTTAAAAGATACAATAACTTAGAATCTATATCTAATGAAAAAGTAACAAAAATATAATTATAAATAAAATTGAATATTTATAATTACAAATACAGTTTAAATATACAAATGGAATTATATAAAACTTTACCAATTTTACACGGTATTACGAAGAATGGAAAAACAAAAGTTTGGATTGCTAAAATATATAAACTCGATAATAACATTGCGAACGCGCATATTGAACACGGGCAATTAGATGGTAAATTACAATTAACAGTGCGTGAGTATGATAAAGGTAAAAATATAGGTAAATCGAATGAAACAACTCCTTTACAACAATGTTTATTAGAAACTGAAAAAAAATGGTTAGATAAAAAGGATAAAGAAGGATATATTATAGCTGAAAGTGATACAACAAAAATAGAGAATAATTTAAAGTGTATGGAATTACAGTCTGAACGTAATATGGATCCGATTTTTCCAATGCTTGCTAATAAATATGATCCAAATAGTATTAAAAAAAAGAAAAATGATATAAACTTTCCATGTTATGTACAACCAAAGTTAGATGGATTGCGGTGTATTACATATTTAGATAATAAGATCTTAAAAAATCAATCGCGAACTGGAACATTTTTCAATTTTTTGGATCATATTAATGAAGACTTGTTATCCATACTATCAACATTTTCAAATATTGCTTTAGATGGAGAGTTATATACAGATGAAATTCCGTTTGAAGAATTGGCTGGATTGATTAAAAAGAAAAAGGTGGAAAACATAGATTTAGATCTAGTGAAAAAGATCAAATATCATATCTACGATATAATTTTTATAAATGATAATACTATGGTATATCAGGATAGATTATCTTTTATAAGAGAACATTTCTGTAACTTAACCTACATTAATGTAGTTCAAACTGAATTATGTAGTGATAAAAATAAGTTTAAAGAATATTTTAGTCAATTTATAAATAATGGTTATGAAGGTATAATGTTAAGAAATATAGACAGTGTATATCGAGAAAATTATAGAAGTAACGATTTGCAAAAATACAAAGAATTTATGGAAGATGAATATGAAATTATTAACTTTAAAGAAGCTGAAGGACGTGATAAAGGAACAGTTATTTGGATTTGTAAAACATTAGAAAATAGAGAATTTTCAGTAAGACCACGTGGTACAGTTGAAACGCGTAAAAATTGGTTTGTAAATGGTAATTCATATATAGGTAAAAAATTAACAATTATTTATCAAGAATTATCCGAATTAGGTGTTCCTCGATTTCCAGTAGGTAAAGTAATTAGAGAAGATTTTTAAAGTAATTTAAAAAAATACTTTATTAGATAAAAATGTTTGATTATATTATTAATTCTCTAAAGAATATGTTTAAACATGATCAGAAAAAAGTATCACCATCTTTAAATATTATCGAATATACATTTGAAAATGAAGTATTAGATAATACAAAATTTAATAATTCACAATTTGTCTTAGATACTTCAGTAGAAGATACACAACCTGTCTTAGATACTTCAGTAGAAGATACACAACCTGTCTTAGATACTTCAGTAGAAGATACACAACCTGTCTTAGATACTTCAGTAGAAGATACACAACCTGTATTAGATACTTCAGTAGAAGATACACAACCTGTATTAGATACTGTAGATGATGATACACAACCTGTATTAGATACTTCAGTAGTAAAAGAAGACACACAACCTGTATTAGATACTGTAGATGATGATACACAACCTGTCTTAGATACTTCAGTAGAAGATACACAACCTGTCTTAGATACTGTAGATGATGATACACAACCTGTATTAGATACTTCAGTAGAAGATACACAACCTGTATTAGATACTTCAGTAGAAGATACACAACCTGTATTAGATACTTCAGTAGAAGATACACAACCTGTATTAGATACTGTAGATGATGATACACAACCTGTATTAGATACTGTAGATGATGATACACAACCTGTATTAGATACTGTAGATGATGATACACAACCTGTATTAGATACTTCAGTAGTAAAAGAAGACACACAACCTGTATTAGATACTGTAGATGATGATACACAACCTGTATTAGATACTTCAGTAGTAAAAGAAGACACACAACCTGTATTAGATACTTCAGTAGAAGATACACAAGATAAAGTTCAAAAAGAAGAAACTGATGAATATGCAGATATGCCATCTTTAATAGATGATAGTGATGATGAAGAAGTAAACACTCCTAAACTTATTAATACCGAAACAATTTTAGAATTATTAGAATCATCGTTAAAAAGTACAGAAGATGCTGTAGAATCTATAGAAAACACATTAAAAACCATCGATGATGATAAAGCTCATATTAATGAAATAACAATAAAAAAGATTGTACAATTAGTAGAAGATGTAGATTCTACTATAAATTCTGTAGAAAATGCATTTGAAGCTGATAAAAAATTAGAAGAAGAAGTTAAAAATATTATAGAAAAATTATAAATTATAAAATTGATTTTATATAGATTAAAAATCAATTTTAGTTATGCTATGTCTAATATTATAATGGAAAGAAATATATGTATCGAACCTCAATATTTAAACAATAATATACATCAAAATTTATTAGTAAAATTAAGAGAAGTTACAGCTAATGAATGTACAAAAAAATACGGATATATATTAGAAATCTTACGTATATATAGTGTATTAGATAATCAAATATCATTTGCTAATTCTGATATTGTATTTACTGTTAAATTCGAAGCAAAAATTTTAAAACCGGAGATTGGGTCAATATTTGAAGGTGAAGTATGTATGATTATTAAAGATTGCTTATTTGTAGATATTAAAAAAAAATTAAAAGTTCTTGTGCAATTAGGAGAAACTGGCTATAAATTAGATACAAATGATAATTGTATGGTAAAAGGAGATATGAAAATTTATCAAGGTGATTTATTAAAAGTTTGTATAACTGGAGTTAAATATTGTAAACAAAGATTTAATTGTTTTGGAAATCTTGTAAATGAATAATTTAAAGAATAAAAATAATATAAATAATAAATGTCAGAAACAGATATATTAATTGAATTTAAAACTAGTTTAATCAATTTTTTTGATGAACTTATTGATCAATTCCCAAATGAAGGTGATTTAATTGTGATTCGTATATTCTTAAAAGATCAAATACCGATCAAAGATATAATGGATATTTTCTTATTAAAAATAAATAAAGATGACCAACATCTAAAAAAAATGGTTAAAGAACGAAATGAATCTTTTTTTTTAGATCATAATATTTTTGACTCTTTAGGTCGTGATAGAATAAATCATTTTAAAAAAATATGGCGTTCTGGTAATTTAGATCAGGAAGATAAATTAGTTATTTGGAAATGGGTAGATTTATTTATTCATATATCTGATAAATATGTAAAAGCTAAAAATCCCTAAAATTTTATATCGTGTAATATAACACTATTAAGTGATATAAAATTTAATTCGTGAATTCTAATACCCAAAAATCACTAGCTAAATTAGTGTTTGATAAGTAATCATAACTTATATATCCAAATCCTTTATCACCCCATTCAATACCCCAGCTATTTTGTATAATAAATAAACGCCTTACGTCATCCCATCCAACACATATAATTGCATGACCCCCAATTTCTTTATTTTCACTATTTGGTAATGGAATAATTCCACTTTTTGTTACAGTAGGCTTTTCAATAGAATCATATACTACAAATCCAAAAATAATAGGAAATCCTCTGTAAAGAGCTTTTTTAATATCATTAACCGTCTGATTTACTTTTCTATATTTTATTACTTTATGTGTTTTTGCTTCTGTATAACATGTATCTGGTGGTTTAATTGTAAATTTACTTATATCATAAGGCCAACTATCTTCTGAACACACACCTTGGCTATTGATAGTTTTAATACCATCTCTAATTTGTGCTCCGCTATCTACATCTACGCTATTTTCGAGCATTCTTTCATTATAGTAAATAAATAATCTAGATCGTGGTTTATTATCAATTTTTTCTATCATTTCACAATATAAAATAGCATTAGCAATTGCATTAGCAGTACATGATCCTAATTTACCCTGATTTATAACAGGAGGCATTTTTTCACGTAATGAGAAATTACGAGGTAAACTAGTATCATTATTATTTTGTAATAATTTATCCCTGTTATCTATACGATCTTTAACCCAGCCATATCGAGTAGATTTAATTGCCTCAACTATTAAAAATTCATTATACATATCTTCTATATCCATTTTATATTATATACAGAGAATAATTCTTTATATTATAAAATTAAATTATATAAAATTTAAAGATATACTATAAACCATATAAAAGTATGGATACTAAAATACGTTTACATCTACTCGCTGTTCCTCATACTATTACACGTAGTGAATATAGTCATTGTGCTTTTACCGGTAAAGTACAAAGATTTTCACCTATGATGAGAAGTGTTGGTTTTGAAGTATATCATTATGGTATAGAATCATCGGATTCTGGAGCAGATAAAAATTTTAATATATTATCTATTAATGAATGGAAACGTTTACGTATTGAATCTTATAAAAGTTTAAATCCAGATGTATCGTTTAACGAAATAAAGAAAAAATTAAATGACCACACGCAATTTATTGGTAATCTTGCAAATATCGGTACACCTCTGTATAAAGTATTTAACGAACGTTTACGACCTATTCTTGCTCAAAATTACCGTTCTAGAACTACTGATATTGTATGCCTTACATTTGGACCTGCACACGAGGAGGCAATATCTGGAAAAGATTATATAACTATTGAAACTGGTATTGGTTATAATAATGCATATAAGGAACTTAGAATATACGAAAGTTATGCTATAATGCATTGGTATCTTGGAAAAGAAGGTAAACAGACGATTAATTATTGGTTTATATGTGCCAATTACTATAACATTATTGAATGGCCTCTTAATTTAAATCCTATTCCTAATAGAATTGGTTATTTTGGTAGAATTCATGAAGTGAAAGGTTTGTATGTTATTTTAGAAATAGCTAAACTTTTTCCGCAAGTAGAATTTATAATATGTGGTCAAGGAGATCCTACACCATTTACATCAGTGCCTAATATTAAATATAAACAGCCAATTCACAGTTCAGATCGTGCAGAATATTTAGGAAATTTAACAGCTTTACTTGCTCCTTCTAGCTTTTTAGAACCATTTTGTGGTGTTTCAGCTGAAGCACAACTTTGCGGAACACCAGTTATTGCAACCGATACAGGTGCTTTTGTTGAAAATATAGAACAATTTAAAACTGGTGCTAGATGTCATACACTTTCAGATTTTTGTTATGCTGTAAAAATGGCTTTGGAAGGTAAATTTGATAGACAATATATTCACGATCGAGCTGTAAGTATATTTGATATGTATGTATTAGCAAAAAGATATAAATATATTTTTGACTCAGTTATAGATATTTATAACGGAACAAATGGATGGTATTCTCCCAATGTTCATATGAATGAACTAGAAGATATAATGGCTAAGTAAAATTATATTTTTTAAACAAAAATATAATTTCTAAATAGAATTTTATATGTTTGATTTATAATTGTTAATATGCATTGTATAATCACTTTTATTCATAATTTTCTTAAAAAATGTTGGAGAAAATTCTTGTATCTTGGCTACTTTTTTAGGAGAATTAACTGTTTTTGTTTCAATGAATAAATATCCATCAGGGAGACATATAGGCATCATTTCAATGTTATCTTTTTTACTCATTTAGTAATACCATTATATATAATTTTTAATTTTCAATTTTAAATATCTTAAAAAATAAAATTGAATAAAAAAAAATACTATCTAAAAAAATATCAGAATATATAAAACAATAAATCAAACAATGTCAGACACAAAATTAACTTCGGCTAATGGCTATGATGTTTCGCGCATGCTATTTTCGGATCCTCAAGTTGGTACTATCCCCGATAGTAAACCTTCTATTTCTTATAAACGTATTAATATTTCTACTCGTAATTCAGATGGAACTGTCGGTGAATTAATCTTTCCTACTGAACGCCTCTTTTCGTTTGGTGTATGTGAAAATCTTAATCCTGATACTGGTAAAGTTAATGGCTATGTAATGCCTCTTTGTTTATGGAATAAAGACGGAGCTTCTAAAGAAGAAAAGGCTTGGACAGATACATTTAATAATGTAGTCGAAGCTTGTAAAGATCATTTAATTAAGATTCGTGAAGAAATTGAACAATATGAACTAGAACGTAATGATCTTAAGAAATTTAACCCGTTATATTATAAACGTGATAAAAATAACAAAGGAAAAATTTTGACCGATGCTGGTCCTACACTTTATGCCAAATTAATTACTTCTAAAAAACAAGATAAAATTGTAACAACATTTTTCGGTTCAAATAACGAAGAACTAAATGCAATGGACTTAGTCGGTAAATATTGTTATACTCGTGCTGCTATTAAAATCGAATCTATCTTTATTGGTAATAAATTATCAATGCAAGTTAAATTATATGAATGTGAAGTACAGCCTGTACAATCAGGTATGAGACGATTATTAGATCGTCCGCAATCTAATCCTATTGTTCAGACAATTGATACCGGTAAATCTGCAATGAACGACGATGAAGATATTGGCAGTTTAAATGGTAGCGATGAAGAAACTCAAAAATCAGTGGCTACACCTCAACCTCGGGCTCCTTCTCCTCCTAAAGTTGTAAAAAAAGTTATTAAACGTGTTGTCCGTAAAAGCGGCGATGATGAATAAATAGTACTTTACAAAAATTAATACATTTTTAATATTATTATATAATATAATAATATATTTACTTATTTTCTGTTAAATAGTAGGCTGTATAAGAAGAACTTTTTGAGTATTGATCCCATATATGTTTCGGAAGAGTTGTTTTACTTACTGTATTTTTAGTTATTTTTTTTCTTTGTAGAGAAAAATATTCAGATGTAATTTTATTAGTGTTATTAATTTTCATATATTCATCCGCGGTTTTTTTATAACGCTCGCATTTTTCTTCTAATACACTAATTTCTTCTTTAGCATCATGCCATTTTGATAATAAATTTGAAATATCAATACTTTTTGACATTTTATTACGGTAAAGATTTTTTATTTTTATACAAACAAGTATAAAAATAAAATTATAAATATTATAATTTACTCTTTTACGAAATGTGGTTTCATAAAGGACTGAATACGATAATAAGTTAAGGGCTCAGTATCCTTTTTAGAATCGTAGTTAAGAAGTTTAGATAATTTTGTATCAGCCATAATTTGACGACGATCGCTGGGATTTTGAAGATTATTCTTCTTGATATAATCACAAATCATTTTTGTAACATCTACGCGACTACGTAACTCATTAGCTTCCCATCCAGTAAATTTAGCCATTTCTTTGGAAATCTTAACTGGCTTAAGGAAACCTGAATTGGTATTATTTTTACGAGTTGACTTAACGCGATGCTTCATAACTCGCGAAGATTGATTTCGAAGAAGTTTAACGCGTTTATTAAGACTGCGAAGGAATTTAACTCCTTTTGACTTACCAGCGCTATCGCGAAGACGAGTGATTTCAGCATCAATAAGGTTAACCAATTCATCAAATGATGCCATTACTGATTCTTTAGTAGGAGCAACACGGGATTTTTCATCTGCTCCGCTATCTTCTACAACTGTATCTTCCTCCTCAACAACTTCTTCGGAGACAACTGTTTTAGCTTCAACTTTTTCTTCTTTTTTAGTATTTTTCTTACCAGATTTTTTCATATTTTCTTTTACTGTTTCAACTACAGCAGGAGCCGCAGTTTCTGTCACAACTGCTTCATTTGAAACAGGAGTGTTAACTTCTTTTAATTTCTTAGAGGTAGTCTTTGTCATTTTAATAATATAAAGCTTGTCTTTAAGCCATAATTAAAAAAAAAATAACAATTACAAATTCTATTTAAAAAAAAATTATGCAAATAATTTATATAATATATTATATAAATTTTATATCACAAAATTATGTATACATGCTAAATATAGCACTATTATCTTCTGTTTTCTTAATTTTTGTCTCATTAGTTAATTTTATTCCATTTTGTAAATCTTCTAATGTTAATATAAACTTGTGTTGGTTATCAAGACATAAAACTCTTCTAGCATGAGCCATTTTACATTTTCCAATATAATTATTAATATCTCTACCGGAATTTTTAAAAATATCTTTATTATTATTAATAATTATAATAATATTATTTTTATCTACATTTGTCTGCCAATTAATACTATTTAGAATATTTAAAAACATCTGATATAATTGTTCTGTAGAATACACATCAATGCGATGAACCCATGGAAAACGACTTTCTAATCCTTGATTAACCGCAAAAAAACATTTTTTAATATCATCTTCGTATCCCGCTGCAATACAACAAAAATCATTCTTATGTTCTGATAAAAATCCAGTTAAGGTATCCAGTGCTTCTTTTGAAAATGAGTCTTTTTCTGATTCACCGGGTCCTAACGCGTATACTTCATCGATAAATAATACTCCTCCTATACAAGACTGTAATAATTTTCGAGTTTTTATCGCTGTTTGACCTAAATATCCAGCAATAAAATCATCACGATAAGCAATTTTAAACGAACCACTATTTGATAAAATTCCAAGTTCTTTATAAATATTACCCAATATTTTGGATACAGTTGTCTTTCCAGATCCAGGAGGTCCCATAATAATAGTATGTAAATACTCATCATTCATATTACGAGAATGCATATTTTGAATATAATATATTATTTGATAAAAAACTGATTCTTTAAGACTGGTCATACCAATCATATTATCTATTTCTTCTAAATACGGTAATAATTTCCAAATAACAATAATATCTATATTTTTGTAAAATTTATTACTTTTTCCAAGCTTTATAAGATCTGCAATTGAATTTATAGGTGGAGCATCTTCTACTATAATAGTGGGACGTTGTCTTTTTTTCGGTTCAACGACTGGTTGTTCAATTAGTTCTTCCGGAGTTTCTATAAACGGTGGTTCATTAATAATATTATTACTGTCACTCTTTTTTCGTTTTGGTGGCATTTATTTATATATATTATATTTTTGTTTAAATTAATAATACTGAGTTTAAAATCAAATTGATTTTTGAAAATAACTTCTTATACTCTTAATATAAGATTAACAAATATGAACATCAATAACGAAGAACGAAAAAAATCACTTAAAGAGCTTAAAAAAGAAGCTCGATTATTAAAAATGCGAGAAAATTTAGAGAAAAAAGAAAAACAAAGGGAATTATCTCTTCAAAATAAACAAAAAAACATTAAATCGAATAATACTACAACAATTATTATAAATCGGTATATCTACACAAATCTATCAGAACAAGATAGAATGCGTAAAGAAGCAGAAGATTCTATTATTAATGTAATGTGTCCATCATTTAATAGTAGTAAACAACAAGTAGTGCCTATTTTTCAAGGTCGATTTAACTATGCAGTAAAAATACTTGATATAGCTACACAAGATGAAGAATCTACTTTGGTAAATAGATTAAATACACTATCAGTATCTGATACAAATATTGATGTAAATACTAATAAAACATATATACCCCCACCTCCGCAGTGTGTTCAATATTCGCCATGTGTTCCTCATTTCCCTCCACCTATTACTACGTTATCCGAATCTACTAATAAGACACAAGTTCCAAGATATAGATTATGTATGTCAGTTTTAAACAAGACAGAATGCCAATACGGTCCTAAATGTAATTTTGCGCATAATCTTACAGAATTGGTAGTTGGAGAATGTAAATTTGGTAATAATTGTAAATTTATAAAGACTTGTAATTATAAACATCCAAATGAAAATCCGGAAGATTATTATTTACGACTTGTCTCAGTAAATCAAAAAAAATAATTACTTATGTTTAGCAACTTTAATCTTTATAATTTTTTAATTATAAAGAAGTACATTAAAATATATATTCAAATAATAAGTATTGTTTTATACTTATATTCTCATTTGTACATTTTATTCGTCTTTTAAACCCAACATATAATAATACAGTTGTTAATATATCTAAATATTCAACTTTTTTATCTATATATAAAATTATATTTTCACCGCCAATCGACTCTATTTCTTCCAATATATGAACTAATTTTTTTTTACAATTTTTGATAAAACATTTTGTATTAAAATCATGAGGTATTTCTATATAAAAAATATCTTTATGTATATAACAGTTTAAATCTATATTTACCAATTTAAATACTGTTTGAATGTATATATTCATATTATGTGTATCCATTTTTGGATTCATTTATTTAATATAATAATTTATTTTTATCTTTATAAATTATAAAAAATGCTAGTATTACATATTTTTATGTTATTACTTTTTATTTTTGGTATATTTTTAGCAATAGTATACACTAATATTGATAATGTTATTAGGAAAATGCCAAATTCTAATACGGATTTACAGAATGCTAATAAAGCTATTTTAGTTATTTCTGTAATGTTTATTGTGATTGGATTTTCTTATTTAGCATGTCATCGTTCATGTAATTGCGATTTGCCTAACACATCAGAACCATTATTTTACGTGATATTTTCTGCCCTTTTAGGTATTATTCTAATTGTCTTGGGATCTTTGATACAAGCTAAAAGTGGTGGTAACGATGAAATTGTAAAAAATGCTCCTTCTTTATGGATTAGTGGTGTGATTTTAGCATTAATTGGTTTTATTTATATAATTTATAGCGGAATGAAAAAACTTAAAAGTAACTAACTTGTACTACTTAATTGTTACATAATATGAAAATATTATGCAACAAAATATTGCATTAAAAATAATAATTTTTATTTGTATTTTACAGTAAATTTGCCACATATTTGTAGGGTCCATCACCTTTGACAACTACATTTAATTTAGGTACTTCTACATCCAGATTAGCACGTTTTCCGTAAACTATCCAATTAAATTTAACATATTCTCGATTTTCGCTATAAACTCGGAATTTATTAGAATATATTTTTGAAGAGCATAATTTAGTGAAATTTGGAATAACATTTTCCGTAACATTAGTTAATTGAATTGTATATGAATTAGGTAAACACAATGAATCTACATATTCAGGTAAGTTTACAGTAATATACTCTTGACCTTCTAAAATTTCAGCTTCTCCACGGTAATATACTCCCGCTTCTGGACCTTCTAGAGTTGCGTGAATAAGGTATTTATCATAATTTATTGGGTGATCAATAATGAAAGTTTTACCTGTACCAGATGAATTTGTAGATCTTCCGATTGCATTTGTCTGAGTATTATACATAAGTAAATAATTATCAGTACCATTATTTGTTCCTGTAGCAGTGTAAATAGGTGCCACATAAAATCCTCCTGTAGCACCAGATATATTTATACCAGTAGCATTTGCAGCTAAAATTATACTGTTAGCTGCTTGTCCAGTAGTACCAGCATTATGTCCAATTGCTATAGAATATCGTCCTTGACCAGTACCTCCTGCGTTATATCCAATCGCTATAGCACCTGTTCCTTGATTATTATAAGCTGCTTGATATCCAAGTGCTATTGAATTAATTCCTTGATTAGAAGCTCCAGCTTGATATCCAAATGCTATATTATTAGAAGATTGTGAATAATATCCAGCCTGATAACCAATTGCAATTGAATGACCTCCGGCTCCATCAGAACCTTGACCTGTATATCCGGCTTGATAACCGATTGCTATAGAACCTATTCCCAAATTATTTGATTGATTATATTGCCCGGCTTGATATCCAATTGCTATAGAACCTGTTCCTTGGGTATATTGACCAGCTTGCCATCCAATTGCTATAGCACCTGTAGATTGTCCAGTTGTACCAGCATTTAATCCTAAATTAATATTTGTACTTCCAACTTGCCAAGAGTTACTATATGTATTCCAGTATACATATTGTCCATAAAATGCACCTGTTATTGATAAATAACCTGCTGGTCCGGTATAACCAGTAAATCCAGTGTATCCAGTGTATCCGGTATAACCAGTAAATCCTGTGTATCCAGTGTATCCGGTATAACCAGTAAATCCTGTGTATCCAGTGTATCCGGTATAACCAGTAAATCCTGTGTATCCAGTGTATCCGGTATAACCAGTAGAACCTAACGCAGCTCGTGCAAAAGATGTATGAATATGAGAGTATGTATTACTCGTTTGGAAATATAACTCTGCTGTATGATTAGATGTATTTCTATTATGATTTGTTACAGCTATAACGAGATAATCATAAATAGAAATATCAATTACCGATTGTATTATTAAAGATGATGTTAAACTTTGAGAAGTAGTATTATCATACATATATACAATATCACTTCCATTTGATACAAGATTTGTTAAAGTACTTGTTCCAGAATTATACCCTAATAAGTACCATCTTATACCAATATTGTTAACATCATTATTACCATCTGCTTTACAATATATATTTAAATCCCATATTCCAGGAGGAATAACATTTCCTGATGTATATGAACTTAATGAACTAATTGGAAGTGCAAATTGAACAGCAAGTGAATCTACTGTGTTACTATTATTTGTAGTAATAGTTATTGTCTCTTGAGTTTGAGATAAATCTGGGTCAAGTTGAATAATAGCACATTTAGAATCGGGAGGTGTTGGAGGTGTTGTAGTTGAACCACCATTTGGATTAAATGTTATACTACTTGGTGTTGTTATAGTAGTACCAATGGCAGTTGTTAGTGTCGTTGTTGTAAAATTACTTGGATTTGTAGTATTTGTGTTTTGATAATTAAGATAAAATATTAATCCACCCGCTGAATAACCTGCTGCTCCTGTTGGACCAATTGATCCTGTATACCCAGTATAACCTGTATATCCTGTTTGTCCAGTGTATCCAGTGTATCCAGTGTATCCAGTGTATCCAGTGTATCCAGTGTATCCAGTGTATCCTGTTTGTCCGGTATAACCAGTGTATCCAGTATAACCAGTATAACCAGTATAACCAGTATAACCAGTATATCCTGTTGGACCTGTATCACCAATGTCTCCTGTATACCCTGTGTAACCAGTATAACCAGTGTAACCAGTATAACCAGTATATCCTGTTGGACCTGTATCACCAATGTCTCCTGTATATCCTGTGTAACCAGTATAACCAGTATATCCTGTTGGACCTGTATCACCAA
>Ga0214921_10000634_pt1 | contig 63732 bp, 67 predicted proteins | sample LL1505_MetaG_FD_177992 | JGI IMG/M metagenome (GOLD analysis project Ga0214921, IMG submission 177992) | Freshwater microbial communities from Lake Lanier, Atlanta, Georgia, United States - LL-1505 | ecosystem: Environmental > Aquatic > Freshwater > Lake | place: USA: Georgia | collected...
TAAATGTTGCAATACATTTATACTCACTAAATCTATAATAAGAATTTGATAAAAGCATAATTTGTTTAATCCATGTATTTTTTTCTTCACTTCTCTTTTCAACATGATTTACTAAACTATCTAATATTTTATGATGCATTATAAAATGGTGAGGAACAAATGTCCCTTCAATAGGTGGTTCTATAGAAGGAAATCCTATTAATTCATTAATTGATTTTGAATACTCGTTTTTATTGAATTCGTTTTTTGCACACTCTTGTAAAATCGCAAACTTATAAGTATTTTTATCTTTATCATACAAATGCCATTTTTGCAATACTATTAAGTCCGAATCCCATACAACATAAGGATTTGACAAGTTTTTTATTTGTTTATATGCCCCAATTTTAATCAATTGTTGATACCACCAACCATATTCCCTTGATAGCTCGTCTTTCCAAGTATACCATTGACATATATCTGATTTTGTTAACCCATAATGATAAATAAAATATTTTTCTTCATCTATAAAATTTATTTTTGTATTATAAACATTCCATTGCAAACATTCTTTTTCTAAAATAACCATATCTTTTTCATTGGTAACTATATAAATATTTACAGGTTTATAATTAACTATTATAGATTCAAGTGTTACTCTAATTATCATATTATTATTACACACCGGAATAACAAAATCTAACCCATGACATAAATCCTCCATTTATATATTTATTATATCATAAAAAATACTCCATATAATTAAAATGTTCTATATAATATTTTTTCTAACTATTTTAAAAAAACGTTTATATTTTTTAATACCATCCGAGGTGTAACCATCGCATTTTCTAACAGGCATTAAAAGATAATTATAAACTGATAATATTTGTCTAACAAGATTTATTAAAGGCCATTTTTGATTAGTTTCTGCTTTTTTTTGCAATGAAGTCATAAAAGATGAACTGAACTTTTTTTTTAATTCAGGAATACTCTTTTTGATTTGTTCATATTTTATCTCGGATAATAATTGTTCTCTAGGAAAAAATATACCTTCTAAATCGGTGATATTATTAAAATGAATTCCTACATTATTTAATATCAACTTACAATCTGGATCAATATCCATATAATTAATTAAAAAATTTAATTTTAATTAATTATTTCAATTAATATTTATTTATATTTTATTACATTTATAAATTAAATTCAGGAATAGAATATTGTTCGCCATTTTTTACATATTTTGCAATTATTTTTGGATTTACTTTATTGACTACAATATCTTCTGCTTGATAAACATTGTTAAATTTATCAATGTAATAAATTATTCCTTGAATATCTTGCGCCCAAACTTCTATTTTTTGTGTATTTACTTTAACTTCATTGTCTTGAGTATCAATAATTCCATGAGGAGTTCCTTTCATATGAGTTCCGCAATATTCAAAACCGTCTTTTTTTCTCCTTGTGCATTGTTCAGTTGTTGCCCTTTTTGCACAACATCTGTCAAATATCGGAACAAAGTTTTTTACTCTTTTCCTCTTCATAAAATCTTCTTTATTAAATGAAAGCCTATCGTAATCGTAAATATAATGCAAAAGTTGGTTTACTTCTTCATTATTAATAACACCCATTTGTGTAGCCTTCTCTTTAATGCTATCTTTAAATAAAGTAATGTAAGCTTCTACTTTTTTATTTAATCTGCGCTCCATTTACGTAATTTCTTTATATTGTATTATTTATTGTTTTATATTTAATTCAATTTTTTTATTATTTAATAAAAGAAGTTAAAGACAATTCATTTTAACGGTTTGTTAACACCAAACAAATGGTTCCCAACAACGAAAAACCACTACATCTATATATCATTGTCAACGGGTAGTCTAATTGTTTTAACAATTCTTTTAACTCAGACACTTCTTGTCTCAACGAATCTATTTTATGTATATTTTCATAACATTTTGATCTTCCATGTGTGTGACAATATCGTTTGATTATTGATCGTGAAAGCATATAATAGTATATTTAAAAATATCAGTTTATCTTTAAATGTATTCAATATTTATTTAAACGAACTAGAATGCATTAATTCATTCAATAATTTTTTATTAGATTCTACTACTTTATCATACAATAATATAATTTCCATTTTTTTATCATTAGATAAAGATTCTATAAAATCTACATTTTCTGAAGTTAATTTTTTATTATTACGTATATCACTTATTAATTTTGTAAAAATATTTGTATAAACTAAATTATTTTCCATTGTGATTGATTAATATATATACATAAAATTATTTTTAAATAATTTAAAAATTTATTATTCTACGGGTTCTTGAGTTGGTGTTTCTTCCACGACATGAACTGATGGTTCTTCTACTAGCGGTTCTTCTACTACTGGAGCTGGCGATTCTTCTAATACTGGAGCTGGCGGTTCTTCTAATACTTCAGCTGGCGGTTCTTCTACTACTGGAACTGGTGGTTCTTCTAATACTGGAGCTGGCGGTTCTTCTACAACTGGAGCTGGCGGTTCTTCTACAACTGGAGATGGCGGTTCTTCCGAAACTGGAGCCGGTGATTCTTGTAATACTGGAACTGGCGGTTCTTCTACGACTTGTGGCGGTTCTTCTAATACTGGAGCTGGCGGTTCTTCTATGTTTCTCTCATTTTCTGTTACATTATCAGTAAAATCATTTAAACTAATCAGTAGTTTCTCATTAAAAGTATTTGATTCTGGTTTTTCAAAAAGAATTTCGCTATTTTTTGAAATGTCATTAGTAATTGATTTGTTATTACAACCAGTAATTATATTGCTGACCTTTTTGAAACCATTTTTTAAAATTTTAGACATTTTCACTGTTTTATTTTTAGTGTTCTGACTCTCAGTAGATTTATAAGAGCTATTTGATGGGCTATTCACTTCACTCTCAAAATCTTCAAAAAAGGCGTTTTTTTCATCACTCGTATCAATAAAAAGATTTAACTTTAAATTGTTGGTTTCATTTTTATCATTAGTATTGTTGATTTCAGTATAATTTTCATCATCTAACACATCATCAATAGAATTATTACACACACTATTTTCAGCATTTTCATCAAATTGTATATCACTATTAACATGATTTGACATCAATTGAATCTTATTACTGAATCTTTTTAAATACTTAGTATGCAATTTATGAAAAAATTCAATATAGGATAAAAATAAGTTTACTTTTTCTCTCATCAATATTATTTCATAATTAAATGAATTTACAAAATTATCAATATTCAATCCGATTAATTGTTTGCTTCTATGTATAGATAATTCATTTTCTCTATTATTAATAATACTATAAATTGAATTTAACAAAACTAAAATATTTTCATGAATTTCTAGAGTAATTTCAAATTTATAATCTTTAAAAGGTTCTAGGTCTTTATAAACAGGAAAATTATTTCCTTTCATAATTTCTAATATTTTTTTATCAGTAACATTTTCAATTACGTAGCAACATATCAATTTATATAATTTAAAGTATTCACAATACATTCGGTTATTGACAAATAAGAAAATTCTTTTCATATCATCATATTCCAAATCTATTAACTTACTTTGAAAGTGAAATGAGTCTAATCCAAAAACAAATAATTGTGAGCCACTTTGTCTAATATATTCAGAATACAGATTCTTTAACTTGTCTGATTTATTTTTTAAAGTTTCAAATACATTAATAATTTTACTGCGTATTAAACTAATATTATTGAATTCAGTTTTTAAATTTGATATTCTAATTTCCATACCTCTTTATAATATTTGCAAATATTTTAATATTTAATAAAAATATAATGAATATTTTGAAAAACAATGATGACATATTAGGCGACAATGAAGAAAACAATCTTCTTATTAATAGTATGAATGAAGACCAAATTGAATGGTCGGTTGAACATGAGAGAATTTTTACAGAATGGGGTGATAAAGCTATGTGTTATAAGTGGATGCATTCTAAAGCAAATAGCATGTATTCTAGATTAAATGCGTGGTATACAATTCCAGTTATTGTTATTTCAACTTTAACTGGAACTGCAAATTTTGCACAAGAGCGTGTCCCGTTAGAATATCAAAATTATTTTGTAATGATTGTTGGCGCGTTTAACATTGCTGCCGGAATTATCACTACTATTCAACAATTCTTAAAAATAACACAATTAAATGAAGCTCATAGAGTAAGTAGCATTTCATGGGATAAATTTTACAGAAACATTAAAATTGAGCTTTCAAAACATCCTTCAGAGAGATCAAAAGTATTTAACATGATAAAAATATGCAAAGAAGAATATGATAGATTAATGGAAATAAGTCCAAGTATCCCTGAAAATATTATTAAAGAATTTGATATACATTTTCAAAAACGTAATTTTTATGATAAAATCATTAAACCAGAAATTTGTGATTCGCTTATTCCTACCGATGATTGTAGAAACCCTTGGTATAACGATGAAAATAAGCAAAAAGCTGAAAATGAATTGGCAAAAACTATACAAATAAAGGAAAATAAAATCAAAAAGAAAGAAGAAAACAATTATAAGGATGTAAACGATTTTATTTCATTATTTATTAAAATCAATAACAGAGAACCAATGGAAAGTGAGATTTTTGATAATTTGAAAGATAAAATGGATTTAATGACAATTAAAACTATTCTTGAACAGATAAGAACCGTTAAACCAAATTATGAAAATATTTAATTAAAGTTTCGGATAATCATTTGGAAGCACAAAAATTGAAATAATAATAAATATGTAAAAATACATATACATACTATAAACTTCTGGTCCAATTCCGTAAAATTGTAATATTTGAATTAAAGCGTAAAAAAAAATCACTGATAACCCTAATAATGTAATTTTATTCATAATTATATTATTAAATATATTATTTTTTTAGATATAGATATTCAATTCCATATTATTTTATATTATTCTGTAATTACAATTTTCATCAAAAATTGAACCTAAACTAGTTTTATCAATATAATGATAAGACAAAGGAGTATGACTATAATAATCTTTCGCAACATACATTGGAGTATTCTTTAAAAAATTTCCATCATCTAGCTCCAATTTACCTAAATAAACACTATCGTAGTTTTGTTTCCATAATCCGTCGTGATCACTAATTCTCAATGTCATTTTTTCATAAGTATAATCTAATGTTTTCATTCTATCTGCATCTGAAAACGTGTTGTTTAGTCTTTCTTTCTTAATTTCAGATTCATCTATAGTGTCATTTGGATAATTCATTTTAATTAAATTGTTACCTAAAAATAATGCATATCTTGTTATACCACCTTTACTATATTTTCCATTTTCAACTTCTGTTACTTTTTTTCCGTATTTAAATTCATCTTTATAATCTAAGGACCAACCGCCTAGCCTGAAGGCATTATTATAATCTGTAAAATAAAACCCCGAGCTTAAAATACTACTATTATCACTGGCACTATTTCCGAATATAAATTCAAATTCTAAATTCTTCTCGTGAGTTCCTGTATATACAACCGTTGGTATTTCAATTTGTTCCTCTTTTGAGTTTTTAAAATAAATAAATTCGCTATTTGTTAAAAACAAATCTGTAACTTCGCAGCTTATTGGAATATTACAAATTTGTTTTTTATTTACTATTTCATCAAGTAACGCAAACCAATAAATTGAATTTTTACTCATTAAATTGTTATTAATTTCTACTTTGGTTAAATCAATGAAAACATATACATTGTTTTCACAAATATACAAACCTTTGAATTCAATATAACTTACAAACTTTTCTAAATTATAATTTGAAAATCCTGTGTTACTAGTTGAGAACAATATTGAATACAAGTAACAATAAATTGTAGATAAAAAAAACTCTTCTGATTCATTAGCGTTTCCTGTATTTACATGCGGAAAATCCAAAATATTTGTAAAATCATTCATTAAAAGAAATGTATTAAATGGGCGATTGGCGTTAAAATTTATTTTAAACGGCACTAAAATAACTTCATCAATTTTGATTCTGGATAAAATATCCTCTACATCATTATAAAGTAAGTTTAATCCACCATAAGTAAAGAATTTTTCATCATCGCTCATTTTATTATTGAATAATACAATATACTCAATAATAATAAATTCTATTTATGTATTTTACGCTTAATAGTTTCTTTAGTATGTTCTTCGCGGTTATCCATGATATATTTTGTTAAATCTTCTGCCATATTTTGATCTTTATAATATTTTTGCAATGAAGATAATAACGTCTTGGAATTGATGGGTTTTCTAACAATATTTTTCTTATAGACTAAAGATCCATCGTTTATATCAAAACAATCAATGTTATTTGTTTTCATTACATTTACAAGACTCTCAGTCATAAGTTTTTTTTTGTTGTTTCTTTCTTTAATTTCATTTCTTAGTTGTGAGATTTCACTATCTATTTTTACCCAGTCACGTATATTATTAACTAATTGCTCTTTTGGCGACAGTGATTCATTGTTTGTATTTGTAGTTTCATTCATATTTAATATGTAATCTATGTATATATTAAATTTTTATATCTTTATCCAATAACTATATTTTCTTCACTTTCAATGATATTATTTATACTAGCTAAATTATCTTCTTTAATTTTCACATTGTAATGTCTTCTACATAAAGAATTTTTATAATTTTTTGCATAGCAAATTATTCCTTTATTTTTACCTGATTTTAATATTTCTTGACAATATTCACTATTGTCACTAGTAGATTCACATTGTTGTTTAACCTTATTTTTAATTGATTCCATTTTCAATTTATTCTTCAGTTCTAATTTTTTATTTTGCTCTTCTAATTTTTTATTCTTTATTTCTAGTTTTAATGCATTCTGCTTTTCTTTTAAATCCTCCTTTATGCTCTTAACAACAGCTAATTTATGATTATAACAGTATTTAGTGTCAACATTATATTTATTTTTTAATGAAATATGAATATAGCCATAATGATTACATTGATAACTATGAGAATTACCTGATGAGTCAAATGTAACAATTTGATATTGACATTGATTATTTGGATCAATGAAATCAGAATATCCGTGAATACTTTTATTTATATCATAAAAATTTACACCATGTTCCTTTGGATAACCTAAATATTCATAATATGGTAATAATTCATCTTGAACATTTCTACAGTAAGGACATCTTAATTGATTTTGTTTTAATTTTGTTTTCATTGTTTCCATATTGTTAAATTTTTTTTTATAATTGAAAATATCTTTGTATAATGGTTCATAATTGAATTTATGACCGCATTTTAATTCAACATAATTATCTTTAAGAGGTTGATTTGATATTAAACATATATTTGCATTTTCGTTACTGTTAACAGTATTTTCTAATTTATCATTAGTTTCATCTAAAGAAGTATAAAGTTCTTTATAAAAATCAATATTATTTTCAATGTTGTATTTCATAATAACAATTAAGATTTATCTTTATATTTTTTTTATTTACAGATAATATTATGTCGCCTCCTGAAGTTTGGGGACCACCAATATGGACATTTTTTCATACGCTGGCTGAACATATAAACGAAGAATCATTTATGAATATCAAGTTTAGTTTGTTTTCTACTATAAAAAGAATATGCAATTTTTTACCATGTCCAGATTGTTCACAGCACGCGATTCGTTTTTTAGCAAAAGTAAATATCAATAAAATCAATAACAAATTAGAATTCAAAAATATGTTGTATGTATTTCACAATACTGTAAATAAAAGAAAAAAAAAGAGGTTCTTTAATTATACATATTTGGAGAAATACAGGTTATTGAATGTTGGATCAACATTCAATCATTTTGTAAGTGTTTATCACACAAAAGGAAATATGAATTTAATTGCAGAATCTTTCCAAAGGAATCTCTTAATTGGAGATTTAAAAAAATGGCTAATTAATAATTACAAACATTTTAAACCAACTAAACCTCGCATACAAGAGATTAGTATCAACAATGATACAAACAATGATACTACCGACAATAACAATAATAACAACATTGTTAGTAACAATACAAACAATGTGGATAACGAATAAAAAGTAAACTGATTACAAATTACCAATCAATTCGCCATTTTTATAAACATTACATTTAAAGGTTTGCTTTTTAGGCATACTACATATATCCTTATTACTCTGTGTTTCATTAAAAAATAAATATTTACTTGAACCACCTGCATACATTAAAGTAATAATTACTGCTGATGATGCCAACCCTGTCAAAATATTTAATATCAATTCACTCGTTTTAATAATACAACCTTTATAAGTTTTAATAAAGACGTCTGCAAAAAAATACACCAATAAACCACTAAATATCCAATAATTTACACTTCCATTAATAAACATTGGAATAGATAAATACATAATAGTAAAGGCAAATACAAATGCACTAAAAGTTGAATTTCCATATTTACTGTATTGAATAGTATTACATATTGATGAATCATTTTGTGCTGAACTTGTTGATCCTGTGAACAAATAAATAAAATTTCTTACAACTGAAATACCTATTAAAAATCCTAAAAATATAAACCCTTTAAAGTTTTGAAAAATAAAAGATAATGAAACCATAATTATTGCCAAAATAATAGGTGAATAAAATGATAAAAAAATTACAAAATTGAATGGTTGAAAAATCAATAATGGAGTTCCGCCCTTGATATCTGTATTTTGACTTTGACTAATCATATTATATTATAAAATTATTAAAAATATACAATAATTTTATAATAAAAAATAAGGTAAATATAATGAAATATTATTCATCTACAATCAATTGTAGCGCTTCTTTAATATTTGAGACTGGATAAAATTGTATATTTTTATCTTTCACTAAATCTGTGTTACCATATTTATCAAAAAAATCATTAAAATCTTTTATATTTTCACTTGGATAAATAAAATTTCTCACACCTGCTTTAATCCCATATATAATTTTTGTTTTCAATGCACCAATTTCACCTACTTTTCCATTCAAATCACATGCTTCTCCAGTTACTGCAAAATCATGTTTGATTTTTTTATTATTTAATAAACTATACAAAAGAATAGTTACTGCAATTCCTGCAGAGGTTCCTGATTTTTCAACACTTCCGTCTCCCATATGTAAATGTATTCCATATTTTTGTATTCCATCATAGATGTTTTTTAGTTCAGTTTTTCTCTCTTCAGATGTTAAATTAAAAGCTATAGTAAGTGATATTTGGAAGGATTCTTCCATCATTTTATCTAATAATCCTGTTGTTTTAAATGATAAATAATTATTGGTCGGATAAAAACTTGCAGTGGTTGATAAAATACCACCAATATTATAATTATTTGCCCATAAGCAATTTATCACACCAACCATATTGTCACAATGTATTTTTTGTTTATTCATAACTCGTTTATCTTTAAAATAATTGTTTTTAATATCTTCAATCGTTACTTCCATGGGTATTTTGATTTCATTGTTGTTGGAATTGCTATTTTTCAATATATACAAGTTTATTTCACCAATTATCTCAAAAAATTTTTCTTTTAATTTTCTCACACCAGGTTCCAAAGTATATTCTTCTATAATAAATTTGATTGTTTCATTTGAAATTTCAATCATTCCTTCCAACCCAATATTTTTATAAATTTCAGGTAACAAATGTTTGTTACTTATCTCTATTTTATCTTCTATAGATAAGCTATCAAATTTGATTCTATGAACACGATCTAATAAAACCTTGTCTATAGCATCTGGATCATTATATGATAAAATAAAAAGAGCTTTTGATAAGTCCAGTTCAATTCCAGAAAAATACTTGTCTTGGAAACTATCATTTTGGGTTGGATCTAATAAATGAGTCAAAATTCCGGTTATTTCTTTTCCATGCTCAGTGCGACTTATTTTATCAACCTCATCTATTAATATAATAGGATTCATACATTTCTTATCAATTAATATTTGAACTATTTGTCCCCATGTGCTACCGACGTAAGTATAAGAATGACCAACCAAATGACTGCCGTTTGAATCACCTCCCATCATTATTAGACTAAACGGCCTTGAATTTTCGTTTTCATCTTTCAAACATTCAGATAGACCTCTCGCCAATGTTGTTTTACCAACTCCAGGTGAGCCTTCAAAACCAAAGCAATTTCCTTTTTGTTCACCATTGATCCATTGACTAATTATTCTCTCTATTTGTTTTTTGGCATTATCATGACCATGAACACATTTATCTAGTATAGTTTTTACATTATTCATATATTCTGTAATAATTTTCATGTTTTTTTGTATAAAATCTAAATCAGATATTAATTTGGAGGTGTCAATATTATTTTTATTAATTGAATTATTATTTAAAAAATATTCATTCAAATCTATAAATAAACCAGAGTTATTTTTTTCTACTTTAATAGAATTTATGAATGAATGTATTGCTTCTTTTAATTGAGGCTTCTTTTTTGATTTGTAAATTATTTTATATTCGTTTAAATAATTTTTATCTAGAAAATTGTTCAATAAAATAATATTATTAGTAATTTTCTTTTTATCTCCAGAACACAATATTTCAGTAAACTCATTCCATTCATGATTTTTTGATCCACTTGGATAATTTGTTTTAATTAAAGAAATGTATTTAATCATTTCTAAATTTGTATATTTTATTTTACTCGGTATTTCTGGATAATGTAACTCAATCTCATGTTTTTCATATAAATCTTTAAATTGAATTCTAATCGTATCCATAAAATGTAAAATTGGTTCTTTTTTATAAATAGAAAATGGTATTTTTAATAATCCATCTAGATATTGTCTAGCTTTAGATCCAGAATCCTCCGATTTTGCTTTAACTTCTTTCAACTTCAACATTGCTTTTTCTTTAACATCGTCTGTTGCTTTTAATAAACATATTTGTTGTTCCAAAGGTATTTTATTCATATCAAAATTAGATAACTCATTTGTATATTTTATTGTATTTTTCATTGCTTTTTTAAATACGTTTTTAATATTCCAAGGAAAACTATCAAATATAAGCGCTTGTTCTTCACTATCAACAGTTCCATTTACATCATTTGATAAAAGATCATAAAGCAAATAAGCCAAATACTGGTTTTCGTAATTATCTGTTTTAATCAATAAATATAACAACGTATTTCTTTTTGAAAATAAATCGTCTGCAATAAATTCTTTAACTGTTTGTGCGATTGTTTTCTGTTTCAAAATTTTATTTTGACTTAAATAGCCTGCAAATTTGTCATAATAATCTTTATTAGTATTATTTATTAACAAATCTTTCAAAAATAAAGATGATATAAACCTTTCAAAAGATCCATTTTTAAAATCAAGATCGTTTGGCACATGTTTTTTAATATCTTCTAACCTATCTAGTATGACTTTGTCATGTAAAAAATCTAATAATATATCATCTACTATACCATAAATCAACAAACCCTTTTTTAAATTATGATTAAAAATGTGAAGCTTTATCCCATGAACTTTTACATAAAATTGTTTGAATGTATTATTTATTTCAAAACAATCCAAATTATTTTTTTCTTCAATATTATTCAAAATTTTATAACTAATTGGATGAAAATATTTTAATAGTAAATTATATTTTGAATTATTAGTGGCATTAGTTATATCATTACCAAAACAAATTATCAACAAATCACTTAAACATGATGTGCCATAATTTTTGATCATATTGGACAATTCATTATTAATATTTTGTAATTCATTAATTTTTTTATCAATTTCAATATTTGTTTTTAAATTTATATCGTTCAACAAATTTTTAATTTGTATATTCAAATCATGTAGTTTATTTGTGCATATGTTTACGTCAATCGTTGTTATAATACCAAGTAATTTATTTTTATTCATATAAAATATAGTTTTTTCAATAACATCCTTAAAAAATTCTAGTTTTTTTTCTATAGCATTCAATTTGTTTGAATTTATATTAGTATCAATATTACTAGTATTATTTTTATTCAGTAATATTATCTTTTTATTTTTCATTAAAATCTGTTTCTATTAAATATAAATATAATAATTATTATTTTTGGTATTATCATTTTCTTTAAGCCCATTTATAATATATATATTTCAACGTATTAAATATAAAACGCGAATAAAATGTAGTTACACTTATACAAAATGGGAATACCAAGTTATTTTTCATATATAGTTAAAAATCATTCAGCAATTTTGAAACAAATTCAATATAATAAATTAAATACTGACAATTTTTATTTGGATTGTAATTCTATCATTTACGAAGTAATTCATAGTATTGATTTTAAAAAAATAAACGAAGATGAAACTGAATTGATTATAAAAAATGTTTTTTTAAAAATTGAGGAATATATTAACGTGATTAAACCAACCAACAACCTTTTTATTGCTTTTGATGGAGTCGCACCAGTTGCAAAATTAGATCAACAGCGCGAAAGAAGATATAAGTCTTTATTTCAAGCAAAAATTACTCGTAGTATTTACAAGGGTGCAAAACCTGATCCTTGGAATACATCTGCAATAACTCCAGGAACTGTCTTTATGGGAAAATTAAATGAGAAGGTTAAAAAATATTTCAATGACCCAAAAAAATATAATTTGAAGACTATTATCGTTTCTACTAGTGCTAATTATGGTGAAGGAGAACACAAAATTTTTGATTATATTCGCCGTTTTCCTGAGCAACATAGTGTGGATACTACAACGATTATTTATGGTCTAGACGCGGATCTTATTATGTTAGGTATAAACCATATACCAGTTTGTAATAATATTTATTTATTTAGAGAAACACCGCATTTTATTCAATCTATTAACAGCGATTTAGAACCAAACAAAGAATACATATTGGACTTGCCTGAATTGGCGAAGAATATTACTTTAGATATGAATAACGGCGAAGATTTGAATAGCGAGCAAAAGACAAACCGATTATATGATTACATTTTCATGTGTTTTTTCCTGGGAAATGATTTTATGCCGCATTTTCCATCTGTAAATATTAGAACAGGAGGAACCGATAAAATGATAAATGCATATAAAGCTGTTATAGGAAATACAAACGAAAATTTGTGTGATGGTAAAAATATATTTTGGAAAAATGTTCGCAAATTAGTAAAGTTTTTGGCAGACAATGAAGAAGAAAATTTCAAAAACGAAATGAAGTTGCGCGATAAAAGGGAAAAAATTAAGTTGGCTGATGAAACACCAGAGGACAAATATAAGAAGTTTGATAACATACCGGCTTATGAAAGAACTTTAGAAAAGCACATTAATCCTTTCAATAATAATTGGCGTGCACGATATTATGATACTCTTTTCCATGTTAATAGCGAGGATGAAGAACGAATAAAACAAATATGTATTAATTATTTGGAGGGTTTAGAATGGACAATGAAGTATTACACGACTGGTTGTGCTGATTGGCGTTGGAGCTATAATTATAATTATCCGCCGTTGTTTACAGATTTAATCCATTATATTCCGTATTTTGACACTGAATTTATTACGACAAAAACTCCTCAACCTGTAAATGAACTGGTTCAGTTGTGTTATGTATTACCAAAAGAAAGTTTGCAATTATTACCTACGATTTTATACAACAAATTGATTCAAAAATACAGTGATTGGTATGATAGTGATTGTGAATTTGTATGGGCATATTGCAAATATTTTTGGGAAGCGCATGTTATGTTGCCTCATATTGACATAAATGAACTGGAGTCGTTTGTTATGGAAGAATACAAGAAATGAATTGCACAATAGAATATTTTTACAAAATTAATTTAATAAATTAAAAATGTTTTTTTAAAAAATAATATAAAGAAATAAAATTATGTATATTCAGTAATAGAAGTGATTAGTTTTAACTTGTCAAATGTATTACTCGCTTATGGTCTTATAGTGTAGCGGTTAGCACACAGCACTTTGAATGCCGTATCATGAGTTCGAATCTCATTAAGACCTTAATAACAATACTATAAATAATATAAACATACACGTGTATATTATTTATAAAAGTAACATCATGAATAGAGTTGAACAAATGAAAAAGATCCAAGAAGACGCTCTTACATTATTTACAAAAAAGAATATTGATTATGGCGATGCATTTGCAAAATTTGGAGTTATTGGTGTATTGATGCGTATAGAAGATAAAATACAACGATCGTTATCTATAACAAAAAACGGGGTAAATTTGATAAATGACGAAGGTATTAGAGATACATTATTAGACCTCCATAATTATGCAGCAATGGCATTGATGCTGTTAGATGAATAATCATAATAAAACCATTATATAAATACATTCATATTGATATAATGATTCAAATATTAGATTTATTTTTATTTAACAATCGTGTCTTCTAATGTTGAAAACATTGTATTGTAAAGATGAATAATATCTATTTTTTCTTGTTCTGATAATTTATCTAATTGTATAAGTTGCATAGGGGTTAAAGATTTATAATTTTTAATATCATCTTTCATGATAGATAAATCATTAATTATTATTATTTTGTTTGTTTCATTGAAATACTTTTCAATGAACTCTTGTGATATTCTTGACGTATCACTGCGTTTTGGTTTTGAAATTGAATTATAATTATCTGCATTATTCATTTATATAAAATATTATAAATAAATTTATGCTTTCCATTATTGGGTTTTCTTTAAGTTGTTTTGGAGATTTATTATATTTTAACGATTTTCTTTTCCAAAAAGTATTTTGGCTTTTCAATTTTGGACATTTTTTTTGTCCATTTTTCAAAAATCCGAAAAGGTCTTGGAAAAACATAAGTGTTGTGACCATAATTGAATTTTAGCATGTGGTTACCAAAAAAATAATTCTAAGTTTGTTACCATATTTTTTTTGTATAAACTTTTGTATTTTTTTCTCAATGGAAATAAATGGAAACTTTAGGAAACTTTTTTCCAGCAAATCCAGCACCAAAATTTTACTGCAATATTTGTGATTATGGAACGTGTCGTAAAAGCAATTATGATGAACACCTAATGACATCTAAACACAAACGGAACTCAAATGGAAACTTTTGTCAACCAATTTCCAGCAAAAACCAGCAATCAATAAATTATTCGTGTCAATTTTGTGGAAAAGAATATAATAATAAGTCTGGATTATGGAAACATAAACAAAAATGTAGTTTTGAAAATAATGAAAATAATTTAAAATGTGAATCTAATAATTCACTTGAAATAACACCTGAATTGATTTTCTCACTTATAAAACAAAATAATGAGTTTCAACAAACTATTATTGAACAAAATAAAACAATTGTTGAGCTGTCTAAAAATGGAACCACCAACAATATTAACAATAATAATATAAACTCACATAATAAAACATTCAATTTACAAGTGTTTTTGAACGAGACCTGTAAAGATGCCATGAATATTAGTGATTTTATAGAATCTGTGAAATTACAAGTATCTGATTTAGAACATGTCGGAAAAGTTGGTTATATTGAAGGTATTTCCAATATAATCATAAAAAATTTACAGGCATTAGAAGTAGAAAAACGTCCAGTTCATTGCACTGATCAAAAAAGAGAAGTAATGTATGTAAAAGAAGATAATATTTGGGAGAAAGATGATGAAGCAAATAAGAAATTGAGGAAGGCTATTCGTATGATAGCTCATAAAAATATTTGCATGTTCAAGGCATTCAGAGAGAAATATCCTGATTGTGAGGAATACGATTCAAAGAAAAATAGTCAATATAATACGATTGTCTATGAAGCCATGGGAGGAAAAGGAGATAATGATTATGAGAAAGATACCAAAATCATTAAGAAAATAGCAAAGGTTGTTGGAATTGAAAAATCAAATACATGAAATAAATATATAAATGTTTCATATAAAATTATATAATGAATTATATTAGATATATAAATCAGTTACCTTATGATATCATTGTGAATCACATTATTCCATATACATATAAGAGCCAACCAATACATTTATTGGAAGATATAAAAAATTACGATTTGATAAAAAAAGAATTATTAGATAGTAAATACAATACAAAGTTAATAAAACACGAAATATTAGCTGTCTTTTATACCGATACTAATATTCTCAAAAACGTTCTAGAGAGAAGTTTCATATTCAAACAAACTTTGAAAACGAAAAATATGAATATTCATTCTTATACAAATGATAAAAAATTTGCTATATTATTTGGATTATTTAGACCAATTGAGAGGCAACTATTTTTACAACATATTACACAAGACAATGGCATCTGGTTTGTATAATGTTATAATAGTTGCAAACGAATCTTCTTTTTGAATTTTTCTTCATTATTGAATAGATACAATTGAAATTTTCTCATATCATAGTTTTCCATGTTTTCACGAATTGTTATCCGTGAATTCATTTTTAACTCGGGTAAAAATACTATATACTGATACAAACCATCTGGTCTGGGAATTTTATCAAAAATATAACCATCGTATTCTTTATTTAATAATTCAGGTTTATTATTACATAAATCAAGTAAAGAGCAATCAATTTGTATTTTTCTAATAGATCTCATCGTGGTATTAATATATTCTAAATTATTTAACCATTTATTGTAAAAATCATCTACTTTTTCCGATAAACAAACTAAATTAAATATTTTTTGAAATTGAATCATATTTAATAAATCAACAAGACGTCTTATTGGACTTGTAATATGAATATAAGCCTCCATGTCAAGGATGTCATGCCTTGTTTGTTTTCCATTTGATAAGTCAGATCCGTTTATATATTGTCCTGCAGTGCTATTCCACATTTTTACAAAATTAATTACATCTGTCGGTAAATTACTAGGTAATGAAACGTTACCATTGCTACTATTGGTTACTTTAGTTATTGCAGAACGAAAAATTCCAGTCTTGTGTTTCAAAAGCTCCATTGCACACTGATAATTCATTAATATCATCAAATAAGTAACCACATCATGACTATCTTTAATATTGTATATATATTTAAATTTAGTAGACAAATTTTGCACAATATCCAGTAATTCGTGATAATGCTCATCCTGTAATAACTTTTCTTCTTCATAAATATAATTTTTGCGCACTTTTATAAAACTATTACAATACTTTATATCCACAATTTCGTTGTCAACAACGTATAAATCCATGGTGAGAGCTATTCTAGTTACATTTTCTTGTAAACTACATAAACCCTCGGATAAAATAGTTGGAATCATTGGGCGTCTTTTATCAGGTAAATAAATAGTTGAAACCCTTGTTGAAAAAGAATCCCACAAGTTCAATGCATCAATCCATATTGATACATTTGATATATAAATACTTACAATGTATGAATTGTCGCCGCCATTTTTTTTTACACTAAAAGCATCATCAAAATCCATACATTGATCAGGATCAATTGAGAAAATGTGCCATTCTTTTTGATTTGTGCGATCTTCAATGGTTTTGTATTTTTCTTTAATACTTTCAATAAACACTTGTTGCGATCTATTTTGAATACTTTTAGAAGTATCTTTTTGAAATTTTTGTAATGAAACATTTAAGCTTTTACAATACAGCTGATATTCATAAAAATTGTCTAGAGAGTCTACAGGACCTATTACACTATTGAGTTTTCCGTATGGATGCTTATCATCCCATTGATTAAAGGAAAATGTTACATACAAATTTGTGAATATTTTTGAGAACCCAATATTTTTTATTTCATAAGGAATCAAAAATGCCGGTGTTCTGATATCGTCTGGAATACATTTATAAAGTAATTTACCGTTTTTTCGTCCATATGTCTTATTTCCAGATATGATCAAAACTCCGGCAATACTAGGACCTGTTCGTATAGATGAATGTATTATATTTACTTTATTTTTTTCAAATGTAAATACATCATTTGAAAATAATTTGCTTTCAAGTGGATTTATTTGTATATCTGTTTTAAGAAAATTATCCGAATCATAAATATTCCAATTGTTATAATTACGATTTTCTAAAACAATTTTATATACAACCATGTGTTAGTATAACATATGATTTTATCTTTAACTCAGTTGCATGTGGTTTATATAAATTTAATTGTAAAATAAAATATTTACATATAATAATAATCATGTCTTTACACATACGTTCTAAACCAGAAAGGAAACATAAAGCCAGCTTTATTATCCCATATAAGAAAACATCTAGTGTAGTTCCTATTGCTAATAATAATCATAATGGTAGTAATAATGAAGATATTGATGTAAATCAAATAAGATTATCTTTTCAACCAGATAGAAAGTTCACTCTAAAAAGTTTAGGAAATTATCTACGTCATACTAGAGGTTCACAAATTCACAACCAAAGTGCAACGAGGATTAAACCTCATGGAGGTAAAAAGAATAAAAAGACAGAAAAACGTAAATCAAGAAAAAATAGAACAAAACGTAGAAAACTTATTTAATGTAACCAATTTGAAAAAAAATTGACTGTTTTATTTTATAATTTTATTAATTATAAAACAAACTAAAATTTAAAGATGATCAATTCAAGTTTTTATGTAATTCCAAGTAACAATATAAATATGAATCATAATAGACGTAAATGTTCATTTTGTCACTGTGAAGGTCATAATATAACAACTTGTAACAGTAATATTTTATCTAGTGTAAACAATTATTTAATTTATTTAAAAGAACATTTTACAAATAATAATGATGGTAACAGAATATTAGCTATTAAAGATTTTGAAAATTATTTATATGATTATTGTAATGAATCAGAAAATAATATTAAATTATTGAAATATATTGCATGTCGTTTTTACAATACTAGATTACGTTCTATGTTACAAATAGTAATAAATCAAATAATTTTACGATTATATGACATTGATATTAATTGGGTAAGTTTTCATGAATATAACTTTGTTCCATTTAATGAACACACACCAGTAAGAATAAGTTATGTATTAAATGGCATATTATTGAATCATACAAATGCACTTTATAATAATTTACAAGAATCAAATAGTTTGAAAAATTATGAATTTGAATTAGAAAAATGTCAAGAAAATACATCAATTGAGTGCTCCATTTGTTATAATACAGTTCAAAAAATAAATTGTGGATCCTTTAAATGTAAACATGAATATTGTATTGATTGTATAGAACAACTTGTAAATAAAAAACATACAAGTTGTCCTTATTGTAGAGAAGAGATTAAAAATATAACTTGTTATAATGAAGAATATTACAACAAGTTGACTAATAATAATTTACCATGAAAATATTCGGTTATTACATCAAATTTTATTTTTACAATTAAAATTATCATTCTAATAACAAATACAGAAAAATGGTAGGAATTTTATTTCATAACCGCAGGTTGAACAGGAAGCGGTGGAGCTGGTGACGAACCGCCTCATCCGCCTCTCATGTGTTTTCTACTTTTTCTATGTTTGCGTGTTTTACGCATACGTCTAGTGCTTCTTTTTTTGGTTTTACCAAAAACATTCAAAAAAGAAAACAAGGATTTCATGGATTTAGCCATTTAATATAATTGAATATTTTATTTTATTTCTGCTCCAAAATTTTCATATTCCATAACTGATTTCGGTTCACTAATTATTTCACTATCTGGTTCAGCTTTTTTTTCAATGAACTGTAAATCATTTATTTTTGTTGTTTGTTCTTGTAATTCTTTATTTTCATATTCACTCTCACTATTGTTATCAGAATCTTTATCATTATCCTTATTTTTTAATTCATCAATAGAAATTTTTTTGGCTACATCTCTCTTAATATTTTGTAATTGAAGTATATGCATAAAAACATAAGGTGAAATTGCTAAATTGTTCAAATACGTTCTATATCTAAAACATGAAATACTAGTGCTACTATTATTATCAAATTTAATACTATACCACCAATAAGCCGGAATATAAATCATTTTTCCTTTAGTTAATGGAACTTCTAAACATTTAATTTTATCAAAATCAGCGCGATACCTTGTTTGCACGTTCCATGGATTGATCGGGGATCTAAACTCAAAATTTTCATAATCATACTCTGGATACAAATATCTAATACTTTGAGGCGAAGCCATTTTTATTTGAACACTTCCTTCTGTGCATAAAAAATAATTTCTGTAATTGATTTCATATCTAAACGGTGAAAATGTTCCGTTACTACCCATCATTATATCATAATTCAAATTTGAAACCATGTAAGGACGAAGGTATTCATCGTTATATTTGAAATTTTTTACAATACCGGTTTCATTTAAAAAATCACTGTTGTTTTCAGAAAAATAACTTGAAGTATTATCTTCTTTGAACAATTTTACTGAAGCATGTAAAGGAAGAGTAACATATAATTCATTATTTTTATCTTTATCATTTGTATTTCTAATTTTTATTTCAAAAGCAGGATAATTTTTCAAAATAAATTTTGAATTTGTAGTTTCTATTATTTTTTCATCATTATAATCAAATAATACAGGCTGCCTTATATCACAAATTTCTTCTAATTTATCTTTTGATACATCATCTATTTCATAAATTTCTAAATCATCACTTGTTTTTAAATGAAATTGTATATGTAAATACGTGAATAATACTAAAAAAAATATGAAGAAGGTAAAAATTATTTTCATTAATATACAATAAAAATAATTTTTAACTTTTAAAACGAAGAAACAATTTAATTATTTTCATTTTACCATTCCCAACGTTCTATTTCATTCTTTTCAAATTCCTGGTTCTCGCCGTTTTCTTGACCTTCTTCTTTCCATCTCTCTTCTAATTCTTCCCAGGTAAATGACATGTAATCATCCAGCTCATTACTGATTGTCTTTCTTAATTCTTCTAATTCTTTTTTATTTGATGGATGATTGAAAAATTCGTCTATTTCTTTTTCTTTTGAATATACACATCTTCCAAAAAAATCACATCCTACTTCATTGTAAAATGCAGTAACTTCAATATCATGTTCTTTATTCATAATACTATATACACCAGTCGGAGGTGTCCACGCCGTTTCAAACCTTATTTCCAATAAAAGATCATCGTCGTATTGATTTAATATTTCAACGTCTCTTGCAGCCCATTTTGTTTTCCAAACTTCAATTGCTTTATCACAATCCCAACCGCCTTCAGGTTTTTCACTATCTAAACCGAGTGGTGCAAATGTTTCAAACCATGTGTTTAGGACTATTGAATCCAAAAATTTTTCATACACTTCTCTTGACGGGCAATTAATTGTTGCAAAATTATAACACCAATTTGGCATTTATGTTTTTGTATGATAAAATATATTATATTATCTTTAATTATTTTATCATATTATTATTATTATTATTATTATTATTATTAAATATTTTTCTCCTGAAATCGTATTTTTTTTAGAGTTTTTTTATCAATAAAAATAGCTAAAAAATTATAAATTTGTTTAAAAATAAAAGAGCCTTCATAAATAATACATGAATCCAGTTTATCAGAAAATTTTTCTTTTAAAACAGTTGACATGTCAATTATAAAAGCTCTATTTTTTTCAATTTCTAATAATGTCAATTTTTCAATATTAACGTGAACAATAAATGTTTCATATTTCATCAATATATTTTCTATGATAAAAATTAAGTAATTCAGTATTTGTTTTTGTTCTATAAAACTAGTAATCTGTTTAAAATATTTGTATTGAAATTCCATTTCATTATTTATTTTTATATGACAAAAATTATGTAAAAGTTCACGCAATGTTTCCTCATTAAAGTTTACATCTATATTTTTAATATTAGTATTAGTATTGTAATTCATTATAAATTACAATGAATTAAATTAAAATAATTATACTTATTACTTACTCTAAAACTGTGTTATTTTCTTTAGATTCAGAATCGTTTTGTGAAGATTCAATATTTTCAATTGCTTTATCCTCATTTAAGATAGTTGGATCAGTTTCATTTACTGCGTTATTCTCTTTTTCTTCATAATCAACATTTACGTCTACTTCAAAATTCTTTTCAATTTCTGATAAAGCATTTTCATAATCAATAAATCTATCATTTGTTTCAGTAATAAATAAAGAAAAATTTGAATTCATATTAAGAATAGAAGTTTGTAGTTCCTTAATCTCTTTACTAAATGTATCATTTTGGTTTGTAATTTGAATCACCTTACTTTCTATTAAATTTAATCTATTAATAATATTTTCAAATACTTCGTCTGATACAACTTTCATATTTGAAGGAATAGACGAATTACTATTTTCATTATTATTATCACTGAATCCTCCCTCTTCAATAGCATCATTAACAACATTCTCTAATCTACCTAATCTCAATGTAATCAACCCAATAGCATTGGAAACACTAATTTTTGTATTTGTATCTGATTGAGACATTTGGTTTGTAGATGAACCTTGCATTTGACTTTTATTTTGTGCTATTCTAACATTTTTGCTACCTACTGGGATGCTTTGCGACATCATTTGTTGTTGATATTGTTGAGCAAATGCACCTTGAGATGATATAGATGTTACTGGTCTACTATTATTTACAGGTTGTGATTGTTCGCCTGCCCTTTTTTGTCTCGCTGCTGCTATTGATCTTGAACTACTACTCATTTTTGATATAAATATTATTATAATTTGTTTCTAAATTACTTACGCATTTACTAAATAATTTAAAAAATTAGCGTTTTTTGGAAGTTTTTCTTTTTTTGGAAGTTTTTCTTTTTTTGGAACTTTTTCTCCTTTTCATAGTCTTTCTTCTCTTCATAGTTTTTCGTCTTCTTCTTCCCCCATCAAACTGTTCTGGATATTCATCATCATCATTATCTTCATCATTTTCATCATATATTCTGTTAAATTCACCTTGTCTTCCGTATTTATCACGATAAGCTTTTAAATTTCCTTCTTGCATTTTTTTATGGTATTCATCCATTTCTTCTTCGTTAAGTCCAAAAGTACCTGGGTCTACTTGCATATCTTGATAAGTTTTAGCATTAGAATTATTTGGTTCTGTTGTCATATATTCTTGTTGTTCAGTTACTATATCTTCTCCTGAAATAGTATTTGCATTCTGTGAATTATCGTTTCCTTGTGGTTTTGCTGGTGAACCACCTCTTCTCTTTTTATAAGATTTTCCCATTCCTATAAAATTACTATATATTTTTTTATTTTTCCTAGATTTTCTTTTATTTTTTCGTCCTCCTTTTTGAAGACTTTTTTCAATTTTAATAAATATATTATATAGTTCCAACTTTTCATCATCATCTAAATCCAAATGCTCATTTGGATCATATGTAACGAAGTTGACATATTGATTTAATTCTTTAATTTCTAAATATACATCATCATCAAAGTCATCTTCTTGATCATCCATATCTACATGCGTTTCTTTAGGCTCCTCAAAAATATTTTCGTTACACGGAACTCTTACTATGTCTTGTTGATCACTGGGTGCTATAGCTTTGATGTAACAATCACCATGATAAATAGTTTTGTATATTCTTGCTGGTTCATCAAAATAACGCCCTGGAATAACATACCAATTACCATTTTTTATGTTTTCAAAAGACAAATCTCCCATTATATTATAATGGGAGATAATTATTGAAATTTTTTATTATGCAACCATTTTCATTTTAATCGGTTCATGACATTGATAATTAGCAACATTAAAATCATCAACAATATAATCATTAATATTTTCTCTCTTGTTAATAATTTCTAATATTGGAAATTTAAACGGAACTCGCTCTATTTGCTCTTTTATTACCTCCAAATGTTCTTCATAAATATGACAATTTCCCATAAAATAAATAAACTCATCTGCTTCTAATCCACAGTGCTTTGCTAAAAGATGTGTTAAAAAACTATATGATGCTATGTTAAACGGAGAACCCACCGGGACATCTACAGAACGTTGATACATCGCACACGAAAGTTTATTTCCATCGTGAACATCAAATTGACATATAACATGACAAGGCGGAAGAACCATTTTATTCAATTGACAAGGATTCCATGCAGTCATGATAAGTCGCCTACTATTTCTTGTTTCCGGATTTTTTAATTGGTCGATGATAAACTGTAATTGATCTATTCCAGATTGATTCTCATCCAAAGTATCTCCGCTTCTTACATCGTAAGGCGCATTAAAGTGACGCCATTGATATCCATAAATAGGTCCCAATATACCTTGAAGGTAATGACTTAACCCAATATTTTTTTTGAAAGATTTAGTATCGTTGCCATCCCAAATGTGAACATTTTGATCTTGTAATAATTTATTGTCTGTTTTACCATGAATAAACCATAATAACTCTTTTAAACAAGTTTTCCAGGCAACCTTTTTCGTTGTTAAAATAGGAATTTTTCCATTTTTTAGAGAAAATTTCATTGAATTTCCAAAAATACTCTTTGTTTTACCATTTCTACCTTCTTCTATGAAGCCATTTTCCAAAATATTTTTTATCAAATTTAAATATTGATATTCTTCATTGTTTTGATTTGATTTATCAATATTATTCAAAATAGGTTGAGTATTCAATAAATTAGTTATATATGGTAATTTTTGAAATTCTTCGTGTTCACTCATTTACAAATAATTTAATAATAGCTTTAATTAGTTTTTGAATTATTTTAATTTCTTTTTATAAATCATATGGATAGTTCAGATAGTTCAAAAAAAGGATTTTTTAAGCATGTTTTCAATTTTGATAATGATTCTAAATCTGATATATTAAATATAATTCAATATACTTTAATAGCAATTATTCCAGTTATTGTTTTAAATAAAGGTATGCAAAAATATGTTCCTGAAGCAGATGAAAAGAAGGGCAGTGTAGAAATTTTAGCAGAAGTTTTGATTCAAATTATTGTAATGTTTGTTGGATTGTTAATTATTCATCGTATTATTACATATGTTCCAACATACAGTGGAATGGAATATCCTGAATTTAGTATTATTTTCATTATTTTAGCAATTTTAATGATTACTTTAAGTTTACAAACTAAATTAGGAGAGAAAGTAAGTATTTTAGTAGACCGTCTTACAGATTTATGGGAGGGTAAAACAGATAAAAAATCAGGCAAAAATGGTAAAGGTAAGGGAAATGGTAATGTTAAAGTTTCGCAACCAATATCAGGACAAAATATGGGAATAACTATGCCACTAAATACTATGCCTTCCAATCAATCAGCTATGAATCAATCATTATATGGTGGAAGCACCTCAATAAGCCAGTTACCTAGTGATTCATCAGGTCAAAATTATTCCCAAAGCACTCAACAGCTACCTAATTACAATAATATGTATCAACAAGATACTACACCTTTAGTAGGCGCTGCTACACCAGGGATGGCGGAACCATTTTCCGAACCTATGGCAGCTAATTCAGTGTTAGGTGGTGGTGCATTTGGATCCTGGTAGCAACCTTTGAGAAAGTTTGCGCCAAAACCACTAGTTTTTTGATTGATATTTTTTATTTCCTGTGAAATTGAATTTATTGATTTATAATAATAATGTATTTTCAAAAGTAACGTTAAAAAATTCAATGATGTGTTGATAGAATAATTAACAATGATTAACGTATCTGCGTTGTTAATACCACTATAAACTGTCCCAAATATTCCACCTATCAACCATAATGTTGATGAATATTTTGTGGAATCAACGTCTTTAACTTGAAACATTGTGAAATAAATTTCAGGTAAATAACCAACAATAACGAATGCTGATGAAATAATAGATAAATAAACATAAGTCATTATGTTAGTACATTTTTTTTAATATCTTTATGTTTTTATCATGAATTATATTATTTTGTAAACTTTGAAAAAGTATGATAAAAGAAAAATATATAAAAATAATCATTTATTATTATTATTATATATTTAATAGTAATACAATATGGATGTTAATAAACTTTTAAAAGCATTGGACGATGATTCAAATGAACAATTGTTGAATTTTACCTCAAAAAAAATAACTGAAATGAATTTAAAAATTATCAATGAATTACAATTAGAACGTAAAGAAGCATTGGAATTAATGAAAAAACTTAAAGGGTATCGTTACATAGATGAATTAGATGATTTAAAATATGGGACTTATCTTAGATGGATTCCTCTCCGAGACCCAAATAATATATATATTACAAAGGGTGCCTTATTTTGTGAATATAAAATTAAAGATGATGGGGTTTATTTAATATGTAAAAACTTTGGATTTCCATGTAAACATTTTCAGATGAAACTAGATGAAAACTTAGTATTTCAAAAAATGACTGACCAAGAATTAGTTTTACTTTCTGCTTTGGATCATTTATCAAAATAAATAAACAATTTATACAATTTATATTTATATTTATATATATTATATAAATGGCTAATCAATATTTAAGAGCGTTTGTAATAGGCTCTTCCTTTTTTGTTTTTATTCCATATTTTTTAGCTGTAAAATATTTATCCGATCATAAATTTACAAATTATAGTTATGAAAATTATACATTATATGCACCTATAGGATTGGGGTTGTATAATGTTTTATCATTATATATTGCCAATAAAATGAATATTACAAGAAGATATAGTTTATTTTTAATAAGTATAATAGCACCTACTTTAGTTGCAATAGGCGTATACACTCGTAAAGCATATAATTACACAAGCGTAGATCAATGGTTTAATCATATATGGAAATTATATTTGATATATTTTATAGTTTTAAATTTTATTATCTATTCGTTAGATAAAAATATATAAGTTTTTAAGATACAAACATTTTACAAGCTATTTTCGCATTTTTCTTGTCTTATTAAAATTTACATAACGCTTCCCCTTACATTTAAATTTTCCACGCGTTAGGCCTTTTCTATTAAAAATCGTTTTAGTGCATATACCAATAGCTTTAGGTTCATTTTTTGCATAAGAATCTATCTTCTTAATACACCTGCATAACTTCAGTGATAATATTTTTTCGGCTTCTTCTTGAAGTAATCGTCTAGATCTAGGTATAGGTTCATTATAATAATTTAATATTTGAATATAATCGCTGTTATGCATTTTCATTTTTGAATTTATTTGTTATACCTAAAATATACAAATATTTTAATTCTAAAGAATAAAAATAAAAATTTTTGCAAAAGTTATTACCTCATTATAATATAATATAACCAATATTCACGAAATATTTGAAATGAAAATTGTTGTATTTGATTTAGATGAAACCTTAGGATATTTTGTTGAATTTGGTATATTTTGGGATAGTTTATCCCTATATTTAAATAAAGAACTAAATCAACAAGATTTTAATAATCTCATGGATTTGTATCCGGAATTTTTGAGGCCAAATATAATAAATATCCTCAACTATTTAAAAAATAAAAAAATTACAACAAACTGTCAAAAAATAATGATATATACCAATAACCAAGGGTCGCGAAAATGGACGAATCATATTATTTCATATTTTGAGTCAAAAATAAACTATTATAAATTGTTTGATCAACTCATTTGTGCATTCAAGATAAATGGAAAACAAGTAGAATTTTGCAGAACAACAAATAATAAAACATATAAAGATTTTATTCGTTGCACAAAATTACCAATGAATGCTGAAATATGCTATCTAGATGATAGTTTTTATCCCGAAATGGTAAACGATAATATTTACTATATAAATATTAAACCGTATACTCATTGCATACCTTTTGATGAAATATGCAAACGTTTTTTAGAAAGTAATTCATTATTATCAAAGAAAGAAAACAATGATGATTTTAAAGATTTTATAAATAAACAAATAAAAATGTATAATTTTTCTGTAATACAAAAAACGAAACAAGATTACGAAATAGACAAAATTTTAAGTAAAAAGATAATGATTCACCTAGAAGATTTTTTCAATAAAAATAATTATTCAAATAAAAACAAAACTTGTAAAAAATATCACACTTATAACAAAATTAAGAATAAATCTAGCAAAAACAATAAAAAATAGACCCTAGAATTTTACGATTTAAGCAACGTAATAATACATAGGATTCACATTCATTGTATTATTTTTATTTTCACTATGTGTGTCATTCTTATCATATAGATCTAATGTTCTAGCACTAGGATCACTCGCGTTACTATAACGAGGCATCCAAAAATAAGGGACTACTTTATCACAATGTGGATAATAAGAATCAAATAGATTTTTATAATACATTTTTTCAGTTTCTATGCCAATAGGATATTTATCAATAATATTTTCTTCATAATAATTTTCCAACTTCAAAATAGTTGAAATAAACTCTTGTAAAATAACATACAACGATCGTCCTTTACTACTTACGCCATCACTAAACGCCTCTTTTTTCCTCCATAATATTTCATCTGGTAAAATTTGTTTTCCATATACATCTTGAAAGTTTGCGTAAGTAAAACTGTTTCTAATTAGAAATTTTTCAATAGTTTTATTACTTTCAAAACGGTGTTTTTGAGGAATAGACAAATAATAATTTACAAACGTTTTATCTAAAAAAGGTGTTCGTGGTTCTAAACCATGGGAAGAAATACATTTATCCGACCTCAAAACATCAAATAAATGAATATCCTTTAACAACCTCCGCGTTTCACAATCAAATTCAATACAATCCGGACAATTTTTCATATATAAATATCCGCCACTCAATTCATCCGAACCATCACCATTAAAGATGACCTTTGCGTCGCTATTTTTAGAAATATATTTTCCAAGTAAATAGTTGCCTATACTTGCCCTTATACTAGTCGTGTCATAACTTTCAATAGCATAAATTACTTCCGGGATAGAAGTAAACATTTCTTTCTCCGTTAAGATAATTTCGGTGTGATTTGTTCCAAGATAATTAGCAACGATTTTAGCGTATTTCAAATCCTCTGAATCTTTTAATCCAATGCTGTAAGTTTCAATTTTCTTGTCTAATCCGTATTCCATTTTATAAAAATGGTTCACAAGAGCTGTTACTAAACTACTGTCTAATCCTCCTGATAACAAACATGCAATGGGGCGTTCTGTATTTAAACACCGTTTTTTTACCGCGTCGCAGAGATATTTAACAATATTTGTTTCATATTTTTCTGTTTCAATAGTAGAATCCATGTATGAATTATAGTAGTTCACATTATATGGAAACGATGGTGTAAAATATCGTTGATTTTCTTTTATAATTTTCCATTTTGAGCATGCCAAACTATCCAATTTATAACTGGTAAAAGTGCCCGGTTGAAATTGTTCAATTGTGAAATTTTTAGGGCAATCACTATTTTTATCTACTTTCAAAAATTCATTCAAACATTTTAATTCTGATGCGCAACCAATTGTATAATCACTTTTTAACAAATACAATGGTCTAACACCGTATGGATCTCTAGCAAAGTAAATAAAATTATCCAAATTGGTTCCTTGTTTTGTTTCTAATCTTAAATCGTATAATACAAATGCAAAGACACCATCTAACATTTGTAATGTTTGTTCCATACCATATTTTAAATATAAATGAATAATCACTTCGCAATCAGAATTTGTTGTGGGAGTAACTCCCATTAACTCATATAAATACTTGTAATTGTAAATCTCGCCATTGCATATTAATATAATATTATTGATATTAAAAGGTTGATTTGAAATTTTGTCAATGCCATTAATGGCTAATCTGTGAAAACCTAAGAATACATTATGAAAAGAAATAAATTTAGAGTCTTCTGGACCTCTGTTAACCCCTTTTATAAATTGTTCTTTATAAAATTGTTCATTGTTTTTTTCACCATTCAAGATACAAAATATACCACACATTTATATTCGTATTATATTGTAACTATATTATCATGACTACAAATCTTTATATAATTTAATAAATTAATAAAATAAAAATAATATCATATAGTAAATATAAATGAACAATAACAATATGAAAAGTGAATGTGTTTCGGAAATTCATAACACTACAAATAGAAGAATATATGATAGAAATGTTCCTTCTCAAATGCTTCAACAATATTTAGATGTTAGGCCTGTAATGACAAAATATTCTTATTTACCAATTGTTGATCCACGAAAACAAATAGATGTAAGAATGAATCAATATCCAACTTTCAATCCACACACAGTATTCAATCCTGGAAATACACAATCTCCATGGTCAGGATTTGCGTCCAATGTTAATACTGAGTCAGAATTAAGAAACCAAATATATGCATTACAAAAATGCAGTCAATCTGTTTATGTTCCAAATAGCAATAGTGATTTATATACATATTCTTTTAGACCAAATGTGAGTGAAAGTAATAATTATGGCCAACACAACTTATTGTTCAAACAAGACAACTTTGATAGTTTTAATCCAAATCCGAATCCAAATGTCGTCGGAACGTATATGTTTTCAAATCCGACGAGAGCACAAGTAAAAGATTTAGCATAAATTTTTTCTGTTATCAATAATATTATTATATAGACATATAATAATATGAAAGGAGGAAGGTCTGTGTCAACAGAAAATGAGAGAATAAATGAGGCTTTAAATGGAAATTATACACCCCTTATAAATGCTATAATTAGAGGAGATATTAATCAAATTAGAAACGTATTACGCCCTGGTGAAGTTGCAAATCAAAGAGATAATACATATAACTGGTGTCCATTTAAATGGCTTGAGTTCGTTCGTGTTTACGGCAATCGTTATAGTGGTGAAGACTATGTAGACTTAATAAGACTTTTAGATCAAAATGGTTCAAGATCATGTTTTGATGATTATCATATACGTGAAGATAGTTACAATTTTTCACCGGTTGTATTAGACATAGACGAGCAATTAGAAAGAATACGCAGAGAAAATGAAGAAGAGGAAGAAGATGAGAGACTAAATACACCAAATAGAATAAATATGGCACGCGGAAGACGTAGAAAAAAGAGTAGAAGATCTAAAAAAGCAAGAAAAGGTAAAAAGTCACATAAAAAATCAAAAAGAGGGTCTTTTACCAAAAGGCGTAAACATATGAAAAAATAAAAATACTGTTTTATAATAATTTATAGGTTATTATAAAATATAAAATGTCAGAAAACATAATAACTCAAATAACTTTAGACTGTTTAATTAATAAAGAAGTTTATGAAAAAATGAAGCATTTGGGAAAACAAAGGAATGTAAATAAAAAAGACAAAAAATTTTACAGAAAACGTATTTCAAATTTAACGCGGGAATTACTTTTAAAAAAAGATGATGATTACAGTGAAATAAATCCAGACATAAAATTCAGTTTTGACAATTATATCAAAACATGCATACAATATTTTAAAATAATAGATAATAATGACATACTTCAGGAAGAATACAAAGATTTTAATGGTGAGTTTGATTGTTTACAAGATGTAAATATGAATCAACCTGCTAACGATAATACATATGATAAAGAAAAAGACAAGTTATTTATGCGTTCAATAAAGATGCCAAATTATTTAGAAAAATTTGTAAAAATAACATCAACGAAAAAACCTGAAGAAATCATACTACCAAAAATAAAAGAAATAGATTTACAAGAACCGAATTTAAGAATTAAAGGAATTCAAAAAAAAGAAAATATTGTTATAAAATAAGACAATGACATTTAAAACTTATAAACACAAAAATAAAAATAAAAATAATAAAACAAAAAAAACTAAGAGATTTTTTTTAAAAAAGTCACGAAGTCAAGAAAAAGGTAAAAAAATACACAACCACACACATAAATTGAAAACATCTCCAGTTGAATTGAATAAGGTAAATTGTAGCCCAAAAGATAAAAATGAAATGAAACAGTTTACTTGTTACACAGATAAATCATTATTCAAATTGAGAGATAAATGGAATATCCGCCACCCTTATGAAAAAATAACGACAAACGATTCAAAAGAAATTCACAAATTATTGGCAAATTATTTAAGTGATTTATGCAACAAAGAATCGTGTTGGTTAAAACAAAAACATGAATTCGGAAAATTGGACGAAGATTTTAAAGATTCTTTTGCTCCTGAATCACCTTATGAGTGGAAAAAAAACCCAAATGAATGGTTGTCAAGTATTGATATTATAAAAGTAATGAAACAATATGAAAAAGCATATAAATGTTTTGATTTTATTGGACCGTCGCCAATAGATTTTGATAAAAAACAGCTCTATGGTGAATGCGTATGGGAAGAATTATGTAATTTCAATTTAAAACAACAAATAAAAGAAGGCAAAACAAAGGTAGGAATTGTATTTAATACAGATCCTCATAACAAACCAGGCGAGCATTGGATTTCTATGTTTATAAATATTAAGAAAGGTAATATTTTTTTCTTTGATAGCGTTGGACGAAAAGCACCGCCTGAAATAATGAAATTTGTTGAAAGAATTCAAATGCAAGGCAAACAATTGAATCCTAAAATTAATTTCACATATGATGAAAATCATCCTGTTGAGCATCAATACGGTAACACGGAATGTGGTGTGTATAGTATATTTTTCATTGTTCATATGTTAGAAGACAAATTAACAGAGCATTATTTGAAAACACATATTTTAAAAGATAAATATATGGCAAAATTCAGAAAAATTTATTTTAATGATCAATTATAAAAAAATAATTATTTAAAGTTATAAAATAAACTATATATATCTTATAACTTTGACAGATGTCAAAAAACTATTTTTTAGAACAAGATAATCTTCAAATGTTATGGGAGGTTTTGATAGATGAGCCTCTTATAAAACAGACATGTAATACAGAAGCTAAAATGAATGATCTTATTCGTATTTTTGAATCAAATGTGAGAGATTTTTTTATGGCTGAAAAAAACAATTGTAGTGATTTAATTGAATTGAATAAAAAATATATTTTATTGATCATCACTTATGTTATGAAAATAAGTAATACAACTAGCATAAGCAATATAACCAACGCACAAGCAAATTCTGCTACAAATCAATATAGAAAAATTACAATTCATCCGGATGAACCAGTTAAACAATCAATTACATTTGAAGAAATTCAAAACGATAGAAAATCACTTTTTGAAAAAGAATTAAACAAAAAACAAGAAGAGTTTACTAATGCGATGACGTTACCAGTTCCACCGGTTCCAAATTTCAGCGATAATTTAGATCAACCTATTAGTGAAATTGAATTAGAAATAAAACGAATTCAAGAACAGCGTAATTATGATATTGAAATTATAAATAATACAAATAAAAATACTAATACAGGCTCTGATGAAAATTGGTTAAAACCACAAGAAACTTCTATTAAAAATGAAAAATTATTAAAGATTAATAGCTTAACTAGCTTAACTAATATTACTACGAATAATAGCCCAAAACACATAACTTGGGAAGATGAAATTGAACAAACATCTATTCAAGCAGAAACAACCAATATTTTTGGTAAATTGAAAAAAATAACAAATGATACAATTATTACTAATAGCGATGGTGATATTAATAGCAGTAATAATTTTCAATTACAAATTGATGAAATAAAAAAAGATATTTTTGTTTTGAATAAAAAACTGGATTTGATATTACAAAAAATATAAAATTGAAATAATTATGTCTTTAATACAAACATAATTATTAGATATTTATCACGCAAATAGCAAAATGAACTTTTTATCAATTTTCATATTGATTTTATATACATCCAAAATCGTTTCAGAAAAATTTTATAATTTACGGTTTAGAAATACATTGTTACGTATATGTATTTCTACTGACAAAAAAAAACTTCTTAGTGAATATTCAAATAAAATAGCAATCAAAACAAAAACTAAGACAACTGATTATTATAGTAAAATATTATCAAAATATTATGATTTGAATTTGTTTTATAATACATTAAGTGAGGAAGAAAAGGCAATTATTGAAGCAATCATATCACTTTGTTATTAAGTAACCAATTGTTTGAAAACCTGTTCGTTTTTATCATTGATTTCTAGTGTGCCAATTTGAACAGGTATTGTTTCACCATTTTCAAGTGCTTCTAAGTAACTATTTTTATCATAAATATTCAACTTTTTAGGACTCATTCTTCTATATACATATTCTATTCCATTCAAAGTAATTGGTTTTCCTTCCCATTCTATTAGTTTTTTATTCGCTCGCACCGTAACATCACTTTGTTGATTTGTATAATCAGGAACATAAGAAAATTTACTGTTTTTAGGGTCACCGAAATTCATGCATTTGCCGTTTGAATAAATAAAACAATCAAATGCGGACTCTTTAATAGCATCTGTTAACTGCATACTCAAATTGGCTTTAATTTCAGATATTTCAAATAATAATTGGTCAGTTGTAATTGGAACCTTTGGTTCGCCCTTGGATAAATCTTTTCTTTTTAACTCAATTGCATCATCGGATTTTAATTGCTCAGGTGATAATACCATTAAATAGACAAATACTTCAACGGTTTGTAGTGCACGAGGTAGATTTTTATGACTGCATATACGACGAGCGCGCCCAATTACTTGTTCTGTTCTAACAGGGTGCCAATATGGTTCCATGATATGGACATATCTAGTATTTCTAAGATTAATACCTTCTGAACCAGATGAAGTAATCATAAGCACTTTAATAATTTCGCCCATATTATTGTTATTTGCGATTTTTCTCAATTCTGTGGCTAAATTTGTTGGAATATAATCCCACTCACCGTTATAAATACGACGGGTTATCTCTTTTTCTTCAACTGTTTCTGTTCCTGTGTATAAAGCATAGGTTGGCTTACCCAAATCTGCTTCAGGAATATCTATTTCCCAAGTATCAGAACCATTCTTTTTTATTTTGAAGCGAGCAAATCCATTTTTTTCTAATACCAAACTGAAAAGCCCAATACCTTCCAAGGTTCTAAACTGACTATAAACCAAATGTAAACCTAAATATTCAGGGTCTTTAATATTATCAAGAATATGTAGAAATTTTGGACTAAACCGCGCTAGGGCTTCTGGTGTTAAATAATCGTTTGAACGCTCTTTGATATTTTTAATAGTGGCCTCAATTCTTTCTTTATATGTAATTCCACCTAGCTTATCCAAAATTTGGTCGCCTTCTTCTTCGCCTTCATTTTCATCATTTACATCTACGTTGGCTTCTTCCTTACGAGCATCCTTTAATAATTTTGTAATGTCATTTTCTGGTTCATTAGGTTCGCCTGCTTCACGAACCTCTTCAGCAGCCTTGCTCTTTTTTGCCATTGGGAGTGGCCTGTCATTCATAACAAAATTACAATACAATCTAGAAAAAATTCTATATGTTGAAGTAGCCTCTTTGTATAATTCATCCAATTTTTGTTGTGGTTTTTTGGACGATTTTTCTAGTTTTCTCTCTTCTTTCCGCGCTGACTCATAAATTTTAAATTGAAAATCACTCATAGGAATTTTAACAACGTGGTAATCTACTCCCAGTGTTTTATTAAATGTTGGCAATAAACTCTCTTGAGCACTTTTAAAATAAGAAGAGAGACCAATTATACGACGCTTTAATGCATCCACATTTTTCAATTTTTTTGTTACACTGTCAATATATTGATTTTCAAACAAATCAAAATCGTCAGGAAGAGCCTTTTGATTTCTTATTTTGATACCATCCGATATTACATCAATATCGTTTCTTTTTAATATAGTTATGATTTTTCTTTCAAAATCGTCCTCGCTTATAAAATCACTATCAAAAATATTATTACCCGAATCGTCGCGTTTAACATTGGAAACGCCTTTGTAACCAGTATCTTGCTTTATTTTGTTTTTAAATCCAAAAGGATTGCGAGTGATCGTAAGAATTTTACTAGAAGGAGAATAATCCAAATAGTCAAGTGATTTCTCTCCTAATAACATTTCTTGAAGTGAATTTCGGTCTATTTTTTTGGTTGTTTTAACATTCAAAGGGAAATTCCAAGTTTTGATGTATCCACGTAATATATTAAAAAGTATTCCAAATTCGTTTGGATAATTGATAATAGGTGTACCAGTTAATAAAACGATACGCGCATTTTTAGCACTCATTAGATATTCATATAATTTGACTGCAAGAAATTTTGGCGAATAATCTTTCTCGCCTCTCTCATTTTCAGGAATAATCTTTTCTTTTTTGATTTTATTCACAATTCTACTGATTAAATTATGAGCTTCGTCAATAATAATAACAGAATTATCAAATAGATTTTTTGTGAAATTAGAGGTTAATTCTTGTAACCGCTTCAAACGTAAACCATTGTAATTAATAAAGGTATACTTGTTACGAATCATTTCATTCAATTGATCGTCTAATGATTTTTTCTCTATAGATGTCAATTCTTCATAATTAGAAGGTTTTTTTATATTCACAAACCATGCACCTTTTTGTCTTGTAATATATTCTTGTGATAAATTCAAAACCGCGGAAAATGTTGTAAGGGCTTCGGGATTTGATTTCAATGAGATGAACTCCCAGTATTGATTTTTCTTATACAAAGAATCACCGCAGTGTTTTAACTCCTCCATATAATTGGTTCTTAAAGACGCAGGCAACATAATTATGATTTTTTTTGTGTCCTTCATGCCCTCAGCAATTGCAATACTACTGCAAGTTTTTCCAGCACCTAATCCATGGTACAATAGCAATCCACGATAAGGTGTAAACATATTCAAGTAATCCCTTACAATTTTTTGATGTGTTAAAAGTGAGAAACCTGCATCATCACTGTTATCTTTGCCAATTGAATCACAAGAAATATTTGCATTCATGTTTTCCAATTCTTTTTTATACGGTTCAAACAAAGAGTTGATGAAATTTACAAAAATTTCTCGGTTGTTCATGTAATAACTATCAACCTTGATTACAACAGGAGGCTCTTTTTTGGCCAATCTTTGAGACAAAGGAGTATCGCCAATTTCTACGACATTTTCAGGTCCAAAAATAGCGATGCCTTTTTCTACCTTTTTTGTTGTCCGACCTCTCTTGGCTGGTTCTTTTTTTTCAGTCAATGCGATCTCTTCGCCTTGTGGAAGTTCTTCTGCTACGATTTCCAATGCGCGTTCCTTGTTTTCATTTTCGTTTTTCTCAATGTTTTCATTATTTTCATCATCTTCATCGCCTTGAATAATAATAAGTGGTTTTTTGGCCATTTTCTTTGCCTTTTTAAGAGGCTGTTGTTGTTCTACTAGCGCAGGAGTTGGGATTGGTTCGTTTTGTTTACTTGCTTCAACCGCTTCCATAATAGGTTTGACCTTGACTCTTGTCTTTTTATTTTCAGCTAATTTCAATAATACATCATTACGATTGTATTGTTTATTGGTTTCATCTATTACAATCATTTTGGTTGGGATTTCAGGACCCGACGGTTCTTCACTCACTTCGCCTTCCTCTTTTTCAACTAGCTTTGTTTGTTTTGGGTTTGCTTGTCCTTGAATAGCAACTACAACAGGCTTCACTTCATTTAATGTAGGTTTTGCCATCAATTTTTGTTTTATTTTTTCTAAAGGATTCATTTGTTAATATGCTTATATAATTCAAATAGAATAAATTTATGCTTTTACATTTATTCTTCACCAATTTCAGTTATATCAATATTTCCATTGTTTTCTTCTATAATTTTGATTGCTTCGTTGCAAGCAATTTGTTCAGCCTTTCGTTTGATTTTATGTTGTCCTTCTCCCATAAATAAAAATATCTTGTTATTTTCGGCAACGTAATCATGAATGGATTTAAATGTTTTAAAATACGAAATGTGAACTGAATCGTCATGGGTAACGCTATGAATTGGTTGGCCTAGACACAGATACACGCCCATTCTATATCCCAAATCGGCATCATGTTCAATTTCTAAATAATGAGGGGTCACCTTAAATTCCTTCTGGATTTTGACTTGAAGAATATTTTTGTAATTGTCGTCGTTTGTAATAAGCGATATCCAATCAATATGTTTTTCAAAAATGTTTTCTACGAATTTTTGAGCCATTTGGAATCCTGGACCCGTAACAAACATGGATTGAAACCATCCATCTTGATCGGTAACCTTGATTTTATTAAAATCAAGAAAAAGAGCACCTAAAAAGGACTCAAACAAGCACCCAAGTTTTTTCAGATTCGTGCGGATTTTCTTTTCCTCTGCGTGTTTAGAAATGATCAACCATTTATGTAGTCCCATTTCTAGTGCAATTTTACCAATGGCTTCATTCTTTACAATAGCGATTTTCTTTTCTGTCATGAATCCTTCGTTTTCTTTGGGAAAGCGACGGTATAAATAATATTTTGTTACCAATTCTAAAATACCATCTCCTAAAAACTCAAGTCGTTCGTTGGATTTACTGCTTAATGGCATGCAATCTGGCGGCCGGTCTACAATGGTAATATTTTGCGCGATATTTTCAAAATTGGGGCGTTTTGTGTAAGAGCGATGAACAAATGCGCGGTCATAAAGTGCCATATTGTTTACTGTTTGTGGTATTCCGTATTTAGAAAGAATACATTTGACGTCATCTAATGTAATCTTAATATTTAATGGGTTAAATGGATTAAATATTAAGCCTTCTTCGGTTTTGATAATGTCGTCGTCATGTGCTAATTTTATGTCAGTCATGATGTTGTATGTATTTGATGATATGACTTTAAGTGGGTTTTGTTATTTCTTTATTGATTTGCGTCTTTTGGTTTTATTATTACGCCTTATTGTTTTGCGTTTTTTCGTTACCTTTTTTGATTTGGATTTTCGTTTTTTGTTAGTTTTACTTTTTGATTTTGTCTTATTATTACGCTTTATTGTTTTTCGTTTTTTAGTTTTATTTTTTGATCTTCTTCTTCTATGTTTGGATTTGTAAACATATTATATGTGGATTTAAAAATTTAGAAGAAAGTATTGTTTATTATTTTAGAAATGGCTTAAAGATAATATTCTAGTAATATATATGGAGGAAAATGAAGAATGGAAAGAAGTGAATGAATTTGAAAATTATGAAGTGAGTAATTTAGGAAGAGTGAAAAATAAAAAAACAGGGAGAATATTGAAAACATGTATATCTGGTGGATATGTTATAGTCGGATTGTCCTCAAAATCTAGAGGAAAAACATTTCCAGTTCATAGACTTGTAGCATTAGCATTTATACCAAATCCTGAAAATAAGGCTCATGTTAATCACATTGATAAAAATCCATTGAATAATAATGTAATTAATCTTGAATGGAATACACCTTTAGAAAATAATTTACATAAATGCAAAGGATTAACACAAACTACAAATCAGAATAAATGTGTTTATAGAATTGATAAAGATACGAATAAAGTTTTAGAAAAATATAAATCTATTGAATTGGCTGGTATATGGTTATACGAAAATAATTTAGCAAAAAATGTTCATTCGGGGAGAACTAATATTAGTAACGCAATTAGAGGAGTATATAAATCATCATTTGGGTTCAAATGGGAGATTGAAGAACAATTATCTAATGAAAATGAAATATGGAAAGAAATAAAAATACATGGTTTTGAATCTGAAAATTACTACATATCTAATTTAGGAAGATTTAAAAATAGTGAAGGAATTATTATGAAAGATTATAAGCCACATCATACTGGGTATATTTATGTAAGAGTTAACAAAAAAAAAATCTCTTTACATCGTCTTGTTGCTTTAATGTTTATTCCTAATCTTGAAAATAAACCATTTGTTAATCATATTGATGGAAATAAAACAAATAATTGTCTTGATAATTTAGAATGGGTTACTTGTGCTGAAAATAATAAACATAGTCATACTAGTAATATCAAAAAAACATTTAAAAGACCAATTATTCAATACGATTTAGAAATGAACGAGCTCAATAAATTTAATTCAATAAAAGAAGCAGGAGATATTTTGAATATTTGCACAAGTGGAATTAAAGCTGTTTTATATAATAAACAAAATACTTCTAAAAATTTTATTTTCAAATATTTAGATGAATAATTTATTTTAACATATAAATTTTAGAAAAATAAAATATATTCGTAGTGTATATAAACATGGTGCTAATGAATTCGAGTAAAAGTGCGCGTAATGCTGCCTCAATTTGCAATAGAACAAACATAGGAGGTGGCCCAAAAAAAGCCGGGATTGTCTCTCGTCAAGGCTTCTTCATGCAAAGTAATCCTACTCTAAGAAGAGCTCCTCAATCTCTTCCATTATTTACTGTTCCAAACTATACCGTCCAAACCCAAAAATACGGTTACAGAGCCACAATTGGAGGCAACATGGGTTAATCTATCATATTTTTCACACATTATTTCATACAATTTATGAAATACTATTTAACAATAAAATAATTTAATAACAACTTGTTAAATTATTTAATCTCAATAAAACCCGCGCACCCATGTTCATCAAAGTTGATTCCCGAGAGAAAGATTTAGTAACAAAAATGTCGTTCTATATTTCAAGTATTCCAGCATTTAGGAATTTAAAGGTAATTACAGAGAGTTTACCTATTGGAGATGTTATTATTAGCGGTAACAACAATGAAGACATTTTAATAATAGAGAGAAAAACCATTGTTGACTTGCTTTCTAGTATCAAAGACGGCCGTTATGAAGAACAATCATACAGGCTAAACGGAACACCAGTTCACAATCACAATATAATATATGTGATAGAAGGTGATCTAAATAAGATGAACATGTTTAGAGACACAAAATTTGAAAAACTTACACTGTATTCGGCTATTTTCTCTCTAAACTATTATAAAGGCTTCTCAGTAATCCGAACTTTTACACTAGACGAGACAGCACTTTTTATATGCAATTGCACATCTAAATTAATGAAAGGAGAAACCACTGATAGAAAGTCATTTTACGCAAACAAAAATGGTATACCGACTAGCATGCCAATTACTGCAATAGAAACACCAGAAACAGTTGATCCAGAATCCGATGAAATTCCTGAAGAATCTGAACAAACAAATCAAGCAAGCGGTAAAGAATATATTGGTTTAGTCAAAAAAGTCAAAAAGGAAAATATTACACCTGAAAATATAGATGAAATTATGTTATGTCAAATACCAGGCGTCAGCACTGCAACAGCAATATCAATTATAAAAAAATTCAACAATATTTGTAATTTAATAAAATGCTTAGAAGAAAATGAAAAATGTTTAAACGATGTTACCAATATAAACAATAAAGGTCAATCAAGAAAAATCACGAAAACATCCATAGCAAATATAGTGAAGTTTTTGTTGAAAAAATAATAATATTTATTATATTCAATAGTGTATATAAATGAACAAACAAATACTAAATGTCATTTTTATATTAGCAATATGTTTTGTCGCATATCAATTATTTAGAAATCTTGATTTTAAAGAAGGAATGGACACCGGTGCAACAACCAGCGCAACCACTTCCACATCCAATGGAATTGCTGGAAGCGCACAAAATTATGCGGCAAACATCAAGTCTACGACAATTAAAAATCAAGACACCTTGTTAATAACTAAATATAGAACAGATTATGAAAATGCAATATTAAATTTAGATGATTTAATCAACTCAATGATGTTGCAAACAGCTCTAAGTGTTGACAACGCAAATCCAATGTCTTCATTAGAAAAATTAAACCAATTAAATTCTGCTAAAAGTGCATTAAATAACGTAATGAAATATGTAGATGCTAGTAAATGATCAATATACAATTTTGACAAATTTTAATATTAAAGTTATTTTATATAATATAATACAAAATGGAAAATATATTATACAAAAAACAGATTTATCCAATTATTATACCAATTAAAATGTATATAGATAAACATAACGAATATAATTCGTTTCACGATATGAATCCATCTATGCATGTGGATCCTGATGGAAATGTCAAAATATTGGTGAGATCTATCAATTACCGAAAATTTTATAGTAAACAATTCACAATGTATGAGAATCACTCAAAAAGCTATTATGTTTTATTATTTGGTAAAATACATAACAACGACCCTTTAAACCTAGATAACTTTGAAGCTCAAAATATAACTTATGATTATGCTATTCCAACATATCCGACTTATTGGATGGGAATGGAAGATATTAGATTTATTGATGAAAAATCCTTGTTAGCAATTATACCAGAATGTAATGAAGGAGGTAACCCTTCTATTTTTCGCGCTACAATAGAAGGCAACAATATACATTCCTTTACTAATTGTAAACCAAATATTGTTGAAAAAAATTGGATGCCATTTAAAGATGAAAACGGAAATGAAAATGTTATTTATTCATTGCATCCATTTAAAATTAAACAAATTGAAACAGAGGACTTCAAAGAAATCATATTTTCAGAGGAAATAATGAGTCAATTAGAAAATTATCATGGGTCTACAAATGGCATTCAATATAAATCAAATGAAAATATATTATTTTTGATACATAAAAATGACGATAAAACCTATCACAGATGGATATTATTTAATTCCAAAACAAATGAACTAAAAGTGTCAAATGAGTTTTATTTTTTTAAGTATTCTTATATTGAATTTCCAGTTAGTTTATCAATTTTTAATGAAAGAATTTTTATAAGTTTAGGTATAAACGATGATAAGGCATTTATTATTGAAACAAACTATGAATCAATTGAAAAATGTTTTGTGTAAAGTTAAACACGAATACTTACCTCATTGTCTTTGTAATAACCTTGATCAACTAATGATTGCGTAAAATCAGCTCCTCCCCAATTATCATCCATTGGATTTGGGCTGTAAAGCATATTTTCTTCCTTTGCACTTATTTTATCTAAAGGGGTAGTTGTTCCGACGTAAAAAGAAGATTGATCAAAAGCAGGATAAGAATTTTTATTATAAGGCGGATCGTTTCTTGTAGCATCTACCAAAAATTTTGGGTTCGGAGGTGCCATTATTTTTGCATTCATAGAATCTTCTTTTATTAAATCGTCAATAGAACTAGCTATACTAGGAGCTGTATTTCCTTGCGTGCTTGGTGTTGATGTAATAGTAGGGCTAATATTTGAAGCAGATGCGGTAGTGCTAGGAGGTAATCCACCTTGTGGTTCTGAAACACTTGGCCTTACTTTATAGACAGGATTACCTTGTGCATCATAACTATGTTGTAAATAAAGAACAGGGCATCTAATCCCTTGACTTCTTTGCCAATCTAAAAATTCTGTATAATCTTCTAAATTTTCAAATTCAACCGGATTTACTCCAGGAACTTGTGCAAGTTTAGAATTGTATAAATAAACTCTAGACCCTTTTTGAATTAATAAATTAGGACATCTAACTTCTCCACCATTATTAGTTAACCCTTCATGATATTTAGGGTCACTGCATTTTGCGTAAAAATATAGTCCTATTAAAAATACTATTATAAATAATAATGTTGTTAATGTCATATATAATATATATATAAATTTTATAAATATATTATTTTATATATAATATATAAGTATCACTATAAATTTGAAATCAAGATGATTTTTTTACATATTGACCCTACAACTAAAAATACAGAAGAATTCAACAAACATTTGAAAAATGGTAAAGATATATTTGTTTTATTTTATTTGGAAGGTTGTGGACCATGCAATGCAACCAAACCTGAATGGAAAAAACTTCACAATGTATTTGCACATAATGATAATCACAATATTGTTATAGCAGATGTAGATCAAATTGTAATGAATAAATTTAAAAAATTAAAAGTTCAACCAAAAGGTTTTCCTGCAATTTATCATATTAGTAAAAACGGAAAGGTGTATTTTGACTATGATGAAGCTGAAATAAGCAAAAAAGATAGATCAATTGATTCTTTTGTAGAATGGATTGAATCCCATATTAAAAAAAGTTCTCGTGGAAAACAAATGCGTGGCGGTAAATGGTCGTTAAAATACAAACATAGCATAAATTGTGCACATCCAAAAGGCTTCTCTCAAAGACAACATTGTAAATATGGTAGAAAAAAACTTCGTTCAATCAAGAATAAAACCAAAAAAATACGAAAATAACATATTACAAATTATTTACAATTTTCTTTGGCATATCCAATAACTGCACATGCAATTCTTTTTCCTGCATGTCCAGTTGTCAAACTATCCTCTTGTCCACCTTGCCCACAATCATCTGGGTCAGCGTGAATTATGAGTCCACGACCAATTATATTTGCTTTCGTCCCGCGTAATTTTATAACATCGTCAACCATAGTATAAATTGCTTCTCCATTTGCATTTGTTTTCAAATTTCCTAAGTCACCTACATGTCTCTCTTTCATACCTGGACAACCATGTGTTTTATTATAAGGATTAAAATGTGCACACATACTTGTGCATTGGTCTGTTAAATCTCCTGCTTCATGAACATGAAAACCATGAAGGCCATTTTTCTTTAATCCTGTAATATTAATATTGATAACAACATTATTTTTTTTCAAATCTTCTACAAAATGAACAAATCCTTTGATTTTTCCTAAATTAAAAACTGCCACAGCAACAATAGGTTTATTGTTCATATTATACAATATATTATAAACAATTATAAATATTATTACTAATGTAACTAATGCTACAAAAATAATAGACGACGTCATATATTTTTTTGAAATAAGCATTTTATTATTATATTATATTTGAAATTATTAATTTTAAAATATAAAATAAAAATGAATTGTTTAAATGAGATAAACGGTTAGTTATATATTATACAAAACAACAAACTATCAAAATGGAACATAGTTTCAGAGTATTTGATTTCAATGTTTATAATGATTTTGCAACAAATGATTCTGGGAGTGAAGATGATAAAAAAACTAGAAAAGACAATGCTGGATTTATTATTCAAATGTTCGGATTAAATGAACAAGGTGAAACTTGCTCTATTCAAGTAGAGGAATTCAAACCATTCTTTTATGTTATGGTAAATGATAAATGGACTACTGCTACAAAAAATACATTTCTTGCTTTTATCAAAAAGAAAATAGGCAAATATTATGAAAATTCTATTACAGATTGTTTGATCATTAAACGAAAAAAATTGTATGGTTTTGATGGTGGCAAAGAACATAAATTTATTAAATTTGAATTTAAAAATATGAACTCTTATAATAAAGTAAAAAATTTGTGGTATACTGATTACAATAAAGGTCATAAATTATTTAAGGACGGATTATTTTTTGAAAATACAAATATAAAATTATATGAAGCCAATATTCCGCCTTTACTACGTTTGTTTCATATTCGTGACATCAGTCCTTCAGGATGGATAGCTTTGCCAAAAAATAAAACAATTGAGATAACTGATAATAAGAGAACAACGTGTAATTATGAATTTATTGTTAATTATAAAGATATTATTGCTTTAAATGACAAAGAAATTCGTGTCCCTTATAAAATAATGAGCTTTGATATAGAAGCTAGTAGTAGTCACGGTGATTTTCCGGTTCCTATAAAATCATATAAAAAATTAGCAACCAATATTGTTGAATATTTTGAAGGTCTTAAAATGGAAATGACAAAAGAATTATGTAAAAATATTTTAAGGCGAATCATAATGGCAGCTTTCGGTTATGAAACTATGACCAATATAGATCTGGTATATCCAAAAATTATACCTGAAACTAAAAAAGATGTTGAAGCAATCTGTGAACAATGGTTAGAAGAACCTGTGCGCGCAAATACCACGAAAAATGGTGCAAATCTAGAATTAGTTACAATAGAAGAAATGTTTGAAAAAATGAATAAAATTGGGGAAGATGGTGATGATAGTTTTGATATTTATAATAAAAAACATATTAAACAGTATAATGATAAGAAAGCAACTATCGCGGATATATTATGTGATAAAAATTTTGAAAGAGAAGGTAAATTGTTTGAATTAAACAATTCTTTGAATACGTGTTTTCCAAAATTAGAAGGCGACAAGGTAACATTTATTGGTTCTACTTTTATGAATTATGGAGATCAAGAACCGTATAAAAATCATTGTGTTGTTTTGAATAGTTGTTCTGATATGCCGATACAAAACAGCGTGATTGAATCATATCAGACAGAACGTGAAGTATTATTAGCTTGGCAACAATTAGTTCAAAGAGAAAATCCGGACATTGTTATCGGTTATAATATATTTGGTTTTGATTATGAGTTCATGTTTAGACGCGCAGAAGAAACCGGATGTGTCAATGAATTTCTAAAATTATCACGAAACAATGGTGAAGTTTGTGGAACAAGAGATAAAGAAACGAATAGATTAAAACTAGAAGAAAGCACTATACAAATTGCAAGTGGACAACACGATTTGAAATTTATTAAAATGAATGGTCGGTTACAAGTAGATTTATATAATTTCTTTAGACGTGAAGAAAATTTGACATCTTATAAATTAGATTATGTTGCAGGTCATTTTATAGGTGACTATATTAAAAGTTTTGAGCACTCTTCATTTAAAACCGAAATAAAAACAACCAATTTAACTGGTCTTTTGGAGGGTAGTTATATTCATTTAGAAGAAATTGGACACTCTGTAGATTATTATGACGATGGTGCAAAATTCAAGGTCGTTTCTATTAATAAAGAAGAATTAAAATTCAAAATAGATGGAATTATCAATCCAGATATGAAAAAGAAAGTTCGTTGGTGTTTGGCGAAGGATGATGTCACGCCTAAGGATATTTTCAGAATGACAAATGGAACAGCAGATGATAGATCTGTAATTGCAAAATATTGTATTCAGGATTGTAACTTGGTTCATTATTTATTCAACAAAGTAGATGTGTTGACTGGTTTTATAGAAATGGCGAAAATTTGTAGTGTGCCGATTAATTTCTTGGTAATGAGGGGTCAAGGTATCAAGTTGACTAGTTATGTTGCTAAGAAATGTCGTGAAAAACGCACACTTATTCCTGTTATAGAAAAAGGCGACTTGGATGAAGGTTACGAAGGTGCAATTGTGCTTGATCCAAAATGTGACTTGTATTTGGATAATCCAGTTGCGTGCGTAGATTACGCTTCGTTGTATCCAAGTTCTATGATTAGTGAAAATTTGTCGCATGATAGTAAAGTTTGGACCAAAGAATATGATTTAGCAGGTAATTTGATTGATAATGGTGAATGGGGTGAAAAAGATGAAAATGGTAATTTTATATATGATAATTTAGCTGGTTTTGAATATGTAAATATTACATATGATACATTCAAATATGTCCGAAAATCGCCCAAGGCAGCAGCCGAGAAAGTAAAATCTGGAACAAAAATATGTAGATTTGCACAATTCCCAGAAGGAAAAGCCATCATGCCATCTATTTTAGAAGAACTTTTGGTGGCTAGAAAAACTACTCGTAAATTGATACCACAACAAACAGATGAATTTATGAAAAACGTCTTGGACAAAAGACAATTAGGATACAAGGTAACAGCAAATTCTCTGTATGGACAATGTGGAGCAAAAACAAGCACATTTTATGAAAAAGACATTGCGGCTTGCACAACAGCTACAGGTAGATTGCTTTTGACTTATGCAAAGAAAATCATAGAAGAATGTTACGGGGATACAATATGTAATACAAAAGATCATGGCCCGGTGTTAACCAAAGCCGAGTATATTTATGGCGACAGTGTCGCTAACTATACTCCTATTTACGTAAAGCAAAATGACACAATTGATATTGTTACAATTGAAAATCTGTCAGAAAAATATGGCAATAATAAATGGATTGCTTGTAGTGAAGAAGGAAAACAAGAGAAAGAATATTGTGAATTAGATGGTATAGAAACATGGACAGAAAAAGGATGGACAAAATTGCATAGAATAATTCGCCACATTTTAGCTGATCACAAAAAAATTATACGCATATTAACACACACAGGCTTAGTTGATGTAACTGACGATCATTCATTATTATTAAAAAATGGCGAAGAAATATCACCAAAAAATATTGATATTGGAATAGAATTACTACATTTTCAACAACCAAATGTTTCAAATCTTCTTGATACCAATAATTATTTAAGCAACGAAACAGATTTTAAAGAAAAGGAAGCCAAAATTATGGGCTTCTTTTATGGTGATGGAAGTTGTGGAAGTTATGAATGTAAGTCGGGTAAAAAAAAATCATGGGCTTTAAATAACGCTTCTACTGTTTTGATGAATAAATATTTGGAATTATGTAAAATAGTTTATCCTAATTTTGATTGGGTTATATTAGAAACATTAGAAAGCTCAAATGTTTATAAACTAGTGCCAAAAAGTAAAAAATATGGTTCTATTTCTGAATTTGTAGAAAATTATAGAAAAAAAATGTATTATAATAAATGTAAAATAATTCCTAACGAAATAATGAATAGTTCATTAAATATTCGTAAAGCGTTCTTTGAGGGATTATATGATGCCGATGGAGATAAAGATATTAATGGTTATATAAGAATTGATCAAAAAAATCAAATAAGTGCATCTCATATTTGCTGGTTAGCTTCAAGTATAGGATATTTAACTTCAATCAATACCAGAAAAGATAAACCAGATATATACAGAATTACAATGACAAAAAACAAGCAAAGAAAAAATCCTTGTGCTATAAAAAAAATGCAAGAAATAACATCATACAAAGGATTTGTTTATGACTTAACAACAGAAAATCATCATTTTGCAGCTGGTATTGGAAATATGATTGTTCATAATACTGACTCTGTATTCTTTACATTCAATTTACAGACACCTGAAGGCCAACCAATTCGCGGTAAAGAAGCATTGGAAATTACAATTGAACTTGCACAAGAAGCAGGTCATTTAGCGTCTAGTCTATTGAAAGGACCACATGATTTAGAATATGAAAAGACATTCATGCCATTTTGTTTATTATCAAAGAAACGATATGTTGGTATGCTTTATGAAACTGATCCAAATAAATGTAAACGCAAAGAAATGGGAATTGTCTTGAAACGTCGTGATAACGCACCAATTGTAAAAGATATTTATGGTGGAATCATTGATATTTTAATGAAAGAACAGAATATCAATAGAGCTATAGAATTTTTACAAAATTCACTTCAAAATATAGTAGATGAAAAATATCCGATGGATAAATTGATTATAACAAAATCATTACGTTCTGGCTATAAAAATCCACAATCTATTGCACACAAAGTATTAGCAGATAGAATGACCGCTAGGGATCCCGGAAACAAACCAGGTTCGGGAGACAGAATTCCGTTTGTTTATATTAACACACCAAATAAGAAGGCTTTACAAGGAGAAAAAATTGAAACCCCCAATTTTATTAAAGAAAATGGATTAAAAATTGATTATTCATTTTATATAACAAATCAAATCATGAAACCAGTTCAACAAGTATTTGCACTTGTTCTTGAAAAAATCTGGGAACTACAAAAAAAGAAATTAACAAAATTAACTTTGTATAAAAAGGAAGTAGAGTCAATAAAAAAAAAATATAGCGCTGATCACGAAAAATGCATGGACAAAATAGATGATTTACGTAACAAAGAAATTAAAGCACTTTTATTTGATAAATATTTAAGAGAAACTAATAATGAAAAATTAGGCGTAAAAAGTATTACAACTTTCTTTGCATTAAAAATATAATTAATAAAAAATTAAAATTGATAAAAATTTTAAAAAAATGAAATTATATAAATAATACAATTTATATAATTTTATAACGAAATGGCTAATTTTGGTGAAAAAGAAGTTTTTAGAATAACCCCTGAGTTAGGTAAATACTACGAATGGGCTGAATCAACCCGAAGAAGCGGTGTATGGCCAAATGAAAAACGTTTTGCACCTAGAGACAACGTAATCTATGTTGGCGAATTAATTAATATATCCAAAGGTGGTTGGGGGGATGGTTCATGGAGAACAGATACATTTTTACATAAAGAAACAAAAACAATTGTTCATTATAGTTACGGAGGTGACACCTGTTTTATAGAAGTTCCTTGTAAAGAAAAACATAAGGTTGACCAAATTAGTATTATATCACAAGCACCCGGAAATATTGAAACAAACCCTCAACAAAGTGCTGTTTTGGGATTTTATGGTTTGAAAAGTATTATCAAAGATTTCCTTACATAAATAATATACATTATCTTCTACTTTCTCTCCTTCTGTTCGTTGAAAACAAAGAATTAAATAATTGTGATGTGTTGTCTAATGTATATTCTATATTATTATTTGATAAATCACTTAAAATTTCTACAAAGAGTGTTTCTATTGCGTTGTTATTTAAATTGTCTGCATTTGTTGGTTGATTATTTGCGCGATTTACATATTCGTTTGCATTTTTTTCTTCTTCTTCGTCTTCGCGTTCTTGATCACTAGTAGTAGCGGTATTATTGTTGTTGTTGTTATTGTTGTTGTTGTTGTTATTGTTGGGATTATGATTTCTAATGTCATATCTACAAACAGGACATTTACAATTGCTATTAAACCAAGAAAGTAAACTATTTGTATTAAAAATATGTCTACAATGTCTAATCATTGTAACATGAGATGTATCTGTAAATGGCTCCAATGAAATTGGACAACTATTATTAATCGGATCTAGAATATCACCGTAAACAATATTTCTTGTGGCATTTTCTATTTGAGTTTGTGTAGGGGTAACGTTAATTGGCTCTAAAAATGAATTTACCATTCTTGAGAATTGACTACTTACATTTCTACTTGTAGATGAATTCAATGGAATCGTATATAATTGTAAATCATCAACGTAATATGGAATATTATCAATGTAAACACGTCTTTGAGTATTATTATTGTTGTTGTTGCTATTGTTGCTATTGTTGTTGTTGTTGACGTTTTCAACAATTGGATTATTTCTGTATCTTCTACTATAATGTTCGCGATTATAATTTCTATGATTAATACCGCGACTTGCATTATTTAAACTAGAGTTATTTTGAATTCTTCTACTATTCATTATATCAATTAATTGACTTGTTATTTCTGTATTTTGATCCATTAGATGATGTATAATTCGTAAATTATCATTATACATAGTGTTTAGTATATTAATAAATAATATATCGGAATTACTCATATCACTAAACAGATTGTTACTATTACCACTATTAGTTCCATTATTAGTTGCCATATATAATATACTACAATTATAATAATATTTTAAATAAGTTTAAATATATGATAATATTGTAAAATAATAATAAATTATTATGAATGCCAAAAATGAAAATTATGAAAATAAAGGCTTAAGTGGGCTAGCTAATTTAGGTAATACATGTTTCATTAATTCATGTGTTCAAATTCTCTCTCATACATATGAATTGAATGAATTATTAAACAATGAAATAATCATAAAAAAGATAAAAAACAAATATGATTCTGCTTTATTGATAGAATGGAACAATTTGAGAAAAATGTTGTGGGAAAATAATTGTGTAATTGCACCAAATAAATTTATTAAAACAATTCAGAAGGTTGCTGAAATAAAAGAAATTGAAATATTTACAGGATACTCTCAAAACGACGTAGCAGAATTTCTGTTATTTTTAATTGATTGTTTTCATAATTCTTTATCTAGAGAGATAAAAATGAATATTTCAGGAAATCCAGAAAACGATACAGATCAATTAGCTATAAAATGTTTTAATATGATTAAAAATATGTATACTAAGGAATATTCCGAAATATGGAATATTTTTTATGCTGTCCACGTTTCAGAAATAATATCACTTGAAACTGGAGAAAAAATAAAACAAACACCTGAGCCATATTTTATGTTAGACTTGCCAATACCACAAGATAATAAAAGTCCAACTTTGATAGATTGTTTAAATTTATATATTGAAGGCGAAGAATTGAAAGATGATAATGCATGGTTTAATGATGAAACAAAAGAAAGAATAAATATTAAAAAAAAAATTTTGTTTTGGTCGTTTCCGAATATTTTAGCAATTGATTTCAAAAGATTCAATTCAAGAAATCAAAAAAATCAGATATTCATTGACTTTCCTCTGGATAATTTAGATTTATCAAATTATGTAATTGGTTATAAAAAGAACTCATATATTTATGAGTTATATGGTATATGTAATCATTCTGGTTCGGCGTTTGGTGGGCATTATACTTGTTACGTAAAAAATGCAAATGGTAAATGGTATCATTTCAATGATACGAGTGTAGTAGAAGTTTCATTAGTTGATGCAATTATTTCAGCAAAAGCATATGTTCTTTTTTATAGAAAAAAACAAATTCTATGATTTTTATATACTATATACTATATATATTATTAATTATTATTATATATATTATATATGGAAGTAAATACAATAACAACTACAGATCCATTAAATATGTATAACTATATAAACAATGTTGGATTGAATCCATTTGTTTTTATTATTGTAATTTTGATAATAATAGGTTATTTAGTAATTTTTTCTTCTTTAGGAAATAATGAACAACAATTTAATTCAGTATCTAATGCTAGTAATGGTAATGGATATGGATATGGACAAGGTATATTAGGTGTTTTAGTAATTATAATTTTGGTTTTATTAATATTGATTAATGGCTTACAATATTTTTTTAAAGTAGATATTTCTGCTTATTTAAAAAACTTATTCACAGACAAACCAGGTGTTGATATTGTTTTAAATAAAAATTCAAAGGCTTCATCTGATTCAAGTAATTTACAAAGTTCAACAAATTCACATGGTTCAAAAGATATACAAAATAATAACGAACATCATATTCCATCAGTTATTGAAACAAAAATTAGAAAACAAGTTTTCAATGTCCCAGGTAATTCTTACAAGTATGATGATGCAAAAGCAATATGTAATGCTTATGGAGCGGATTTAGCAACATATCAACAAGTTGAAAGTGCTTATAAAAATGGTGCAGAATGGTGTAATTATGGATGGTCGGATGGACAAATGGCATTATTTCCAACTCAACAACAAACTTTTGATAATTTACAAAAAATAAAAGGTCATGAGCATGATTGTGGAAGACCCGGAATTAATGGTGGATACATGGCAAACCCACAACTTAAATTCGGAGTGAACTGTTATGGAATTAAACCAAAAATAACACAAGATGAAGAAGAGATGATGAAAATTGCATCACCTTATCCTAAAACAATGCAAGAAATTGATTTTCAGAAAAAGGTAGATTATTGGAAAAATAAAGTAAATGAAATTATGCTCTCTCCTTTCAATTACAATATGTGGGGTCAAGCATAAAATACTGTTGTCTCTATATTTTACTACTACTTAATACGTTATTTCACAAAAAATAAAAATTTATTTATATAAAAATGAAAATATTGATATTATTTATTTATTCGGATTCAGATACATATAAAAAAATGATGATTTTACAAAGAAAATATATTCATAATTTTGAAGAAGTTGATTCTTTTTTTGTGCAAATGAGAGAAAATCAAGAAAACAATATTGAAATTGAAGGAGACATGATTTTTGTTAAAGGAACAGAAGCATATTTAAATATTTTATACAAAACAATTCAATCTATAGAATATTTATTTTCTAAAAAAAAATACAATTTTCTTATACGCACTAACATATCCACTATCGTTAATATCCCTCAACTTTTAATTAAATTAAATACATTTCCTTCAAAAAATATGTATTCTGGTAGTCTTAGTAAAAAATTATGTTGGTTAGATATTAATGGAGGAATAACTGATTCCAAATTGTGGGGAACTGAGTTTATAGTAGGAATTTCAATCATACTATCTTTTGATTTAGTAAATTTTTTAATAGAAAACAAAGATAAACTAGATTATAATATTATAGACGACGTTTCACTTGGTTATTTTATTAAAAACTATTCACCTGAATCATTAGAAATAGGGAAAAAATATTTAGTAAATCATATTTTTTCAAATAATGACAATATGAAACAAATTGAACTAGATTATAATAGTTATATTATTTTTAGGAATAAAAATAATGATAGAAATGACGATTTAAAAACAATGAATAAAGTTTGTCAACTTATATACAAAACAAATGAATAATATAACCTTTATCAAAAGATAAAATTTATATATTAACATTTGATTTTTATCATTACCACTTGTTATTTGATTAATATTCGTTTCATTTTTAATCATATCACATAGACATATAGGACATTTTTTATTATTTACATACCAAATATCAAGACAATATCCATGAATCCATCCATCACATGAACATGATTTATTGAAATAAAAATTGTGCAATTTTATACATGAAACACCATATTGATCATTTATTTCTAAACATATTAAACAATCATCATTTTCAATATTAGTTTTGCATTTATGAGAACTACATGAATCATCAAAATAATGATTAGTAGTTGAAAAATACATAGAAATCCTTGTTATACAATTTATATAAATTAAAATATAAAATCTATACAAATTTAATTCGTGTTTTTCAATTGTTTTTTAGTTGTATTTTTTTTGTTTTTAAATGCAGTTTTATAATTTTTTTTTGAAAATTTCTTATTAGAAACTTTATTTTTAATTTCTGCTTTATCAACTTTTACTAAATTTAATAATTTTTCGTGTAAATCTTCTTCTACAACTGCATCTTCGTCATTTTCATTGCGTTTGTGATTGATGTTTGCACCACCTTGATATATAGGTCCATTTTTATAATTGTAAGAAAGGCTCCAATTTGGTATTACTAAATTATTAAATAAATCAGAAACTTTTTCTCCTCCGTTTTGTATGAAATCTTTATTTATATTATTGTTCAAAGTTGTAATTGGAGATAATCCGTTTTTTAACATTATGGAATTAACACTAAACCCACCACTATGAATTTCACCATCATTATTATATATTAATTCGTCTGGACCAATATAACTATGATTTAAATTCATATTGCTCATTTAATATATAAAATAATCAGATATTAATTAATTATTATAATATCGCTTTAATTCAGAAACGACTTTAGATTCTCTATTATTTTTAATATAATTTAAGATTGAATTCACTTGATCAGTGTTTTTAATAATTTCTCCTAAAGATTTTTCCAGATATTTAAAAGTTAAAGGAGATGTAATTTTTGTATTTGCAAATTTTAACTTTCCATCTGAAGTTTTAATAATAGAATTTGTTAAATTATTATTTTTTGCGTGGGTAGTTAATTTTTCTTCAATATTATCTCTCTTATCGCGCAATTCTTTTAATTTTTCATTATAAATTTTTATTTGATTGTCTAATAATACCCATTGTTGTATTGTTTGTTCAAAATTCATTTATAAAATAATAATATAAATTAATTACTATGAAAAAACAGCAACAACAACAAACTATATTTCAATCTGTTGCGAATATAAAAAACACTATTGTTAAAGATAAAAAAAATCCGTTGAATGTAATATGTAATAGAGTGGGTTTATTTACAAATGCTAGGGATGAAAAACATATAAGAGAATGGGCTGCTCACCACTTACTAATTGGCTTTGATAGAATAGTTATTTTTGATCATAAATCTAAAATACCACTTCAAAAAGTATTTGAAAATTTTGATAAACGTGTTAAAATAATTAATGTTTCACATTTAGAAAATTCAATTAAAACAACATTGATGGACAATGCAGCTGGAATTGCTAAAATACTTAAAATGGATTGGATGATTTATTTAGATGCCGATGAATTTATTATATTAAACAAATACCAAGGTATAAAACATTTACTATCTGTTTATAATCATGCAGATTCGTTAGGTGTAAACTGGCTATTTTTTGGTTCAAATAATTTAAAAAATGATCCCGATGGTTTAGTAATAGAAAATTATACAAAATCTGATTTATTTTTAAACGATCATTTAAAATCATTTGTAAGGCCTACAAAAATAGTAAGAGCTGGCAACCCTCATTTTTACATTATGAAAGATTCCAATAGATATTACGGTATAAATAATGTCAAACTGAATAACTTATATTATAGTAATGTGTATAATATAGAATATTATAAGGTGCCTATTTATATAGCACATTATTTCAATCAATCAGAAGAAACATTCACAAAAAGAAAAATTAACTTACCTAGAGATGACAATGGTGAGCATAGACATTTTGATAATGTTACGGAAATTCATAATCAAAATAATTCAACTGAGAATAACTACCCCAAAAATAAATATACTGAAAATATTAAGAATTTTTTAAAACAATATGGTCATGAATATTAATTATTTATTTGGTTAAATATTATAAATCAAGTTTTATTTATAATATTATTATTAAATTATTTATTTGTATCTACGACGACTCTTGGAACTGTGAGAGTTATTTCTTCTATAAGTTTGTTGCATACCTAAAAGACCAAAAGGGACAATCGCTCGGTTAATAACTTGTCCTAAAAATCCTCCGCGTCTTTTTTTTGTATTACGTCTACTTCTTCTATGTCTAGAACCTGCACGTTGTATTAAAGCTAGACTGTTTGCATTTGGGACGCCAGCCATAGTGGCATTTTGTCCTTGAGCGCCAATAAGTAAATTTCCTTGAACATTTGAATATGGTCCTGAGGTTGAAAAAGTTCTGTCGTATTGACTATTTTCACTTCCATTTACATATGCGTTGTATGAACTTGCTGAACTGTATGGAGCAGCACCATCTGATCCTCCTCTCATTCTATGTCTGCGTCTACGACCTCCATTCATCAGTGTAGGTGCGCTATAAGGAAGATTTGGATTGCCTGGTTGTGTATTACTAACAGATGTAACAGGACCAGCAGTTCCTCCTCTTTTATGTCTTCTGTGAGCGGTTTTTCTTGCCATTTATATATTAACGAATGAAAATAAATTATTAGTTCCTAAATATATTTTTGTTTCGTAAAATATAAATTAATATCAATAATATTGCTAAAATCATAATAAAAATCATGAATACCAATGTCACAGTAATATAAATATAGGGATTTATTTCATACAAAATAAAATCTATTACTGGTTTCAACATCAATTTGAATTCATTTTTTACATCATCTCTTTTTAAAATATCTAAACATTGCTGGACAATAGTTTCTTTCATATAAAATTATTTTTATACTTATTAATAATAAATTTAAAAAAATAATTTTGCGTGTTATTAATATTTTAAAAATATACTAATGAAATAATATGGATAATATTATTGAACCAAACAAAAATTTTGATTTTTCTAAATTATCTTTAGCACATCCTGTAGGTATTCAAGGTGGTGCCTATTTTACAAAAATATTATACAATAATAAACCATTGTATATTCAAACAACAAAAAGTTTGACTAGACAAGGCTTTGTAAAGAGTGGTAAAAAATACTATTGTGATTTAATGTTTGATAATAATTCTGAAACTCTTATTCATTGGTTTGAAAATTTAGAAGAAACTTGCCAAAAATTAATTTTTGATAAAAGTGAAGCGTGGTTCCAAAACTCTTTAGACAAAAATGATGTTGAATCAGCTTTTAATTCTGTTATACGAATTTATAAGTCGGGAAAATATTATTTAGTAAGAACAAATATTAAAATTGGATCAAATAATGAACCATCTGTTAAAATTTATAGTGAAAATGAAATACCTCTTACTATTGATGATGTAAAAGATAACACAAATATTATTTCAATTTTAGAGATACAGGGTATAAAATTCACATCACGAAATTTTCAAATTGATATTGAATTACGTCAGACAATGGTTTTAGATAATGAACCTATTTTTGATAATTGTCTGATTAAAACAAATAATTCAAATAAAAATACGATTTTGAATCAAGATATTAAAAAACAGAATGATAGTTTAGTGAAAGATAGTGAATCAATAAACGAACCTAACGATTCTGATATTGCCGAGTGTAATAACGCTCATGAGGCTAGTGATGCTCATGAGGCTACCGAGGCTCCTGATACTACTGACTCTGATGACACTAACGATACTAGTAATTCTACTAACATAAATCAAGGATTAGGTTTAGTGGGTTTAGATTTAGAATTAGATTTAGGAAAAGAAATAAATACGACTAATAATATTGTATCTCAAAATGACAAAAATTGTGTTCACGATAACGGTGATGATAACGTAATCAACTTTGATATTCAAGAGTTAGTTAAAGAAGAATTGGAACATAAAACAGAGCTGAAAGAAATTGATTTAAATAATCATTTAGAAGACGATTTAGAAAGACTTGATGATGAACCTATCACATTAAAAAAACCCAATGAGGTTTATTATGAACTTTATAAGGAAGCAAGAGAGAAAGCAAAACTTGCAAAAAAAAGTGCTATTATTGCATATTTAGAAGCAAAGAATATAAGAAAAACATATATGCTTGACAATTTAGATGAAAGTGAAAGTGATATAGATGCTGAAATTGACGAAGTATCTGAAAGTGAACTAGAAGACTTGTAAATTTAGGAATTAGGATACTAGTTTTTGTTTTTAAATAAATGTTTAGAATAATTAATATGTATTCTAAAAATTATTTTATCATTAATTTTATATAATGAGCATATCTTTAAAAAAGCTATGGAACGATTATGGTATTGGCGCAATTCTAGTTCTATTAATTCTTGCATATGTTGTTAGTTTATTCGCTAATTATTTGTCATCCAAAGGAATGTATGGTTACGAATCAAACAGTGCCATGCAACAACAATACAAAGGCACACAATCACCCCAAAATTACAATGGCAGTGGAGGAAACGTTGTCCCTTCAGAACCTTTAGGTCAAAACGAAGTTTTCTCATCTGCAAATGGTGTTCAAACTAGTATGCCTGGAATGCCTTCATCTTGTTCTCAGCCAAATATTCAAAATCCTGCAGAGCTTCTTCCAAAGGATACCAACAGTCAATGGGCTCAATTGAATCCTTCTGGTAAAGGTGAATTAGCAAATGTTAACTTGTTAAAAGCTGGTTACCATATTGGCATTGACACCATTGGTCAAACACTGAGAAATGCAAATCTTCAAATCCGATCAGAACCAGCAAATCCTCAACTTTATGTTGGACCATGGAATCAAAGCACAATTGAGCCAGACTTCATGAGACCACCTCTTGAGTTAGGATCAGGACCACAATAAATTATTCACAATTACACACTAATAAATATATGAAAATCAGCACATTTATATATTTATTAAAACATATTAAACATATACGACATTATAGTGTAAGTATGTTATATTTATTTACCTTATTGTATATATATATAGTTTCATTGACAAATTCATTAAAAACACAACCAAAGTTGTGTATAAATTGTAAACATTTTATTCAACCTAAAAATGGTCTAAAAGATGAGTTTGGCACGTGTGGCAAATTACCTTTTGAAAGCTCAAAATTTTTGGTTGATGGAAAATATCGTGATGATGATTTTTATAGTTGTTCTACTGCAAGAAGTTGGGATAGACTTTGTGGTAAAAATGCAAAAGAATACAGAAAAAAATATACAAGAAAAATTGTTAAAGAGTAATTTACAATTATACCATATTTGTAACCTGCGTAATAGTATATAAAAAAAATTGATTAAATTATATTTGTTATTATCAAATATAATTTAACTAGAATTGAATTAAAATGGGAAGTTTCATTTCTGCTCACAACATGTTTGCAAATACTAGTAGTAGTAATAAAAATAATAAAAAATGTTTTAAATGTTCAAAAATAATAGACGCTAAAACGTATATCATTTGCGTTCGTTGCAAAATAGCATTACACAATGAATGCGAAGAATATTATGGTCATAAATATTATACACAGTGTCCTCGTTGTGATAGATACGGATCTCTAGGCACTCTACATGCACCAGAATAAAAATAAAAATAAAAATAAAAATGATAATTACAAAGACAAATTTTACAAAAAAAATATGTATATATAGTAACATATGGAGAAATATAGTATATTTTTTTATGTATTTTTAGGATTTGTATTACTTTTATGTTTACGAATATACTATGATTCAGATGCATTCAATTTGAAATGTATTATTTCTTCAAAAGACGGAAATAGGTATTGTGTAAGAGAAAGAGAAAAACTAGAGTTAGCTGCAGATTTATTAGCAACTGTTACACAGAAGTGTAAAGATATGGTTAAATATATGAAAGAAAAGTATCCTGATGATCCGCGTGCTATACGCCTAGCTAAAGGTTTTAATCCAAAAAAAATAAGCGAAACTTTACCAACAAGTGAATTGACTGCTTATAGTGAAAATAAAGGAGAGAAAATTGCATTTTGTTTAAATACATCAAAACAAGGAAATAAATTAATAGATATTAATACATTGACATTTGTAGCTCTGCATGAGTTGTCTCATATTATGACAGAATCTATTGGACATAAACAAGATTTTTGGCAGAATTTTAAATTTTTACTTACCAATGCGAAAGAAGCAAATATTTATCAACCAATTGACTACAAAAATAATCCACAACAATATTGTGGAATGACTATCAATGATAATCCATACTACGATTTAGTTTAGCAATTTTTATTATTCAGTTTTTATTTATTGAATAACAAATACATAAAAATAATTTAAATAGATAATATATGACAGATATTTATAAAGTTAATCATATAATAAACGGTGTTGTAGATACCATTTATGTTTTTAATGGAGGTAAAAATAAGAATAAAAATGAAGATAAAGATCAAAATATTAGTGATAAAAAAATTAAAATTGTCTACAGTAAACAACAAATTCATTCAGATGATACTATCGGAATGATTAAAATTAAAATTTTGAACGAGCTTAAGAAAAATATTTCCTTAGATGAAATATATTTATATTGTCAAAAAATTGAACAATTCAATTCTGTTTCTCTCTATCAAACACTAACTCAAAATAAAAAACTATCACTTACAAATGTTAGGTTAAAACAATTTATTTCTAATATAGTAAGCGAAGAAAATGGCGACAAGTTTTCATCAGAAAGCGTAATAGACAAAGATGTTTATGATTTTGATGATATTGTAGAAATGAAATTAGATAATAAAAAGTTTATCGTAAATAAAGTATTAGGTCAAAAATTTTTTATTGTTGAAAATGAATATCCGTATGTTGTTGATCCTTACGATGTTAAAAGTTACGATTCGTTTCTAGAAAGAAATTCTAGAAAATCTTTATCAACATTGAATAGTCATTTATTATTGAATAGTGGGGACATTATTAATAACAATATTTATTTATGTATAGCCGAAAATGTTTTAAAATATAATGAAAAAAATAATATTCCTGAAGATTTGACATTGAAAATTTATTATCCATTTTTATATGAAAAAAACATTAACAATTTAGAAAATTTAACATCCAAACAAAGCGATCTCATAAAATCAAACGAAAAATATTTGAATGAATCAACCATTGATTATTTCAATACAATTGACATGTTTTATAATGTTTATGAATTACGAAAAAGTGAATTGAATTATCTTGATAAAGGAATAAAATATTTGAAGGCAGTTATCAAACCTATTTACAAAATAAATATTCCTTTAGAAATACTTTTCAAGATACTTCACGCAAGTGAAGAAAATCCGTTTATTAAATACAATCCGTCTTCTAGACAAGAAAATATTTATAGAATATTTACCGACAAAATTGCTACCGATGGTAGAAAAATTCCTTATTTGAAAAAAGCCTCAATTTTCAAATTGATTAAAAATATCGGTAAGACTAAATCAGTTTCGGTATATATTGATCCTGGTATTGAAACTATTGTAAACCAATTTATTTGTGAATTTGATGAAAACGGGTTTGTAACAGTTATATGCGATTTTGAAAAAGTAATGGATGAATCACAAATTAATGAATTATTAATACAACACGTAAATCCCATTATAGAAGAAATTAGTAATTTTTTAGAACAAAGTGGTTATAAGCTTTCTCTTTTTGAATCAATTAAAAGCGATAACATTGAAATAAAACAAATAACTTATGAATCAAATATTAAAATTAAACAAGCTATTACTTTGGAAACTTACAAAGGATGTATTTCAAGTATATTCAACAACGAGTCTAGTTCATTTAAAAATGACATTCATCTGCGATTTAAAAGAGTTTCTAATTTCAACAAAGTAACAAGTCAAGAAGCATTTATAATGGAAAAAAGTGCAGAAGGGTTTAGAGGCGATCAAATCATTGATGCTTTATTAGAAAACTTTCATGATGATTTGAATAGGTCTCAAGCACAAGAATTGGTTGAAAAAGTAGCAAATGAAATTCAATTGGAGCGTGGTGTAAAAAAAATAGATATAAAAATTAGAGATAATCCTGGTTTCAAAACCGTTATTCATCTAGAACAAAAAACAGGAGTTATAACAATACGTGTTGAAAACATAAACGATATTTTATATCTTAATACTATACCGATATATTTAGATAGTGTTATTCGTATTACACAAGCTAAAAATAGCACGAGCTATCCTACAAAAAAAATTAATGAGATTTGTTCTAGCGAAGAAAAAAATGAAATTAAAATAGTGGATATAATTTCGCCAGTAGAAAGTGAATTATCTGAACTGGAAATCCCTTCTATTAACGAAGAGAATGAAAACGTGGAATATACAAAAATGTCGGATGCATCAAAAACATATTCTGATGATGAAAATAGACCAAGAAATGCATTAGATTTATTTTTTGATTTTGAAGATGAAGAAGATGAAGAAGGTAGTGAAGCAAGTATTAAAAGTGAACCAGATTATGATAATAAAGAAGGCGGTAAACTCACTAACAGCAGTGAAGACAAGGTTGTTGATAAAGATGCAGCTGAGGATCCAGATGATGTTGAAGATGAAGATGACACAGAAAATGAATTAATAAATATAGATAATTTACCTTTGAAAAAGAAAGAACCTATTTTTCAAACAAGAATTGAAAAATTAGATCCAGCTTTAATTATTAAAGAAGATTCAAAAGAATTCAACTCTTACGTAAGAGGATGTAGTAGCACAACTAAAAGACAACCTGTTATTTTAACCGATAAAGAATTGAAAAAAATACATAAGGATCACCCAGGGTTTTTACGTGATGAAGATATTATTAAATATGGTTCTGATCCTAAGAAACAATTTAGTTACATTTGTCCACGATATTGGTGTTTAAAAAACAATACAATTGTAGATCCAAAAGATTTGACTGAAGTAACTGTTAATGGTAAAAAAGAATTAAAAAGTCCTAATTGTGGTTACGTCTTACCAGATGATGCAAAAACAGTGAAACCAGGATATTATGTTTATGAATTTTATAAACCAAAAAATGGAAACCAAAATTATAAAAGATACCCTGGATTTCAATTAGACAAACATCCTCAAGGATATTGTTTACCTTGTTGTTTTGATAAATATAATACAATCGGAAGATTAGATGCGAAAAAACAATGTGATCAAAATACAGATAAAAATGAAAAATTAGAAGAAGCAATACCAAAAAAGGGTAAACAAGAAGATGAATACGTAATAGGTCCAGAAAGATTTCCGCTTCCTGAAGGAAGATGGGGTTATTTAACACCAAAGATTCAACAAATATTACATGAAGTAAATGCAGATTGTCAAATTAGTAAAACAAATACTAATTTAAAAACAGATCATCCTTGTTTATTACGTCATGGCGTAGAAATAAATGATAAACAATCATTTGTATCTTGCATGGGAGATATTTTAACATATGGTATTAATAATGAAAATTCCACACTCCAAACTATAAAAATAATGAAGGAAAAAATTATAGAAG
>Ga0214921_10000635_pt1 | contig 63665 bp, 56 predicted proteins | sample LL1505_MetaG_FD_177992 | JGI IMG/M metagenome (GOLD analysis project Ga0214921, IMG submission 177992) | Freshwater microbial communities from Lake Lanier, Atlanta, Georgia, United States - LL-1505 | ecosystem: Environmental > Aquatic > Freshwater > Lake | place: USA: Georgia | collected...
TTCGCTGGCCTCGCGCGTGAAAATTCTCGGGAAGTTGAACATCGCCGAGAAGCGCGTGCCCCAGGACGGCCGCATCAACATCAAGGTCGCCGGCCGTGACATCGACGTCCGTTTGTCGGTCCTGCCTACGGCTCATGGTGAGCGGATCGTGATGCGTCTTCTCGACAAGACCTCGGGCGCGAAGCGACTCGATCAGATGGGCATGGAAGAAGACCTCTACAAGGTCTGGACGAACCTCATCGAACAGAAGCACGGAATGATCCTTGTGACGGGTCCCACCGGATCAGGGAAGTCGTCCATGCTTTACGCGTCGCTCATGCATATCAACTCGACCGACATCAACATCCTGACCATTGAAGACCCGGTGGAATACCAGTTGCCGGGCGTCGGGCAGATCGAGGTCAAGGAAAAGATCGGGATGGGTTTTGCCGAGGGCTTGCGCTCGATTTTGCGTCAGGACCCTGACGTCATCATGATCGGTGAGATCCGGGACGGGACGACCGCCGGGATCGCGATGCAGTCGTCAATGACCGGACACCTCGTCTTCTCGACGCTGCACACCAACGACTCTGCCGCGACGGTGACGCGCCTCATGGATTTCAACATCCAGCCGTTCCAGATCTCCTCGGCGGTCCTCGGTGTCGCCGCGGTACGCCTTGTGCGGAAACTTTGCCAGTCGTGCCGGGAGGCCTATGAGCCGAACGACCGGGAGTTGCAGCTCCTTGGCGTCACACGGGACAAGCTCCAGGGGGGCAAGGTTTATCGCGCGGGAAGTGGTTGTGAACGTTGCCAGAACCAGGGTTACTCCGGGCGCCTCGGCGTCTATGAGTTGATGGTTTTTGACGATCTGCTGCGCGAGACAATCATCAAGTCGCAGGATGCCAAGGCCATCAAGCGGGTGGCGATCGAGCGTGGCATGAAAACCCTGCGCGAGTCCGCCATGGCCAAGGTTGTCGCGGGATTGACCTCGATTGATGAGGCGATCCAGAAGACCCAGACGGATGATCTCGACCTGGGCTTGTGAGTTTCGATCGAGGGAACGAGGGGAGTTACGGTGCCGCAATTTGCCTACACCGGTTTCGATGCCGCGACGGGGGCCCAGAAAAGGGGCAAGGTCGAGGCCGATTCCATAAAGGCCGCCCGCCAGAAATTACGGCAGCGGGATGGCATCATAGTATCCACGATCGGCGAGGAGCAGGTCGCCGCGAAGGCGAAGACCAAGTCGCGTTTCACGAGCTCGCGTGTCTCCCAGCAAGACGTCGCCATCATGACGCGGCAGTTCGCGACGTTGCAGACGGCGTCGGTCCCTCTGGATGAGTCCCTGCGCGCGTTGACCCAGCAAGTCGAGAATCCCGTGCTCAAGAACGCGCTGGCCTCCGTGAAGGACCAGATCTCCGAGGGAAAGTCCCTCGCGGAGGCGTTGTCGGCGTATCCGGGCGTTTTCGACCGGCTTTACGTCAACATGGTCAAGGCGGGTGAGTCATCTGGAACGCTCGCGCTGGTCCTTGAGCGCCTCGCGGATTTCATCGAGTACCAGGTCAAGATCCGCGGCCAGATTGTCAGCGCGATGACTTATCCGGCGGTCATGATTGTCGCCAGCTCAAGCATCATCGCCTTCCTGTTTGTGAGTGTTGTCCCGAAGCTGCAAAAGGTTTTCGTGAGCTTGAAGGTCCAGCTGCCGTGGTACACGGAGTTGCTGATCAGGACTTCCGAGTTTCTCCAGTCCTACTGGTGGCTGGTTGGTGCCGGTATGGTTTTCCTGTACTTCGCGTTCAAGTACTGGGTCGGCACAGAGGCCGGACGCAGGAAGTTTGATGAGATTTCGCTGAAGTTACCGGTGTTCGGCCCGATCATCCTGCGGACGAACGTGTCCCGCTTCACAAGGACATTGTCGACCCTGCTCAATTCAGGCGTGCCGATCATCGCGGCCCTCGAGATTACCCGTAACGTGGTGCCGAACTCGGTCCTCGCGGGTGTCCTCGACGAGGCCAAGATTGCGGTGCAGGAAGGGAAGAGCCTGAGCAATACGATCGAGAAGAGCGAGCAGTTCCCGCCCCTCGTGACGCATATGATCATGACGGGCGAGAAGACGGGGCAATTGGAGGCCATGCTGGGTCATGTGGCGACGGCGTACGATGCCGAGGTCGAGCGCAAGGTGAGTTCCATGATTGCCTTGATTGAGCCCGCGATGGTGATTGTGATGTCGGGCAGTGCCGGAGGCATTCTGGCCGCCCTGATGATTCCGATGCTCAGTGTGATGAATCGTGTGCGGTGATTGTCGTTTTTTGTTAAACTTATGTGATTTTCCAAGTTGTGGTGCACAGGAGATCCCAAATGAAGTTGCTTCGCAGTCTCAAGCTTATGTTGAAGAGGCCGTTCAAGGGCGCGGCGCAGGCTGGCATGTCCTTGATCGAGATCATCATCGTGGTTGCCCTCATGGGTACGCTGATGGCGTATCTCGTCAGGAACCTTATCGGCCAGCAGGAAGAGGCCAAAAAGGACCAGACGAAGCTCGGCATGGGCGTCCTCGAGCAAAGCCTTCAGTTGTACCGGGTCCACAACTCGCGTTACCCGTCGACTGAGCAGGGCCTCGAGGCGATGATCACCGCCCCTGCGGACGCCAAGACGTGGCGTGGCCCGTACACGGAGTCCAACAAGTTGAACGATCCGTGGGGCAACAAGTTCCAGTACGAATCCGATGGCCGGGTCTTCAAGATCATCAGTGGCGGGCCGGACGGAACGATCGGTAATGCCGATGACATCGTCTATCCGGACCAACCAGCCGGCGGGACGGCTCCTTAACAGGCAGGGAAAAATTGGTGCAGCAGGCGCGAGCACTGCCAGGACTGGATGGGCGAGGCGCCGGGGATTCCGGCCTTACCCTGTTCGAGGTGGTGGTTGTCATCGCGCTTGTTGGTTTTGTGTACGCGGTCGCGATTCCCCAGTTCAGCCTGAAGTCAGGGGCCGAGGCGGCGACCAAGGTCGGACGCCTTGCGGAAGATGTGCGTAGCGCGTTTGACATGGCCGTTTTGACGGGCAAGCCATACCGGCTGGTTTTTGAGTTGAATAGCGGGCGGTACTGGCTGGAGACGACGGACCGTCCGGATTTCCTGCTCGGTGACGAGAAGGCGCAGAGCGATCCGACCGACGAGGAGGAGGCCGACATGGCAGCCGCTGCCGATTCGGCATTCCTCGAGTACGAGTCACTTGCGGGTGAGCCCATCATTGACCCAGACACGCAGACCGAATTCAGGCCCGTATCGCCAGTGGTCCAGGCGAAGTCCAGGTTGCTGCGCCCGAAGTGGAAACGTGTTGAGAGTCTCGAATGGCGCGAGCGCACGATCGGTCCCTACATGATGATCAAGGAAATGCAGGCGGAGCATCACGCGACGAAGCAATCGGTTGTCGAGTTGCCGGGAAACGGACGGGCATTCTTGTATTTTTTGCCGGGTGGTTATGTCGAGAAAGCCTGGATGATCGTCTCCTACAAAAAAGGCGATCGCGAGCCGGACGACTCGATGGCTCCGTACACATTCAAGACAAGTCCGTACGCCGGTACGCTGGACACGATTGGCACCGGCGAGGAAAGCGCGGTGACCTTTGAGTGAGCGGAGCTTTACCCTTGTCGAGACAGTCATCGCGCTGAGCTTGATAGCTTTTTTGATCGTTGAGATGGGTGGAGTCCAGGGCAATGCCATCGCGTTCGCGGAATACGGGCGAAGGGTTTCGGAGGCTTCCTGGCTGGCCAAGCGCCTCATGGCGGAGGTTGAGTACCAGTCGTCTTTCCGGCCGTTCAAGGAGTTGGAGACCTCGGTCAAGGACCAGAAGTTTGAGGATGCCCCGGACTATTCCTACGATCTTGAGATTCAAGAGTGGAAACTGGATATCGCGTCTGTGCTGGCCGCGGCATTGACCAGCCGCAAGGGAGGGGAAGGTGAGGCTTCTCCTCTGGCCAGCATGGGCGACGTCGTGAAGATGGCGCTTGAGCAGGCAATTGGCGAGGACGCGTTGAAAATGGCCAGGGTCACGGTTTACTGGCCGGAAGGCGCTACGCGCAACAGCACCAGCCTTGGTTTGATCCTGGTCAACCAGGAGAAGATGGACACCACCTTGGCGGGCCTCAAGGGCGCATGGGACTCGTTGCAAAAGCAGGAATCCGGTTCGTCCAACCCGCAACAGCAAGGTGGAACGCAGCCTGGTGGCACGCCTCCTCCCGCGCCGCCAGCGCCACCAAAACCTGCCCGGCCAGGCACGGGAGGTGGTCCGTGACAGGGCATGCCAAAGGAATTTTTACGGATGAAGGCCGCGCTGGTTTTACGATCATTGAGATCGTCATCTCTATCAGCATTTTGTTGGCCCTCACTGTGGGCGTTGTCGTCATGATGCGATCCAGCATTGACGTGCGTCAGGGTCTGTCGACCCAGATGCGTACGGTCAGGCAACTTAATTTCGCCATGGAGATGGTGTCCCGCGACATCGAGCACGCGATTGTGCTCGCGAGCACCGATCAGGTCCGCATGCCTGTCGAGCGCAATTTCAAGACAATATTCAGGGTCGAGCCGTCGGGCGACAGCGACAAGCTTTCCTTGACATCGATGGCGAACAAGCCTGTTGTCGCCAACGCCATGGAGGGTGACCAGGCCTACGTTGTCTATGACCTGAAAGACGCCGAGGGGCGCCCTGGAGAGAAAGACCTGTTTCGTGGCAGCGCCAACATCGCCACCGCGAACTTCCGGGAGGACCCGCCGATGAACATGATCTTGCGCAATGTGAGGTCATTCAAGGTCGTTGCCTGGAGGGGGGACGACTGGTTGCGGGATCGATGGGACTCGACACGCGGCGACACGCGGAACAAGTTGCCCAAGATGGTGCGAATCGAGTTGTCCGCGTTCGTGGACACCGCGGGCACGCCTTTTGGCATTCCAGCCGGCGAGGCCGCCGCGGCTCAGTCCAGCGAGCCAGGCCAGGGCATGGCTACTTTTGACATGAGAACGATTGTTATGCCTGCCTTGTCGTCAGGCATGGCGGAACTAAAACAGCCGGTTAGCAGCATCAGGTGGTATTGATCGTGAGATTACCACTGAAAATCAGACGTTTCCGGTTACCAGAGACTCTGTGGGGATTTCCGGTCGTGTCGCGTTCAGGGGGCGATTCACCGGACGCGGCGCCGTCACGCGCCGGAGGCAATCGCGGCGTCGCGCTGTTGATGGCCGTCATGATGATCGCCTTGATGATCGTATTCGCCGCGGATTCCATTGTGTCTTCTCAAGTGGACTTGCAGCTCGCGGTCATACAAAGGAACCGGATCCGCGCTGAATACGCAGCGAAATCAGGGTTCAATCTGGCGACGTTCCTTCTCGCCGCGGATCTGGCGAAGGATTTGACCCTGGGTTCAACTCCCGCCCTGCAGAAGTTGGGGCTCGGTGACATGAATATCCGGCTTTGGGAGTTGTTGAACCAGATGCCTCCGATCGGCGGTGAGGACGCTGAAACGATGCAGTCTTTCGCCAAGGCTTTCGGTCTCAGCGACATTCTGGATTCAGCGGTTCTGGATCAATTGAAATGGATTGAGGCAACCTTTGCCACGACGGTTTCTGATGAGCAGCAGAAGATCGACGTGAACTACTGCTCGAGCGGCGCCAGGGAGCCTTGCGGCGCTGTTCGCGCGATGCTGACGGCGCTGTTCAGTTGCCCGGCGGAGAAGTCCTTTTTGGCAAGGAAGAAATTGACTCCCATGGAATTGTCGGCGCGGATCCAGGACTGGGTCGATCCGGACTCGCGGGCTGAGTCGGAGTCCGGATTTTCGGATGAGTCGGATCCGTACCAGAGGAGAAAGAAGCCATTCAAGGCAAAGAACGGCCCTCTGGACTCCATTGACGAGTTGAGGATGATTGAGGGCTGGGACGAGGAAGTTCATGCCGTGTTCTCTCCGTACCTGACGGCGTTCCCGATTTGGAAAAAGAGGGAGGACCGGGCCCGTATAAACTTGAATTCCGCGCCCCGTGAGTTGCTTCAGTGCCTTTTTCAGGACGCGGGTCCGGAGCGCTTCAAGAAGCTCGCCCAGCTTTTGAAGTTGCGTGATACGGAATTCAAGCAGATCGCCGGGAAGGACAGGCCCATCGACCAGGTGATCGCTGAACTGTTCGGGTATTCAAGGGGGGGCGAGGCGTCCGGAAACCAGCCGGGCAACCAGGCGGATCCAGCCAACAAAGCGGCATGGTTTGGCAAAATGTCACAAACCTATCGCATCAACGTCAAAGCGAGTTCCGGGGAGACCCAGCGGGAGCTCGAGGCAGTGATCGAGCGGATCGTACCTGACGGTTCCGCCAATGGCGCCAACATGTCCAGCCGGGCATCGTACCGGATTCTCCATTGGCGATTCCTGTGAACATTGACAGGGTAAAACCCCGCGGGCGACAATGGAAACTGACTGCAATTCCGCCGGGATAGCCTTTCGGGATTAATCAATGCAAAAAATAATCGGGCTCGACATCGGCAGCTATTCGATCAAGGCGGTTGAGATCGTCAACACCTTCAAGTCGTACGAGATTGCCAACTTCTACGAGAACATCATCCCTGTCCGCGATGATGTCGACCCGGATGTCATTGTCCCCTCGTGCATGGAACAGCTGTTCCGCGAAAATGCGCTCGATGCCGACCGGATCATCACGGCGATGCCCGGCCAGTACATCTCAAGTCGCATCCTTTCCTTCAACTTCTCGGATCCCCGTAAGATCCAGGCCGCCATATTCTCCGAGGTCGAGGACGTTGTCCCTTTCGATCTCGATGACATGATCATTGACCACCAGATCCTCGGCAGCGCGGACTCCAAAACCCTCGCCCTCGTTGTCCTCACCAAAAAAGTATTCCTCAAGACTTTCCTGGAGCACCTCCAGAAGATCAACATCGACCCGAAACTCGTCGACGTGGACAGCCTTTCCTTCTACAACCTGAGTCCTCATTTGAAGCTGAACCCGGCGGAAGTGGTCGGGCTGGTCGACATTGGTCATGAGAAGACCAGCGTGTGCCTCGTCCAGGGGGATGTTCTCAGGATGTTCCGATCGATCAACCTCGGTGGGAAATTCCTGACTGAGTTCCTGGCGCGTGATCTTGAGGTCCCGTACACGAAAGCACAGGAAATCAAGCATGCCGCCAGCCGCCTCGATTTCGAGTTGGACCCGGCGGAGTCCCTGTCAGGCATTGAGCGTCGTGCGGCGGAGCGGATGACTCTCGGTATAAATTCCCTGGTCAAGGAACTCGGAAGGACGCTTTACGCGTTCAAGACATACGAGAAGGCGCCCGTCGCCCGTTTGATCATTTCGGGAGGGACATCCCGGATCGCCAATCTCGACAAATACCTGGCGAACCGGCTTGAGATTGAAGTGGCGCGAATGGACCTGGGCGCGACAGATCTCAGATTGAACCCGGCCCTGAGCAGTCATGCTGCGATCATTCCCCAGTCGGTCGCCATCGGCCTTCGCTCCGTCGGGTCCTCAAAGAAGTTGAGCACCATCAACTTGCGCCGTGGCGAGTTCGCGTATGTCCAGAATTATGAATCCCTCATAAAGGCGGCCGGGCTCGCGAGCAAGGCCGTGGCTTTCGCGGTGGTATTGCTTCTGGCAAGTTTCTCGGTGAAATGGTTCTTCTACAATCGCCAGATCGAGCAGTTGCAACAACTGTACATCAAGGAAATCGCCGCCCAGTTCCCGGACCTCAAACGTAAAATCAAGACAGACAACGTGGCGTTCGCGAAAGTCCGGAATGATTTCCGGAACCTCGTCCGCAAGGAAACCGCGACTCGCCGCACCGCGGTGGACACGTTCATCCGTGAGAATTCCACCACGCCGGCGATCATGGTCTTGAAGCTGGTCAGCGAGCGCATCCCTTCAACCGTGAAGGTTGACGTCACGACGTTTGATTTTGTTCTTTCGCCAGACGGTAGCGGGAAATTGAAACTCAAGGGTGAGACGGATGGTTATGCTTCGGTGGCGACGGTCATCGAATCCTTGAAGACTGTCCCGACGTTCCGCGACGTCGAGGAAAAACAGAGCGGTCCAAAGCCCGGTACTGACGGCAAGGTGATTGAATTCACAATTGCTCTCAATTACACCGGTGAAGTGACGTCCGGAACATCCGCAAGCAAGTCGGCGCCGGCCTCGATCCAACCCGCGAAGCCGGGCCAACCGGGGGAAAAACCCTTATGAACGAAATCAAGCAATATATCGAGCAGCTAAGGGGCCGGCTTAACTTGTTGCTGGATCAACTCCGTGCGAGGGTCTTCGGCGCGAACAACGAGCGTCTCGACTTCCTCATGGACAGCTTTTACAAGCTGGAGCCGAAAGAACGCGTCGGGGTTCTCGCCGGGGTCGCAGGCGCGATCGGTTTTGTCATCGTCGTCGCCTTTGTCATCTATTTCTCTCAGGTAGGCCGGTTGAAGTCTGAGCTCAATGATTCCTTTGCCGCGTTGCATGAGTTGCAGGAGTTGAAGTCCGATTACTCCATCGAGGACGCACGGTTTCAGCGCGTGGTAGAACAGGTGCAGAAAAAAACTTCTGATCTGCAAGTGAAGCCCTTTTTTGAGAAGGTTGCCCGCGACACTCTCGTGCAGCTCGAAGGCCTCAACGTCCAGAAGAATCCGCTGGAGGCGGACAATCCTCTTGGTTCGAAGATGCAGGAAGTCAAGGTCAAGGACTTGCGGATCAACAACACATCAATTCCGAAAGTCCTCAATTTCCTTATCGAGATTGAGAAGGCCAACAATTACATCCGTGTCCAGGACCTGGAGATACGCGGGCGTTTTGGAACGCGGCTTTATTTTGACACCAAACTGACAGCTCGCGGTTACGCGGTCGGTGCCTGAGATGAGCGTATGGATCCAAAAACTTGGCGGGCGCACCGGGGTCGGCGTGATCTTCGGTGTCAGTTTCCTGTTTTTCCTGCTGGTAACTTTTCCGTACGAGATCCTCAAGGAATCGATTGCCAATGGTCTGTCCCGCGTCACTGGCATGACGATCACAATGGACGACTTCGGCGCCAAGTTTCCCTTGGGTTTCCAGGCGCGGGGCCTGTCCATCACCAGTCAGGGTGCCAAGGCACGGACCATGAAACTCAGTGGCCTTTCCGTCCGTGTCAACCCGTTATATTTGCTGGCGGGCAAGGTCGGCGCGAGGGCCTATATCGAGAATCCCGACAAGTCCTCCATGGATGTATTCGTCGCTCTGCCCATCTGGGCGCTATTTGGCGGCGGAGTCGTGGTCCCCAGCCGCATCAAGATCGAGTCAGAGAAATTCCGGATCGATGATCTGGCCGGGTTCGCGCTTGCTTCGGTGGCGGGCGGTCCGGGCGCCAATCCACTGCTGGCACCTGTCCTGCAGGGAATTGGCGTCACTGGCAAGCTCGACGGTATTGTCGACTTGTCCCTCAGCCAGTCTTCTCCGCAGGATTCAAGTGGCTCCATCAAGTTGAAGTTGGTGGATGCCTTCCTCAAGTTGAGTGACCCTTCTCTCGGCCTGCCGGATCAGAAATTCTCGAGGGCTGGCATTGAGGGATCGCTGGGGGGCGGGATCTTGAACATCGACAAGGCCTCGGGTTTCGAGTCGGAGGAGTTGACACTGACTGCCGGGGGATCCGTGGCCGTAAAGTCGCCTTTGCCCGCCAGTCAGTTGCAGATTGAGCTTTTGGTGAAATTGCAAAAATCCCTGGCGGACAAGTTTGGATTTCTGCTGGATGCGTTCTCTGGCGGCATGGCGCGTGGTGGTGAGCTGCGTCTCCAGCTCAAGGGGCCCCTGTCCCAGCCATCGACCCAACCGATCTGACCTGCATCAAAATCCTTTGCCGCGCCGCCTGCGGACTTTGACAGCGCGGCGCGCGACCGCGTAAAATTGACAGTGATGAACCCGGAATTGTCAACGGATGTGTCAGGGCGGCGGCTCGAGGATGCGGCGTTGCACGCATTGTCCGTCTACGTCAGCCTTGGCGACAAGGCGATAGAGATGCTGGGGCAAGGTCGTTTTGACGAGGCGAGCGATGCGTTGGAGCGCCGCAAGGCGGTCCTTCACAACTTTCGCGTGATAGACGCCCGCGCCCTGCGGCAAGGATACAGCCCGGTCGTCCTCGCGCAAGTTGAGCGGCTGGGGCAGGCAGCGATCTCGATTGACAAGGCTGTCCATGAGGCCCTGACGCGGGAGCACGATGGCCTGCGCAACGCGATGGCTGACCTGGCGAGTCGCAAGAAGATCGGGAATTACAGGTCGGGTCAATTGGACCGGCCTGTTGTGGAGCAAGGAATCTGACAAAGGAGACCTGAGCATGAGTTCCCAGTACATTCGCCGGCCAAAATTAGCTCTGGTGTACGGAAACCTTCCCACGGTCGAGGAGATCGACCAGTTCAGGCTGCTCAGTGACAACTACGAAATCAAGGTTGTCGCTTCCGAGTCCATCTGTGGTTACCTGTCCCAGACCAGCTGGTTCCAGGACCTCGAGTGTGTCGCGCTCAAGGATTACGACGATAATCCTGGTTATTTGCCGGGGCTGGAGAACATCCTCGTCAACTTCGACATCGTTGTTATCAAGGAACGCCTCGGACTTTACGCATACCAGGTGGTCAAGGCCAAGTGGCGCAAGCGGTTTCACTTGATTGCCTGGGTTGACAACCTGGTGCCGTTCCCGGGCAGCGACGTCCAGCAGATCCAGGCCATCCGCGGTGAGGTCGCGAACGCGGCAGACGCGTTCATTGTCCAGACAACTGCGGCCAGGCAGGCCCTGATGCTCGAAGGTATCGATGACGCGCGCATATTCACGATGCGTCCCTGGGTCGAAGGGCGCATCCAGCGCTCGCCGAAGGCCCGGGCTGAGGCCCTGGAAAAGCTCGGACTCGCTGAGAGCGAGTTCATCGTGACGCATCTCGGTCAGGTTGAGTGGGAAGAGGGCCTTTATGACCTCGCCCATGGCATCCGTCTGGCGATCAACAATGACGCAAGCCTCGCCCGCAGGTTGCGTGTCATTCTATGCGGCATCGGGAGTTTCGCGACTGAACTGCGGGACCGTCTCGTGCAACTTGGAATCGATCAACGTGTTGTGTACGTGGCGCCGGAGCGCGCGGCGATCGACAATGTTCTCCAGGCCACAGACGCCCTGTACGTATCGGCGATGTCAAGCCGTGACCGTCTTGAAGGCGATCCGTACCGTATCGTCACCGCAATGACCCTCGGTATCCCGGTCATCGCAAGCCGCTCGCCCCTGATCGAGGAATACCTTGGCAAGCACCGGATCGACTTCTGCTCCGGGTCGCCGTTCAGCCTCGCGGAAGCCATCCAGAAGGTATCTACCGCCCGCGCGATAACCAACGACATTGTCAAGAAGAACCAGGCTGTCGCCGCCAGAATCCACAACAGCGATAAAGTTGCCGAAGAGATGAATCGCGTCTTCACCAGCGTCGTCGCTATCCCGCAAATTGTCGGGAAGGGATCGATCGACACGCAGGTCCAGGAAGTCGAGAGCAAGGTACAGTCAAAACAGTACCTGGCTGCCATCAGCCTGATCGAGGAGCTTCTCGGGAAGGATGACTTGCCGGCTCATCATGAGGCGAACTTGCACCGCCTCATCGGTGACTCGTTCACGAAACTCGGTGATCTCGAGTCCGGAAAGGCGGCGTACATCAAGGCGACTCTCAAGGATCCATACTGCGCCCGTGGTTTCATCGGGCTCGGAACCGTCGCGTTGCTCAGGAACAGTTACGACCTCGGTGTCATCAATTTCCAGAAGGCGATCAGCCTTTCGCCTGACGACGAGATGGCAAACCTCGGACTCGGCCTCGCGTTCCATGGCATGGGTGAGTTGAAGGAAGCTGCGTCCTGGATGACCAAGTCTCTCGAGATCAATCCGGACAACTCCGCGGCGATTTTCTCCCTGATCAAGGTGGCTTATGAGCGCGACGAATTCAAGGAAGTCGAAAAGGCATTGGGGCGCTACCTTGAATTGCATCCGCTCGATTTGAACATGCGGTTTACCCTCGCCGGTATTCTGTTCAAGACGGGCAGGTTGGCGGAGGCCTCCGATGCGGTCGGCAGGATTCTCGCGGTCAATCCCCAGGATGAGCGTGCGGTCGCGCTTGCGGCGCAGATTTCAAACAACCAGAAGGACGTCGCGGTCAATTTCACGCGGAAGTAGGTCTCGGTTCGATGCTCAAGAAGATTCTCGTCAACAACCGCCTGGTGCCCGTGCCTGTTCCAGTCTTGACGCTGGGGCAGGCCCTGGCATGGGTCGAATCAACGCTGGTCCCGGCCGGTAGTTTCGTGACCCGTGTCATCCTCGATGGCGAAGTGATCGAATCCGAAAGCGCTCTTGTTTCCCGTCGACTTGCGGATTTGCCCCTTGGCGAAAAGTCTCGGCTTGAGATCCAAATGGATTCTCCAGCGTCTCTCGCCTTACAGACCCTGGACACCATCCACTCGCTGTCGTCGGCCATCCTCGGCACACTGAAATCCATCGCCGTGAGTGCATGGCAGACCCGCCCAGCGGACAAGTTGCCGGAGATCGTCGCCTTGAATGATGATATCAGGCTCGTCATCGACCTGATCGGCCATGTCAACGAGCTGTTGTTATCCGCCACGGCGGCAAAGCTTCTTGATCCTGGACCTGTTGCCGGTATTGGACGTTTGCTGGAGCAAAATCTGGGCAGTTATAACATCGCGCGCAGCCAGTCTGACTGGAAGGCCTGCGCCAAGATCATGCTCAATCGATTCGAGCCTCTGCTCAAGGACTTGTTGGTCGAGTCCGAGACGCTCCAGATAAGGGTTCTAGCGATCCAGCCTCAACTATCGTTGCCGGCTGAATCCGGTGGTGGACTCCGTGTGGTTTAGCACGGCTTTTTGGCCGTTGGTCTTGCTGGTGTGTTTTTCGTCAAGGCAAGCGGTCGCCGCGGTGCTGCCGGAGCATTATCCGCCCCAGACGGATTACCGGCTTCTGCCCCAGTTGGACCCTGAATTGAAGACATGGTTCTCGCAGCACGTGGATCAGTTGTCGATACCTCTTCTGGAAGAATCAAAATACCAGCAGTTGATCCAGGGTGTTGATCGATTCACGCGGGCATACATAGAGTCCATGCGCGGCCAGCCAATATTGCGCGGCGAACCCCTGAAAACCCTCAAGTCAGCCCTTGACCAGGAGATGGCCCTTTCAACAAAGGAATCCCGCGCGCCTCACGCCCTCGTGCCATACGTCATGAGCGCCCTGGCAATCAGGTCCGATCTGAGTGAACAGGATGTCGCGAAGTTGGAGGCGTCGATCCTCTATGTTTCCCCGCGGAGCTGCCCGGGCCGCAAGCTGTTTCTTAAAGCAATCTCAAAGGACAGGCTGGACGCGACGCGCGATGATGAACTCATGGCTGCCTTCGCCAAAATCCGGAATTACCGTTCATTGCCATATCGCAAGCAGGCTTACGATATTTTCTTCTCCAACATCTCGTCCAGCAAGCGGGCCCTGTTGAAGCCCGCCCTGCCGGGGATCCTTCCGGAGATCGAGGGGCTCGTCGCGAAACACTCATGGCTTGCTGGACTGCTCGAGGGAGTCGCCGGGGGCAAGTCCATCAAGCCTCTCGCGCGTGCCCGGGAAGAAAGCAAGGCTGGTCGATGCAAGGAAGCTGAAAAGTACCTGAAAGAGGCCCTCGATGCTGAGGATTCCTTGTTTGGCGGAAAAAAACCTCCTGAGTTGCTTGAGGACATGGCCCAGGCGGCCAACGCCATCGGCAGGTGCCTGAGGCGCAAGGGTACCGGTGCCACAGTTGAGTTCTGGACCTCGGTCATGCCTCGCTTTGAGAAGATTTTCGGATTTCAAGGCAAGGCGGCGGTACTGGGCCGGGTCGCTTATCTCCTGTGGAACGCGGATCAGATGGAAGAGGCAAAGTCATACGCCCGCCAATACCTTTCAGAGTCGAAGGCAGCGAAAGATGACGCCAACGTCCTGCGCGCGGAATTTCTCCTGGGGCGTATCCTGGACGACAACAAGGAGCGTCGCGAGACCAAGGACCTTCTCTCTCACTTTGTGGCGCGCAATCCGGGGGATGACAATATCGAGATCGCGTTGAGCGTTCTGACCATCAACCGGTTCGAGGATCGTGAGTATGCCGAGGCCCTTGACGCGCTTTCGCAGGCGATCGCCTGGCAAGACAAGTTGCCGCCGGAGATGAAGTCCTCGCAAGTGAGTGGCTTTGCCCTTTTCTGGCAAGGCAGGATCCACCTGGCGAACAAACGCAAGGATCTTGCCCTCAATTCGTGGCGGCGCCTCGCGACTGAGTATTATTCGACCTACTACGGCGTGCTGGGGCACGTCCTTTACGAGCGCGCGACTGGCAGGCGTGTTCTTTTGGAACCATCCCGTGTGCCGGTTTTCACGCCTGATTTCCTCGGGCTTCCGTTCAAGGGTGAGGACCGTCAGGCGATGACCCGGGTAGACACCCTTTTGCGCATCGGCATGGCATCCGACGCGATGTGCGAATTGCGTGAGGTCACCCAGGACAATACCGACATGGAGCAGACGGCGGCCCGTGCCCTGGCCCTTTATGCTGGCAAGGAATGGCTTGACGCGATCAAGTTGATGGACGCGATTCCCCGCGCTTATCGCAATTCCTTGCCCATTGGATTTGAGCGCATATTCTTTCCGCGGGAACACGAGAACCTGGTATTCGATTACGCCACGCGCCTGCGCATTGACCCGGATTTCATCTTCGCGTTGATCCGCCAGGAAAGTGTCTTCAACCCGCGCGCGCAATCCCCTGTCGGCGCCACTGGCCTGATGCAACTGATGCCGGCCACGGCGCGCCTTGAGATGTCCAAACTCGCGAGCGGATATGTTGGTACGGATAAACGACGCAAGTTCACTCACGCGATTGATGAGAAGGCCGGTCTTTCCGACCCCGAACTCAACGTGGCCCTCGGTGTCCACCATGTGTACCGCTTGTTTCAGACTTTCAAGAATCCAATCCTGATGTTGTCGGCCTATAATGCGAGTCCGGCGGCCGCCGAGAAATGGTCGCGCGAGATATCGTTCGACGACCCGCTGATTGCCGTGGAGAGGATCCCGTACCAGGAAACGCGCAGTTATGTGAAATTGATCATGCGCAACTATTTCTACTACAAACGATGGTACGTCGGACCGGCGCCGCTTATGCCGCACATCGATTACTTGCTCAGCAAAATCTGACGTACCCGCATCAGGCCAGCAGTTGGGCCCCTGGCTGCTTGTCCGGGTGCGCCGCCTTGCACTCGGGCAGTTCCATGCAACGCTGCCCTATGGCGTCCAGCAGCGGCCATTTTGCGACGTCCACATTGAACCGTCGCGCGTTGTAGATTTGCGGTACGAGGCACAGGTCGGCCATCGTGACATGGTCGCCGAAACTGAATTTCCCGGGATGCCCGTGTTCCAGCAACTTCTCGTACCCGGCAAGTCCGGCGAGGATCCAGTGCCTCGCCCACTTTTGCTGTTCGTCCTTGTCGGGGCTGTGCATTCGCATCACAGAGAGATTCTGGACGGGTTGCGTGTTGCACGCGATCTGGAACATCAACTGGCGAACTTCCATCCGGTCGAGCGGGTCCTTCGGCAACAGTGGCGGTGTGGGGTGAGTCTCCTCAAGCCACTCGAGGATCGCGAGAGACTCGCCAAAGCAACGCCCGTGGATTTCGACTGCCGGAACCAATCCTGCTGGATTGACCTTCAGGTAGTCCGGTGACTTTTGCGCGTCAGCCAGAAGGTTAACCGGAACGTCGTGCCACGAGACGCCTTTGATCTTGAGGCCCCAGCGCACCCGCCACGAACTTGAAGAACGCCAGTAGTGGTAAAGGGTGAGGTCTTTCTGCGTTCCCTGATTCATTTGCTGCTCCAGCAAGTCATCGAAATCATCTCAATCATTTCAATCATCGAGCCGGATCGTTACCTGTTGCCCGATTTCCGATCCTGTTGTCGTGTTCACGGAACGCCAAGCCATCACCTCAACGCCGCGGGCGATGCCCTCACGCAGCGCCCCGGCATACGTGGGATCAATTTCGCGTGCCGCCCTGAACACGTCGCCATCAGGCCGGTTCACGAGGAAGAACATGACACTTCGCACGCCCGTTTCTGCCAGACCGGAAAGTTCCCGCAGGTGCTTGAGGCCACGCTCTGTCACGGCGTCCGGGAAAGCGACTGCATCGCCGGTCCTGAGTGTTGTGTTCTTGATCTCGATGACACAGATGTCCTTTCCGGTCCCGTCGCGATCAAGCAGGATATCACAACGGGATTGGCGGCTTATCGGCGCCTCGCGCCTGAGTTGCGCGTATCCATCCAGCGATGGAATCCGGCCGGTGGCAATGGCTTCCGCGACAATCGAGTTCGGTCGCGATGTGTTGACGCCCACGAATCCGCCGCCCGGCAGTTCGGTCAATTCCCAGGTGAACTGGAGTTTTCTTTTCGGGTCAGGGTTCCAGGACAGCCAGACGAGACTCCCGGGGTCCGCGCAGGTTTTCATGGTTCCCGTGTTCGCGCAGTGCGCGACGACCACCGGCGGAGCCCCGTCGAGCGCCGCCACCGGCCCGCCCGGATGGCTGTCGATCAGTTCCACATCGGCGAAGAACCTCTTGTATCGGCGCAGCAGCCTGCCCTTAACCAAGGGACTTGAAAAACCTGGCATCTTCTTTTTCCAGCTCCAGCAACTTCATGACCGGCAGCAGTTTGAATCCGTATTTCTCCAGTTTCGCCTGATAAACCTGATGGCGTTCGCGAAGCTGGCGCATCGTGTGCTCGTAGGCGAGTTTCACGATCCGTGTCCTGATCGTGTAACGCATTGGGGATCCCGACATGAGTTCCGCGCATTCCTCGTCCGGCTGGAACACGATGAAGTCGACGTCCGGGTAACGTTCCGTCAGGTGCATGAGAGTAACGTTGAATCGCGTCGACACCAGAGCCTTGATCGCCTGGATGGTCGAGTAGATGCCGCCCAGTTTGTCCACCGATCCCGGCACCAGTGTCCCGTAGGGCTTCAGCGGGTCGATGATGAAGACCAGTTTGCAACCGCGCTCGATCAGGAGTTCGATGTTGCACGATTTCGTGATCTGGCCGTCAACAAACCAGCGCCCCTTGATCTGGGTCGGCATGAAAAAGGGCGGCAAGGCACACGAGGCGCGCAGCGCGTCCGACACCGCGACGTCGTCCCAGGGTGGCTTGCCGAACACGACATGCTCGAAAGAGTCCTGGTCGGTCGCGCCGATGTAGAGTTCAAGGTCGCGCGACGTGTCACGGAACGTGTCCTTGAAATTGTATTTCTCGATCGCGGCCTTGAAGTACTTTTTGAGTGCCTCGCCCTTGAAAAATCCTGTGGGAAAGGCACGTAAAATCTTGTTGACCCACTTTTGCGGATCCAGACCGGACCACGACAGGGACTCAATGCCGATCCGCCTGGCGATGTCGACACCGGCGACATCGAACAGGATGCCACTGCTCAGAGGCGGCAATGTCTGGGACTTTCCGTGCAGGGCCTTGATGACTTCCGTTGTCGGTACGCCACCCGCGGTCATCGCTGCCATGATGGAGCCACTGCTGACGCCAGAGTAGACCACAGCCTGGTCGAGTCCGCGTCCCTCACCTTTGTCGAGTGAACGCTCGATCGCGTGCAGGCAGCCCAACTGGAACAGGAATCCTTCCAGTCCACCGCCGCTGAACGCGATACCGCTTCGTGGCGTGACTTCCTCGCCGCGCGCGTGGCCGATCTCGGTCCGTTGCGACTCAATGACGCGAAAAATCCACCGCAGCAGTTGCGCGGTTCCCGCAGGATCAACGATGACGTCCCGGACGTGAACGCGTCCGAGTTCGAGGCTTCGCGCGACATCACTCTTCTTGTCGCCGCGCAGGATCGCGACCACGCGGCTCATCGGGAACAAGAAATCAGGACCCCATAATTCGGCGAAAGTCGCGACGTCCTCGCGAATCTTGCGGATCGCCGCTCGCGCTTCAATCGTCGGTTCATTGCCGGCCGGGCGTTCGTCGTAGATCAACAAATCGACGGGGAAATGACGCAGGTGCGGTGTGATCCCGTCAAGGTCCGTCAGCAGGGTAACCTCAAGCGTCCGGCCCTGGAGCAGAGGGTGGTCGATCTCCCATGTCGGGGCGCGGGCGAAGGCCGACTCGACCGGAGTCGCGCTCAGGCGGTCCATGGCGCGTTTCACGCCCTCGACCTGTGACGCCGACCCAACATAAAGCAAGAAATACTTCATCAAGGGCGCAGTTCCCCGTTCTTCGTCTCCCCGGCGCCACTGCCGCGCGCCAGCCCCTCGCGGAACTCACGCAAGCGCCCGAGCAAAGTTCCTGCCGGAGTGTAGCCCATGACCGGATCTTTTGATTTCAAGTTGCCGTCAGGCGGTACCATGGTCAGGGTCGGCAGGCTCTGCAGTTCATACTTGTCCTGAAGGGCGTCATTGGCGTCGCTCCCTTCGGTAAGGTCCAGTTTCAATAAGACCCATCCGGATTTCAGTTCCAAGATCACCGCTGGATCCTGGAAGGTCGTCACGTCCATTTTTTTGCACGCGTCGCACCACTCGGCCCACGCATCAACGAGAATCGGTTTCCCGGCGGATTTCGCGTCCGCGTAAGCGCGCGCCTCGTCTTTCAGCCACGCCAGTTGCCCGTGCGCCTCGCCATCAGCCGACATGGCGGCCGGCCCGCTCAGGTAAAGTTGGCTGGTCGAGAAGATTCCGATGGCGAGCACTATCGCCGGCGCCAGGCTCAAGGCCTTGCTATTGTGCAGGAATGGAACCGCCAGCCAAACGATCAGCATCGCGATACCCACCGGGGCGAAGATGCCTGTGAGCAATCCGAAGTGCGGCTTGACTTGTTGCAACAGTCCGTAGGCCGGGACTCGCAAGTAATAGAGCGACAAAGCAAACATGACCGACGCGAACAACAGTTTCGTCCCGACTTGGATCCGCGGGCTTACCTTGATCTTGCTGACCTTCGCCGCGGCCCCGCCAAGGAACACATAAGGCAGCGAGAACCCCAGGCTGTAAGTGGCGATCAGCGCGACGGATTCAACGAAGGAAGACGCCTTGGCGGTGTAGGCCAGCAACGCGGCGAGGATCGGACCCGTGCATGGTGACGCGACCAGGCCCGCGCCCGCGCCCATCAGGAACATGTTCAGGACCGATGGCTTGCCGGACCCGAATTTCATGCCGAGATTCTGCAGGGACGAAAAATCCCCATAGCCCAGCATCGTGAAGCCGAAGACGGCCATCACGGTCGCGAAGAACAAGTTGAACTTGGCGCTGGCGAGGATGCTGCCAAAGAGGCCGCCGCTGAGTCCCGCCGCGACTCCCGCGATCGTGTAGGTGACGAGGATTCCCGCGGCGTAAAGGCTGGAATTGCGCAGGCCGTGGCCATCGCGGCCGCTCAATATGCGAACGGTGATCGGGATCATCGGCGCGACACATGGGGTCAAGTTGGTAAGCAGCCCCCCAATGAACACAATCGCCAGCAGCGCCCACAGCGACAGGGTGCCAGACTGCAGTTTCCTCGCGAGGCCTGACTCGAAGTCAACAGGCTCGCCACCGTTGGCGGTCTCGATGTGCGCGGTCTCGGTGATGGCCGGGGGCAAGGGCGCGACCTCGGCCAGGGCGATGGTCAACTTCTCGGTGTACGGGAACAGGCAGACGCCTTCCGCGCACGCCGTGTAAGTAACGGACATCGGGATTTTACCCGCGAGGGTCCCCAGCGGGCCCTGGAAACGGACATTGAACTCGCCGCCATCGATGAGGCGCGCCGGCTGGCCCGTAACAGGGTCAGGCTTTACAGTGCCCGCCGGGGCGGACTTTGAAACCTCACTGAACCCGAAAGGGGGAGTGAACTTGATTCGGTCCGCGTAGAGGGCGAAACCACGGTCGGTCGTCAGGCGCACCACGACATCGACGGTTTCCTGGTCCAGCGGATTGGCGCCAGCCGCAGTCCAGTGGACGACTTCCGCGGGGGCAACGGTGAGGGCGCCTGGCTTGTTCGCGGCCAGGAGCATGAGGCTAAAGATCGCGGTTACCAACGACTTCATGCAGTCCAATCCCCAAAGAAAATAGCAAGTTGGACTGACCCTAACAGATTCGGGGAACCGCCGTCACGAAGTAATGAAGTCGCTTGACGGGCGTGCGGGTTTGGCATAAATACCCGGTTCCATTATTGAACGTATCCGGAAGTGTACCCATGAGCGAAATGACCAAATACGAAGTGAAGTGCCGCCTGAAGAAGGGCGATGAAGTTGTTGTCCTTTCAGGACGTTGCGCCGGTCAGAAGGGCAAAATTGACCGTATCGACCGCAAGCATGACGCGGTTTACGTCTCTGGCGTCAACCTTGTGAAGCGCCACGTCAAGCCATCCGTTGCCGATCAGGAAGGCGGGATTGTCGACAAAGTCGCTCCGCTGCACATCAGCAAAGTGGCACTGCTTGACCCGAAGACCAAGAAGCCGACCCGCGTTGGCTTCAAAGTCGAGGGCGGCAAGAAAGTCCGCTTCGCCAAGGGTTCGGGTACGATCCTGGCGTAATCAGCCACTCCTCCCCGGAACAAACTGTCGGACCCCGACAGAATTCAAAGCCAGCGTTCCTGCAAAGGGCCGCTGGTTTTTTCTTTTATGCTGTCATGGGCACGAGCGATTAGGACAACCCCTGCGCCTAGCATGATCGCTGCGGCCAAAGTGCTGAACCCGTCGAAATCCTGCCCGATGGCGGGCCAGAACCAGAAATCCGGCCGTATGCCGGTGAATGGGATTGTTGGACCCTCAAAGCCAGGGATCCGGTATTCCCCCGTGGATCCGGCCCATCCAGCGAAATCCATGACAAAATCGCTACCGTGCGCCAGCATCTTGCTCAAGACGTGAAATTGCATGACGAGTGGACTGAAGTCCGGGACGTAGTGGGACAGGATCAGGTCGTCTGCAATGGAAAACGGAGTTGTACGGGTCTTGAACGCGGCCATGTCCGCATACCCGAGGTACTGGTACAGGATTCCTGTGCCCAGGATTGTGACTGGAATCTGCAGGGCGACCCCCGCAAGCCCCAACGCGATCGCGAATCGGGTTGCCGCATTTCCGCGGTCGGGCGCCGAAAGCCATTTGGCGGCCGCAAGAAACAGAAATGGAAGAATCATCAGGTTCAGTCGCGGACCCCAACTGCGATCGCTGTGCCAGGCCCAATAACTTGAGTGCACAGCCAGCATGGTCGCGACGAACAGAAACCCGTGAAAAGCAAATGAGCGGGGGTTGAACTTGTCGTGTCGCTTAAGGAAGGCGATGAATCCCATCGCCGCGAGAGGTGCGTAGAGAAAAATGGATTTTCCGGGGCTGAAAAAATTTCCGTACAACCCGCGCCAGGGACTCGTCCATACCATCATGTGTTCATAACCGCTGACCAGCCAGCCGCCAAACCTGACTTGATTGTAGAAAAGCCAGGCGGCAACGCACGGCGCGAACCCCGCGATGAAGCGGACGGCGAGTTGCGTTTTTTTTGCCATCGGAGTGCGCTGATGGAACAGCAGGTGCCCCGCGACCGGGATCATCACGAGGATGTTGGTGGCCCTGCCCAGGAACAAAAGGCCCGCGAGCAAACCGGCGGCCGTGTAGTTCGATCTCGGGGCTGATTCGCGGGAGACAAGGAAGTACCCGATGGCGACCAGCAACAGAATTTGCAGCCCATCGCTGTAGTGAATCCGCGCGTACATCCAGAGCGGAGACGAGAAGAGCATGGCCAACGACGTCCAGAACGCGACGTCGTGACGGCAGTTCGAGCCAATCAACAACAAGAAAAAAAGACCTGTCGTCAGGGCACCCCAGCTTGCAGGCAAGATTGCCTTCAGCAGCGATGTGTACCGGGTGTCTTCCAATCGCAGTCGTATCGCGGCGAAGGCAGTGGGCAGGCAAGACATGGTGAACAAAAACGGGCGCATCGATGGAACCAGCTCGCGCGGTTCAATGCCGTCAAGTTTTGCGAACTGTGAAAGGTCCGGACTCTTGACGTCAGAAATGGAAACCAATGGTTTCCCGTATCTGAGAATCCCTGTGGCAGCGGCGCATGCTTCCTCGCCGTCGGCGACCCATACCAGCCGCGGCGCGGTCGCAAGAACTGTGAGGAATACGCCCAATATGAGTTTGATGGCCGTCGCGCGTGGGTTCATCATCAAATGATAGATTGGAGCGTGTGGAGGTCGCAAGGAATTCTGGTAACATCAACGAGCAAATTAAAATCCACCAAATTCCTCTTGGTGTTTCCGGGCTGCGCGTCCAGTGACCGTTCACGCGATGAGCCGGACAGGCATGATCGCGGAGAACACGAAGAACAATTCAGACCCCAAGGGGCGTGAATGCCCGAAGGTTCATCCGCGCAGCACCAGGACCGAGTGATTTTCATAGATGGCCTGCGGGTAGCTGACGCTGCCCAGCGTCGCCCTTCCGAAAAAACCATGACCCTGCGCCCCGATGATGAGCAAGTCGGCCTCGCGTTCGCGCATGGTGTCGGCGATGGCTTTGGGGACAGGATCCCGTGAGACGACAGAGTCGGTGACGACGGGGCCGAGGTCAGCGAGTCTGCGCATCAGTGACTCGTTTTTCTCGATCAGTTGCTGCTCGACCCACGGCCTGATGTTGACCGCCATGTCGGGCATCAGTTGTCCGAGCGTGGTGGCCATGCGGTAGGGAAACGCGGCGAGCACGGTGATTTCGCTGATACCGGCTGGATGCCACCGGATCAGTTGCTGGACGCGTTCCGTCATGTAGGGCGAATGGTCGGTCGCCAGGACGCAGCGCAATGGTTTTTCCTCGTGTGGGTGTTTCGCGACAAGGATGCTTTGCTTCGCGTTTACAACAACACTGCGCGCGACGCTGCCGGCGAGTAGGCCTTCGACGGGGCTGTGCCTCTCCCATCCGATCGCGATCAAGTCGGCTTTCACCGTATCCGCGTAATGACATACGGCCGAACCCGGGAATCCCCCCAGGACTTCTCGCCGGATCGCGCGCATCCCGAGGTTCTCGAGGCGCGCCGCGGCGTCGCGCAGTTGCGTTTCGGCGCCTTCCTGTTGCATGGCATCGATGCGTGCGGCGACGTCACCTGATCCAGGCGGCAATCCGAAATACTCGGGGCCGGTCAGGCGATCGATCACGTGGACGGCGTGGATTTCCGTTTTCGGAAATCGCAAGGCCGCCAGCAGTTGCATGGCGTGGACGTGATGGTCGGGCGAGCTGATCCCAAGGACGATGCGCATGTGGTTTCCTCCCGGTGGGCACCACAGCAAGAAGTGTGGGAACGGGGAGAGGGTCCTTCGCCCTCCGGGCTCAGGATGACGGGGAGAGGGTCCTTCGCCCTCCGGGCTCAGGATGACGGGGCGTCATTCTGAGGCCGCAGGCCGAAGAATCCTTTACTCACCCAGGTCGCGGACGGGCGAGGTCAGCGATTCAAGGAATGCCTTCAACTGCGTTTTTTCCTGCGAGGTCAAGTCAAGCCGACGCAGGCTTTCCTCGCGATGGCCGATCACGGGATCGCCTGCAAGTTTGTCGTAATGATCGAGAACGTCGTCCAGCGATGACGCGCGGCCATCGTGGAAATAGGGAGCCGTGAGGGCGACGTTTCTGAGGGTCGGGGTCTTGAATGCTCCGACCGCCTCGTAATTCTCGACGTCGGCAAATTCCTGTTCGCGACAGGATTCCGACTCCATGCGCTCACGTGCGGACATGCCACCGTTATCGCCCCAGACGCCAGCGCGACAGTTGAATTCCGATGCGCGTACTTCAATCTGCCCTTTCGCGCGACCGGCGACATCGGCAACCCATTGTTCGACAGACAACGCGGTGAGGCGGTCTGTTTCGCCAAGCCCGATGTTGTGGAACTGCTGGTCCGAAAGGAGAGGGCCGCGGTGGCACAGGACGCAGTTGGCGCGCCCGGTGAAGAGGCGCAGCCCCGCGAGAGCGTCACGAGAGAATCCCGTTGATGTGCCGGTCGCCTGTTCCTCCGAAAGCGCGTCCAGTGGCGCGTCACTCCTGGCGGCGGCGCGCGCGAATGCGTCAAATGGTGACTGGTCGGCGATCAGCAAACGCTCCCAGGCAGCGATGGCGGTAACGGCGTTGGCAATAATTCTTGAGTCACGATCGCGATCCGCGCGTCCCGTGGCCGCGGGTACCGCGGATGTCGCGGGGGACAATACTCCTGCTATCAAGGTCGCGGGTTGCGTCGCGCGGTCTGAGGCAATCGAGAGAACGGCCTTCATGCGGTCGTATGGTCCGATGGTGGCCAGAGTGTACGCGGCCAGTCTTTTCAATTCCAACGGCGGTGCCGTGGTCGCAGAGGTGGTTGCCGTGGCAATGTCGTCCACGGACCGGTTGGATCCAAATAGTTCGTGATATTCAGGAGCGTGCCGCCTCAGGATCGTTGCGGCGAGTGATTCGCGGTCGAGACCGTGTTCGTCGGGGTTTTCAAGGGGGCCCACCGCCTGGTCGGCCAGCGAGTCGGCGCGTCCGTCCCAAAAGAACCAGTGCGCGAAACGGCTGTTTACGATCGTCGGCGCGTTGCGTGCCGTGGTGCCGACACCCTTCGCGACAGGCAGGCCGTCCGTGAATGACTTGTCTGGCTGGTGGCAGTTCGCGCACGACACCCGTCCGTTGGACGACAGGCCAGGATCAAAGAAGAGTTTCTTCCCGAAAGTGGCGAGGCGATGTTCACGGGACCCGGCATGAGGCGTTGAAACGGCAGGGATGGTCATCCCTGCGAGGACTGTCCGCAATTCCTTGTCCGTCAGGGGTTTACGAACGCGCGGGCGCGGATCGAGGATTCCTTGCCGGGTGATCAAAAAAGCGGCAATCAAAGCCGTGATGAGAACAAGTCGCAACATCCCACCATGAAAAGACTTTTTCTTGCTAAAAGGCCCCCGGGGGTTTATCCAATTCATGGTACTCTTATGACCAGTTTCCACAAAGTGACCGTTTGTTCCCGATGTTGCTGAGTGGCTTGGAGACGTTGTTTCGGTGAAAAAACTCAAGATTCTTTTCGTCTGCCTTCTCGTGTGTGCATCTAGCCTGATCGATGGCGCGGCGCAAGCATCGACCTCCGTGTCCGAATCGACATCCGGATCCACGTCCGTGCCTGGCACATCCGTCACGTTGTCGTGGTCCCTTGAGGGAGACGCGGGCGAAACGGGCAACGCGGGTAAAAGCGCATTCAATCCCGACAAGATTCAGAAAATCATCGTACAGCTGCGGGATAATTCCGGAAAACCCTTGGCGGCTGGAGTTGAACTGACGGGGTTCGATGCCCGCATGCCAGAGCACAATCACGGCATGGTCACGAAGCCGGTCATCAAGAAGATTTCGGCTTCGGAATATGCGGTGGACGGAGTCAAACTGCACATGTCCGGCAAATGGGTTCTCGAGTTCAAGGTAAGAGACAAGAGCGTCAAGTTTCCCGTAGAGATCAAGTAAGCGAGATCAAGTAGCAGAGAGCAAGCAACAGGAAAGTGACCATGATGAGAAAAAGTGGAATCGCAACTTTGTGTTCAATGCGCCGGGCAGCCAGCGCGGCGCTCGGAATGAGCGCATGGCTGATATCGGCCGTGGCCTGGGCGCAGAAGTCATTTGACGAGATGCCGTACAGAATCGACGGCGGATTCAACAGTCCGATGACGACGATCTCTGGGTTGACGGAGTGGTCAAGGGACATCAACCACGTTTACTTGATCACGACGGTTATCGTGACCGGCATCTTTTTCGCGGTCGCGATTCCCTTGATATACACTTTGTACCGTTTCCGCGCGAAGGAAGGCGATGACACTCCGCCGTCGCAGGTTCACGGCAACGTAGTGCTGGAATTCCTTTGGACGGTGATTCCGGTCGTTCTCTTGATCTTCATCGCGGTGCCGACCTGGAAATATATCTTCAAACACGAAGGCACGCCGGTTCGGAAGGACGCGGTCAAGGTCCACGTGATCGGTCACCAGTGGTGGTGGGAATTCCAGTATCCCGACTACGGCATCAAAACTGCCTTTGAATTACACCTGCCAGAGAACACCCCCGTTGAATTGACGATCACCTCGGCGGACGTGTCGCACGCATTCTGGATCCCGAAGTTCGGCGGCAAGACGTCCGCGATCAACGGTAACATCAACCGCCTCGCCTTCACGACCCCGGTGGCGGCGCAGCCGGAAGTTACCGGCGGCGACTATTACCAGGGTCAGTGCGCGGAACTGTGCGGTTCGTCCCATGCCCTGATGCGCCACGTAGGTGTCGTGCATACGAAGGAAGGTTTCGAACGCTGGGTCAAGGCGCATAATGCGCCACCGAAAGTTGAGACGGCCTCGCAACGCGAGGGCGAGCAGAACTTCGCCAAGTGTGTGGCCTGCCACGTCATATCAGGCACTCCGAGCGCGGACATTCCAGGCGACAAGATCGGCCCGAATTTGTCGAATTTTGGTTCGCGGTCTCACCTTGCCGCCGGAACCCGGAAGAATACGGATGAGAACCTGGCCATCTGGCTGCGCAACCCGGCTGAACTCAAGCCTGGCGCGCTGATGCCAAACCTCGGCCTGACGGATCAGGAGATCGCGTCCTTGTCGGCGTACCTGCGTCAATCCACTTACAAGACTTACTAAGCGTCGCGAAGGAATCAGAAACATGTCTGCACACGCACATCCCAAAACCGGAATCTGGAGCTGGATCACGACGGTGGACCACAAACGCATCGGCATCATGTATGCCGTGTCGGCACTCGCGTTCCTCGTCATCGCGGGGATCGACGCGCTGTTGATGCGTACCCAGCTTGCCATGCCCAACAACGGCATCATCTCGGCAGAGACCTACAACGGTCTCGTGACGATGCACGGGACATCGATGATCTTCTTGTTCATCATGCCTCTCAGTGCCGGGTTCTTTAACTACTTCACGCCATTGATGATCGGCGCGCCGGACGTCGCGTTCCCGCGCCTCAACGCGCTCAGCTTTTGGATTTTCCTGTTCGGCGGCTTGCTGCTGAACTCCTCCTATCTGATCGGCCAGATGCCGAACGTTGGCTGGTTCGCCTACGCGAATTTGACACTCAAGCAGTATAGCCCGACGATCTCGGTGGACTTCTGGGTCTGGGGTATCCAGATTCTCGGTTTGGCCTCGTTGATCGCCGCGATCAACTTCTTCACGACGATTTTGAACATGCGTGCCCCGGGCATGACGCTGCTCAAGATGCCGATTTTCATCTGGACCACGCTTGTGACCCAGGTTTTGTTGATCCTTGCCCTGCCAGTTATTACGGTCGCTTGCGTCATGCTGACCTTTGACCGCGCGTTTGGAACGGGATTTTTCGATCCGGGCGCTGGCGGCTACGTTCTCATGTGGGAACACTTGTTCTGGGTCTTCGGTCACCCCGAAGTTTACATCCTGATCCTCCCGGCGATGGGTATCGTTTCCGAGATCCTGGCAACCTTCAGCCGCAAGCCGCTGTTCGGCTACACGGTCATGGTGTACTCGAGCTGCGCGATCGGGTTCCTCGGCTTCGCCGTGTGGGCTCACCACATGTTCACCGTCGGCATGGGTCCGTGGGCAAACGCTCTGTTTTCCGCGGCAACGATGCTTATTGCCATCCCGACCGGCGTGAAGATCTTCAACTGGATCTCGACGCTCTGGGGCGGAAAGATTCGTTTTACGACCGCAGCGATGTACGCGATCAGCTTCGTCGCCATGTTCACCTTCGGCGGCCTGTCGGGCATCATGCACTCGTCGCCGGCGATCGATACACAGCATCACGATACTTACTTTGTCGTCGCTCACTTCCATTATGTTCTTTACGGCGGCGCCGTCATGGCGCTCTTCGGCGGCATCTACTACTGGTTCCCCAAAGTGACCGGCAAGTTGATGAACGAGACCCTCGGCAAGATCCAGTTCTGGCTGTACATGGTCGGCTTCAACCTGACCTTCTTCCCGATGCACTTCCTCGGCCTGCAAGGCATGCCGCGCAGGATTTACACGTACGCCCCGGATCAGGGCTGGAACTTGTGGAACGTCGTGTGCACGATGGGCGCATACTTGACGGCGCTTGGTGCATTGCTGTTTGCAATCAACGTGATCTGGAGCCTCTGGAAGGGCGAAGTCGCGGGCAACGATCCATGGGACGCCCGTACTCTTGAATGGACTTTGCCATCGCCCCCGCTCGAGCACAATTTTGATGTCATACCGACGGTCACCCATTTGGACGAGTGGTGGCATCGCAAGTACAGCGAAGATGGCAAGCGCAAGCAATTGCCGCCGGCGCCGAAAGTGGACGTCTCGAAAATTCATCTGCCGAACCCGTCATACTGGCCGATTGTCCTGGCATTCGGAATCCTTCTCCTTGGAACCGGATTCTTCCTGCCGTCGTTCGGAAATATGGTTGCAATTGGCACCAGCGTTACCGGATTCTTGATTGTTCTGGGATCGACGTTTGCCTGGTCGTTCGAAAAACCGTGATTTGTTGAAATGATTAAACAATCCCCCTGAAGGAGATTGAATCGTTATGCTCGATACACACCACGCAGGCCACCCGGGATCCGCGAACGCGCATTCCGATGGCCATGAGGCCCATGCCCATCCGACCAACACCGGTGTCGACAACCGCAAGTTCGCGATGTGGACCCTGATCGCTTCCGAATGTTTTCTGTTCGGCACCCTGATCGGCAATTACTTGATTCACAAGAGCCGTGGGGTTTCCGGCCCGACCCCGCAACAGGTCTACCAGATCGACATCACGACCCTCAGTACGTTCGACCTGCTGATGAGTTCGGTGGCGATGGTTCTGGCACTCCATTACTGCAACGAGAAGAGGCTGCGCCTGTTCCAGTTCTGGACGGCGGTGGTCGCCATTGGCGGCCTGATCTTCCTCGGGTTCCAGTATCACGAGTTCAGCACGTTCGTGTTGAAGGACGGGCTTGGCCTTTCGACCAACATTTTTGGATCCAGCTTTTACCTGCTGACGGGATGTCACGGCGCGCACGTGACCATGGGCGTGATCTGGATGCTCGCCATCCTTGGCACGTCGCTGGTCAAGGGCGACAAGTGGTTCAATTCCACGATGGTTGAAGTTGCCGGCCTATACTGGCACTTCGTTGACGTCGTCTGGATCATCATCTTCACCGTTGTTTACCTGTTCGTTTACGTCTGAGAATAAGGGGAGAAAATCACATGAGCACTCATTCCGCAGTTCATGGAAACGGACATGGTGAAAAAGCCCACGCGTCAGTTATGCTTTATGTCGTCTTTGCCGCGGTTCTTTGTTTGATCACTTACCTGGAGTGGTGGATCTTCAAACACCGCGAGAGCGCCGGGATCACCCACCAAACGATGGTTGTTGTTTTGATTGTGTTATCGCTCGTCAAGTTCGCCATGGTTTGTGGCTGGTACATGCACTTGCGTTATGACCACAAATCCCTGACCGGCTTTTTGGTCGCCGGGATGGTCATGGCTTCAGCCACATTCGGTGTGTTGCACGTCATCGTCCACCCGAAGGAATGCGAGGCCATGAAGGGCGATTGCTTCAAGATCGGGCAACCGGCTCCGGAGTCGGCTGCTCCGGCTGGCGAGTCGCCCGCAGAGGCTGCGCCGGCCCATCAATAACCGGAGTACCAGTAACTGTTTTTTTGAGACTATTTGCTCTTGACCCGGGCCTTGCCCGGGGTACTTTGGGGCCGTCGGACATACCAATCCGGGGGCCCCAATTGTTTTTTCTTCTCGAAGACACCGCGTACGCGCACGACCTTTACGACCGCCTCCCGGCCAACTCGTTTGTCGTCAAGTGGGCCTGGGATCCGGCCTTGATCCTGTTTGTCATCATGGGGTGGCTATATTGGCGCGGGCTCAAGGCATTCCGGGGGCCACTGCCGGTCAAGCCATGGCAGATCGCCAGTTTTTATACCGGGATTGTTGTCCTGATCGTGTCCTTGATTCCGCCGATTGACCCCCTGTCCGACCAGCTGTTCTTTGTCCACATGATCCAGCACTTGATGGTCACCAATATCGGTGTCCCCCTCATGATGCTAGGCGTGCCATTTTTCATCGTGATCCGCGGGATTTCCCCCTGGACCCGGAGGCACGTTTATTTTCCCTTGATCCGTCAGAAGCGCCTCATGGCCGTCTTCAACTACTTCAGCCGTCCATTGCCTGCCCTGGTTTTGTTTCAGGCCAATTTCTTTTTCTGGCACGTTCCATACTGGTACAACCTCGCCCTCCTGAATGACTGGTACCACCTGGTCCAGCACGGGACGTTCTCGATGACGTCGATCCTGCTTTGGCGCAACATCATCGATCCGCACCCAATGAAGGCGCCGCTGCCCCTTCCCGCGCGGATCCTGTTCCTGGTTTCGATCATGGCCACCAGTGTCGGATTGTCGGTCGCCCTGACCTTTGCCGACCGGGTCTGGTATGCCTACGAAGGGCGTCCGATACCAGGATGGTGGACTTGGGGTCATCACGTGGACCAGCACCTTGGTGGGCTGATCATGTGGGTCCCCGGGGAGTTCATGGATCTTATCGCCATGACTGCGGTTTTCTTCGTCTGGGTCCACCGGGAACGGATCAAGGAAGAGCGCCAGCGCCGTGAAATCGGCGGCCTTGCGCCAATTACCAATTGACAGTCTCGACCCTTGGCCTTTATATCTGTTCGAACGTGGGGGCGTAGTTAAGTTGGTTATAACGCCGGCCTGTCACGCCGGAGGCCGCGGGTTCGAGTCCCGTCGCTCCCGCCACTTAAAAACAAGAAACCCGGATCCGAAAGGATCCGGGTTTTTTGTTGTTTGCCTGTGCCAACTCGTCCCGGGACGAGTTGGGCGGGGAAGAGAGGATCCTTCGGCTCCGCCTCAGGATGACGGGGGAAGAGAGGATCCTTCGGCTCCGCCTCAGGATGACGGGAGCTCAGGATGACGGGAGCTCAGGCCAATTTGGCGTCCAGGGTGATCCTGGCCTTGAAAAGTTTTGATACCGGGCAGCCTTCCTTGGCCTGGTTGGCGAGTTCCTGGAACTTGTCGTTTGTGATCCCGGGGACTTTCGCGCGCAGGACCAGCTGGGCCTCGACGACGGTCCAGTGAACGCCTTCCTTTTCCATGACGATCGTGGCCTTGGTGTTGAGTTCATCCGGCGGGAATCCGGCGCCGGTCAGCATGAATGACAGGGCCATATCGAAGCATCCCGCATGGGCCGCCGCGATGAGTTCCTCCGGATTGGTGCCCTCGGCGTTCTCAAAGCGTGTGTGAAACGAGTAGGGCGTGTCCTTGAGCGTACCGCTCGTTGTGGTGAGGACGCCTTTGCCGTCCATTCCGGTGCCTTTCCAGACTGCGTGGGCTTCGCGCTTCAGCATGATGAGTCACTCCTGTGTGCGTTCGTTTTTTCCATCCGGCGGGAGCCAGGTGGATTTCTTGTTTCGAGATCATACCACCTGGATGGCGGGAAGAGAGGATCCTTCGCTCCGCTCAGGATGACGGGAAGAGAGGATCCTTCGCTCCGCTCAGGATGACGGGTGGCAGGATGACGGGGAGGCTTGGGTTTGCGACTTGTCTGTCGTATGGTTGAGCGCGCCGGTGGCGCGGTCACCGTCGATCCGGCATCTGGCCCTGGTGCAACCAGGATCTGGATAAAACTTCCCCAGGCGTGAGAATCCTTGAGAATCAAGATGCTGGAAAATCGAGTCCAATTCGGGCTTGCCCCGATGGAAGGGGTGACGGACTGGCCGGCGCGCCTCTGGTTTGGCCAGACGTCGGCGCCGGAGTTCATGTGGACACCGTTTCTGCGCGTGACGGATACCTTTCCCGGACGCGAGTTGCCGCGCTTTTGGTGTCCTGAACTTGCGCGTGGCGTCTTGCCCGCCGCAAACTCCGGGGTGATTCCGCAACTGATGGCGACCAACGCGGATGATTTCGCGCGTGTGGCGGAACAGGTCCTCACGACCGGCGGATATGAGTCGGTGGACCTGAATTGCGGTTGTCCGTCGCCGGTGGTGGTAGGCGGCCGCGCGGGCAGCGCGTTGCTGCAGCACCCCGAAGAGCTGGGCGAGATGCTGCGTGCGGTGACGGGACGGCTTGGGCCCGGGCGGGTCAGCGTCAAGGTCAGGACTGGTTTCGCCGCGGCGAGCGAGTTTCCCGCGATCCTTGATGTCTTGCGGGAGTTGCCGCTGCGCCAGGTCGCGGTTCACGGCAGGACGCGCCCTGACCGTTACCTCGGACGTGCGCGTTACGATCTGGTCGAGATGGCGGCGCGGCGGTTGGAGGGCATTCCGGTCATTGGATCGGGCGACATCTGCGATTTCGCGACGGCAGAGGTCGCGCGGCAGGAGACACCAGGCGTCTCGAAATGGATCATCGGGCGGGGAGCCCTGCGTAATCCATGGATCTTTGAGGAACTGCGTTCGGGGAATCCCGTGACGATTCCGGTTGAAACCATCCTCTGCGCGATCGAGTGTTTCGCGTGGTTGCACGAGCTTTACTGGAATGATGGCGAGCGCCTGCTCAGGTTGTGGGGTGACGGCGTTTTCGAAGCGAGCGCGGGTTTGGATCCTGATCGCTGGCGGCGACTCCTGGACCGGGTGGCTGTCCGGGGCGCGGTCCCGGGGCGGCGGGCGTGCTCCCGCACCAAGATGATCTGGAACTATCTCCGGAGTTCCCTGCCACCCGGAATGCGGGATGGGAGTGTCCTGCGGGGGAACACGATCGAGGGCCTGGTGGGCGCGGTTTCAGGTCTTGCAATGGCGTTGCAAGTTATTGAATTTACAACGTTTTACGACCCGTCCTGGGACTGGGTTTACAACGGCAGCGGCAGGGCAATCCAGGCTAAAGTTTCTGGCTAATACTCCGAATTCCTTGGAAGAATGCGGGGGTTGTCATGCAGCCATCAGGGCGACATCATCAGTGGCGGCATACCATTGTGGTCGCAAAGTTGTGCGTCCTTGTCGGGGCGTTGGCGGCTGGCTGCGACGGCGGCGCCGCCGTATCCTCGAATGCCGGCGCCACCCGCGGCAGCAATAATACCGCCAACAACTCATCGACCCAGACGGACAGCGGACAGACCTCGACGACAGCGGCTCAGGGAGCCGCGTCCGGCAACACCGGGAAAGTTGCGTCAATCACAGTCGCGTTTCTGAGCCCGGTTTCTTCTTCCGGCGTGGTGAACCTGTGGAGCAAGGACAGCGCCGAGACCCAGTGCGCGACCCTGGTGGCGACAGCCAAGGACTCCTCTGACGCAGTGGTGGGGGACGCTGTCCTTGATTTCACAATGACCTCGAATTCTGCCGGGGCCACGGACCTCGGGACTCTCGCGTCGGCTTCCGTCACCACAAACAACTCGACGGGACTCGCCAATAATGTTTATTGCCCGCCGACTTTCACCAGCGCGAACCAGCGCAAGGAAGTGACGATCAAGGTCATGGCCGGCAAAACCTTGTCGGGGACGAGCGAATTGATTGTCGTCCAGAGACAGCCTGTTTATGAATTGAGCTTCGTGAGGTTGACGACCCAGGACGCGAGCGCTTTCACGTTCCCGTCGACTCGCGTCTCCTCGGCGAACACGGCAACGCTCGATTTGCTGGGGGCCGGGGACTATGATTGCGCCTACGCCCGGTTTCAACTATTGCGCAATGGCAACGCATACGGGAACCTGCCTGGCATCTTCTCGGTCTCGAGGAATCCGCCCAGCAATGTCCGGTTGGCGTTGCGCGGAAGCGACGGATCATTCCCGGCCACGCAATCACCCTATAGCGATTACTTGACGTATTCGGTCACTCCGACTTCGGCAGGAATTTACAACCTGCCGGTTTGCGCTGGCACGGCGACGGGGTCCTTCAGCATTACCGGGTATGTCTCTTACACGGACGCCTTGTCAGGCGCGTCGAAGGTCGTCACAGTCACGAGCCCTCTCGCCGTCACGGTTGGCGCCGGACTGGTCAATTACACGGACATGAGCCTTGCCTTCGATACGACAAATGCCCGCACCCTGATTGGATCTTTCACCAACGACGCGAGCAGCGCGATCCTGAACTTCACGTTGAACCTCGGATCGCGCGTTGATGGCGCGCCAACTTCCGAGAACCCGGTCCAGGTATACGCGGAAACCGGGCGTGTCACGGTAGGCAACGGTGGCGTCCCATCCGCCACCGGGACGGTTCCGTTTTCCCTGCAGATTCTGCACATGGCCACGGACAGGCCGTATCTGGTGAACGACTATGTGAGCGCGGCGAGTACCGCGATCGCGTCCTACAACACGGCCAACGGAACCAGCATCCAGCGCGTCCAGACGTCGGCCAACACGACATGCAACATCCAGCAGCTAGCGAAAAGCGCGGCGTGGACGGATACGACTCCGCCCGGAACCAGCAAAGTCATATGGTTCCGGGACCTCGCGCGCAACTGGGCGACCACATTAGTTTATGCGATCCGGGGGCAGGAAGCCTTCAACGATGTTCTCGGATCCGGCGTCTACGACTACGCGGCGACGAATCAGGGTTTCGTCGACCGCAACCAGAACGGCCATTTTGACGACGCATATACGGACGATGCCACCAAAGTGAATTACCTGGACGAGGAAATCTGGGTGAACGGGTCAAAGCAAAGCGTTGGCACCCAGTTCAACGCCTCTGGCAAGTGGTTTATTGACATGCAGCGGTCGTACATCGACGTGGACGATGACCGGAAGTATACGAAGGGCATTGACGAGGCCAAAGACTGTGCGGCTGGCAACCTGGATGCCAACGGCAAATGCAACGACGTCAACCCGAACGGCAAGCGCGACGCCGCGACCACCATCTGGAAATCGCTTCGTGTGCCGATCTACATGGGATCAAGCGTTGCCGCCCTGACCCACAACGCCATCGAGTCCGCGTGGTATGACTTGACGTCGGACAATTCCAACCTGACCATGCAGACGCGCAGCCTTCTCAGTCCTGCCGTCCAATATTTTTACGATCAATACCGTGCCGAGGGCAGTAGTCAAACCTCAGGATTTACTGCCCCCGGTAACGTGGTGACCTACGGTACGGGCGCCCCGTACTTGCTGACCGATTCCGCAAAACTGGCCACGGCTTATGCCTCGTCCTTGTTGCCGCAGCAGACCGGAGTGTTCTTTTTCGCCCAGAGTATTTGCGGGACCCCGTTGCCCGGAGGGGCGACCATTGACGTGACGGTGATTCCGCCCTCTGGCAACACGCGGACACCCGTGCCAAAAATTTACAAGCAGCCAGGCGACACATTGATCGAGTCAAAGAGGCATTTTCTGGTGGCAGGCTCTGGCGCCTCAGCCAATGGTTCCGCGGTGGTCAACTCGGATGTCATCGATCATCCCGCGGCCTACCACAGTTTTCCGGTCCTGTTTTACCTGGAACTTCCTGAATGCACCACCCGGGCGCAGGGTTCTTGCCCGGCCGGCCAGACGCAACTGGTTTGCCCATTGGCAGTGCATGGCATCAACGTCAAGGTCAGGACCCTGTTGGACGAAGTCAACGTCAACGGCACGGTCGTCGTGCCAGCGGCGAGTGGAGCCTGCAGTTGATGCGAGAGATGGACCGACCTCTTGATTCCGGGGGAAGTTGTGGCGCAGCTTAAATCGCTCAAATCACGTGACCTTACCATGACGGTACTCATGACGCCGGACATGGTCAATTTCTCGGGCAATGTCCATGGCGGCGCCATGTTGAAGTTGCTGGACCAGGTGGCTTACGCGTGCGCCGTGCGGTATTCGGGGCGCTACGCGGTGACTCTGGCGGTGGAGAAAGTCGTGTTCAAGCAGCCGGTCCACGTCGGCGAGCTGGCGACGTTCATGGCGCGGATCAATTATGTCGGCAAGACCTCGATGGAAGTCGGTATCAAGGTCGTCACGGAAAATCCACGTGACGGTGAGTGTCGTCACGTGATGACGTGTTTTTTTTACATGATCTCGGTTGATGAAAATCGCAAGCCGGTTGAACTCGAGGCCTTTACTCCGGAAACGGACGAGGACAAGGAACGTTGGGCGGACGCCCTGAGGCGCAAGGAGACCTTGTCGGCTTGAGAATATGGCGCGAGGTTGTGATGAATCAAGGCCATGAAAACAAGTCCGTCGCGTTTGATTACGACTTCGTCGTGATCGGGTCAGGATTTGGCGGCAGCGTCTCGGCACTGCGCCTGGTCGAGAAAGGATACCGTGTCCTCGTCATCGAGCAGGGCAAGAGGTTCCGTGATCACGATTTCCCGAAGACCAACCGCGAGTTGCGTAAATACCTGTGGTTGCCGCTGGCGAAGTGTTTTGGCATCCAGGACATGACCCTTTTCCGCAATATCCTGGTCCTGAGTGGCACCGGGGTGGGTGGCGGAAGCCTCGTCTACGCGAATACTTTGCTGGAGCCTGGCGATGCGTTCTATCGCAACGGGACGTGGGTCGGGTTGCGCGACTGGAAGTCGGAGATGGCCCCGCACTATGCCAGGGCGAAGTTCATGCTGGGCGTCACGGAAAACCCGCGACTCGGCGGGCAGGACGAGATTTTGCGTGATGTCGCGCGGGAAATGGGCAAGGAAGGGACCTTCCGTCCCGCGCATGTCGGCGTTTATTTCGCGCCCCCCGGCGAAGAGGGCAAGCCTGTCCCCGATCCTTATTTCGGCGGTGAGGGCCCAACCCGCAGCGGATGCACATACTGCGGCGGGTGCATGGTCGGGTGCCGCCACGGCGCGAAGAACACCCTGGTGAAAAACTACTTGTGGTTCGCCGAGAAGAAAGGCGCGAGGATCATCGCCGAGCGCAAGGTCATCGATGTCCGTCCGATTTCGTCCGCATCCGCTTCCGCGGCGGATGATCAGGGAAATCCAGAGGGCTACGAGATCGTGACCGAGATCTCAACACGATGGTTCCATCGCGACCGGCAAGTCATCCGCGCGCGGAATGTTGTTTTCGCGGGCGGTGTCCTTGGGACGATGAGGCTCCTGCTGCGGTGCAAGCACGTGACAAAGTCCCTGCCGCGCATTTCGGACCAGCTGGGGTGGAATGTCCGCACCAACAGCGAGGCCCTGGTCGGCGTCTCGGAGGAAAACCTGGTGGACAAACCGGCCTACAAGCCTGGAGTCGCCATCACCTCGATTTTCCATCCCGATGAACATACGCATATCGAGCCGGTCGTGTACGGACGGGGTTCGGACTTCATGCGCCTTCTGGCGGTGCCGATGGTGGATGGGGGATCTCCGTTCATCCGCGCGGTGAAAGTGGTCCTCGCCATGTTGACCAATCCCTTCCTGATGTCGAAACTGTATTTCTCACGGCTCTGGGCGGAAAACAGCGTGATCCTCCTGGTCATGCAGACCCTCGACAACCGGATGCGCCTGCGCGTTTCCCGTTCCATCTTCTCGCTGTTCCGTCCCGTGATGACGACGGCCCGCCAGCCCGGCGTGACGGAAGTTCCGGCTTACATCCCGGTCGCGAACGCTGTGGCGCGCATGTTCGCGAAACGCACGGGTGGGACTCCCGCCAGCGCGGTCAACGAGGTCCTTTTGAACATCCCGACAACGGCCCACATCCTGGGTGGATGCAGCATCGCGCGCGACGCCGCGCACGGCGTGGTTGATACCAATCACCGCGTATTCGGTTACCCAGGCCTTTATGTCTGTGACGGATCGGTGATCCCCGCCAACCTTGGCGTCAACCCGAGCCTGACGATCACCGCGATGAGCGAACGCGCGATGGCCCTGATTCCGGACGCCCCGGTCAAGAATACGAGATGATCCAACTCAAGATCGCGGCGAAGACTTCATCCTTGCATGGTTCGTGATGGATTTCGTGGAACGCGCCTGGCCACGTCTGGAATTTCGCGTTCAGCATCGCGGCCAGATCGCGCGCGGCCGACGGCGATGTCGCGCGGTCGGCATCGCCATGCATCATCAGGACCGGGACTTGAATCTGGCCCGGGTTTTCCTTGATGGCCGCGATCGTGCGCATCCATTCGTTGTACCAGCGTACGGAGATGCGGTCGTGGACCAGCGGGTCGGCGTTGTAGGCGGCGACCACGGCAGGATCCGACGACAACCAGGCGGGATCCAGTTCGTTGCCCAGGGCGAGTCCTGGCACCAGTGAGTCCAGCATGTTGGCGAGTTTGATCTTCCATGCCGGCGGCTCGAATCCGGGGCGGACGGCCGTGCCCGTCCCGATCACGCTGGCGGCCCGGCCGCCTGCCGCGTCTTGCGCGCGCAACGCGGCGAACCCCAGAGCGAGCGCGCCGCCCATGCTGTGCCCGTACAAGTGTATGCGCGCGGCGGGATGGGCCGCGGCGGCTTTCATCAACAGGTGCCCGATATCGTCGAAGATGAGACCGAAGGATTCCGTGTGCCCGCGCCGACCGGTGGTCCGCCCGTGGCCATGGGTGTCCAGCGCGTATACCGGAATCCCGTGGGCCACAAACCGTTGCGCCCACGCGGCGAATCTGCCGGAATGCTCGCCGAGTCCGTGGACAATGACCACGGCGACGCGGGCGGAACTGACATCCCCGTCAGGCGTCCAGATTTGCGCGAACACATCACGCCCGCTGCGGTTCAACCATGTCAATGTGGTGTTCCTGGTCATCGTCATCAGGCAGCCGCGCTGGAGATGCGGTAATAGTGCGCGCGCTCGGGCGTGGTGCGGTACGCGTAGAATCCATATTTCTGGTACTGTTTGCTGTGCATGACCTTCTGGAAGTCATTCTCGAATTCGCGTCGCGTGAACTCGAAGACCCCGTCACGACAGCGAACACGGAACACCGCGTCCATGTCGAGTGATTCGATGACCTGTTTGATGAATGTCAGGCGCGGATATTCATACTCAATGACGGAAGAAGATTTCTGTTCCGCCAGAAGACGCGTCGCCTCGTCGTCCATCCACTGGTAATACGCTTCGCGCTGCTCCGGGAGCATCTCGCCCAGGCGGTGGTTTTCCTCATCGCTGAAAAGTTCCGCGGCCAGGTCGCGTATCACGCCGTCCGGCGCGATCAGCCTGAGACGATCGTGCCGTGAGTCGTCAATGACCACGAAGAGCCGGTTGGACCGCAGGTTGCGGACACACGCAACGATGTCGTCGTGCTCGTGAACCACAAAAAAACCCTCCCCGACATTCTAAAGATCGGTGAGGGTTCGAAAAAATTAAGCTTTTTTTGTGGGTTCCAAGTCACTGTTTTCAGTGGGCTTTCCAGGTACATCCCGGCGCGTCATGGTTTGCGCAGCAGGTCTTGATCGTCTGGATGGCCTCGCCATGATCGCGTTGCCACGCGGTCAGGTCGGTATCCAGCGCCTCGGCCCCCGGCGGCATCCAGGGGCGATTCTTGACCCAGGCTTGCAGCCCCGGGTGATCACCCATGCCAGCGGAGTCCATCGAGAAGGTCTTGCAGGTACGCCCCTGGCCGATCCGGTGGCATGTCAGGCATGGTTCCGCCTTGGGCGCGGTCAGTTCGACAACATGGGATTTCTCCGGATCCGTGGTGTGCACGGCGAAGTATTTGCCAAGGGTGTAGGCTTCGCTGGTCTGCCAGTTGGCGCCTTTCAGGTAGGGGCTGTACATGAACGGGTCGTTGTCGTGGCATCCCGCGCAGTTGCTGCCTTCGTGACGGTAATACGTTTGAAGGAACGCGTCGATTTTCTCTGGCTGGCCGGCGGTCAAGTCAATGTCCGGGTTGTTCTCGCCGTTGGTCACATTGTCGATGTCGTCATAGTAGCAAGTCGCGCCCGTATTTGAGTTGTGCATGATGATGCCGTGGTCCTCGTAGTTCAACAGGGGATCAAAAAGGCGATTGTGAACGTGTTCGCGGCGACAAATCCATTTCACGAAAACATCCCCGCGCTGGATCTGTCCGAGTTTGCTGCCAGGGATACAGCCACTGCTCTCGGCATAGGCGTTGGGAAGTCGCGGCGGATTGAAGCATTCGGGCGCGGCATCCGTGAGTTCGCGCAATTCGACGCGGCCATCGCGCGAGACAGCCTCGTAAACGGGAATCAATTCGGCCGCGTTGCAGCTGACTTCCTCGCGGCTCGGCAACCATCCGTCCATCGCCGCCTTGCACTTGCACGAGTAACAAACAGCCCAGTTCTTGTCGTCCTTGTCGCTGATATTGGCGCAGGCTGCCTGGCAGGCGGGGCCGGCGTCCAGGGCTGACCTTTCAGCGGCCTTCAACGGTGCCGCGGCAGAACGCTGGACACGCGTCTTGCAGGAATGGATGCCAAGCGAGGTGGAGGCCAACAACAAGGAGGTCAGTGCGATTTTGGCCCTTCTCATGACCGGGATCCTTCCTCGTGGGTTCGTGTCGGGTTCGCGTCGGGTTCGCGATGCGTCCTTCGCATGCGTTTTCAAAGTTCACAGAGTTGCGCATTCTTGAACGTGACTTGCGCATCGATCAGGCACACTGGCATGACTCCCAGCGTCGCGCTGTCGCCCTGGGGCTCCTTGTAGAGGTAAACCACAGGCTCGCGCGTTCCGGTGCGTGTCTCTAACGTCCCACACTGGTCTGGCAGCCATCCGGCTGATTGAAGGGCGTTGAAGAACGACGCTGGATCGGTTTTCGCGATTCCGGCCGCTGGATTTTCCATTTTGATGGTGCCGAGCGCGTTGAATTTGGCCGTGATGGCCGTGAAGTCGCACCATCCAGACTCAACCTTGACGTTGCTGCAGCGATTGACAACCTGGTTGTTGAATTTCCCGCGGATGAATGCGATCCCCTGGTTTTTGCAGGACTCTGCCTCGGGTACGTTGATCAGCGCCGGAAATTTCGCGGCCAGGTTGCTGGCATCATACGGCGGAGCGCTGTTGACGGTGGGTTGCGACGTCGGGAAAATCGACGGTTTGGGCGCCGACGGGGATTCTGTCGGTGCCGCGGTGCAGTTCGCCAGGATGATGAGCGACACGGTGGCGGCGACGCGACATGTCAGGCATGTTGCTGCCGGTAATTCATTCCTGTGCGCCGGACGCGCTCTCATGTGGCTCCAATCGCGGGAACAGATGGATCAGTTTTTGGCATCGGGTGTTAAATGAAGAATCTGTAGGGATTTCCGGGGGCTGCGATCAAGACGCGACTCAAGTGCCTGTAATCAATGGAAAAATACAGAGAGTACGGAGGGTGTGGTGATGGGTTTGATTCCCGAATCTGGACAACACAGTGTTCTTGTTGCCTACGTCATGTGGCTGTTCGGGTTTCTTGGTTCGCATCGTTTTTATGTCGGGCGTCCGGTCAGCGGAACCATATGGTTTTTCACGCTGGGCCTTCTGGGAGTTGGTTGGATTTTTGATTTGTTCGCCATTCCGCGTCTCGTCGAGACAGCGAATGAGAAATTCCCGGCGAAAGGGCGTTACGATTACAACGTCGCGTGGATCCTGTTGACGTTTCTTGGCCTGTTCGGCGTGCACCAGTTTTACCTGGGCAACTGGATCAAAGGCTTTGTTTGGTTACTGACAGCCGGTTTTTTCGGGCTTGGTTTGCTCTACGATTTCTGGACGCTGAACCAGCAAGTCCGGACGGCAGAGGCTCGCGCAAGGCCCTGACAGACCGTCCAGAAAATAGTCATTCTTGATGAGACGTCCCCAATGATTCCGGGTATTTGTCCGCGAATCTCCTTGGTGTGCTTGTTGCATCGTCCAGACGCTGAACCATTGAATGATTGAATTCGTGTCAAGCCAGGATCAGGAGAATCGCTTTGCGGACTGTCGTGACCATTGCCTTTGTCGCCGGGTGCGCCTCTGCCACCGTTTCGTGTTCCCGTCCCGATGACGCGACCGGAGCATTCCCGGGTGGCAGTTCGCTCAGTTCCATCGCGGTAGGCCTTCCCGACACGAGCGGGATGAGTGATTCGCAGAAGAATCTGCTGACGGGCTTTCGATTGCTGATTGAGCCACTGGATCCGGCGTGCCCACGGGCGACCAAAGTGGACGCGACCAGGGCATGGACCGCAAGCAATTTCACGCAGTCGGTTGCCCAAGGCTGCGATTACTCGATCGGCCTCGAGCTGGGCGAGATGTCCAGCGCCCAGGGAGCCTCGACAAGTCCGGTCTTGTCGGCCGCGTATTTCAGCAACATCAAAGGCCCGCGCGACGCCGAGATCCTGCGCAGGGACGCCATCGCGGGCAGGGCGCAGGTTTCGATCAAGATCATGCTGCGGGTAACGCAGGCTGGCGTTGCCGCTGGTTTTGGCAGTGACACGTCCTTGCAAGGCGATGTCACCCCGCAAGGAGACTTGCCCGGCAATGGCGGCCAAATGCTGGCCGGTGATTTTGACTGGCGCGCGGTATTGCAGACGGTGGATGTGCCTGTTGCGGGATGGAACGGTGATGATCACGGCAGCGCGTTCTACCGCGACGTCATGAGCCACGCCTCGCGCAAATACACGCGCGACTCACCAACGACAAACGCCCATGAAACGCAACATTTCCTGAACTCCGAAGTGCGCAACAAGACCAGCGCGCATGACAACACGGTTTATGTCGGCGATGGCAAGGCCGGTCTGGTCCCCGAGCCGCGCATGCACGCGCGCGAGGTCAGGAATTACGTTCCGCCGACGATGAAGCGCGCCAGCCGGTATGATCTGTATGTGATCCGCCAGATCGACAGTTCCTGGTCGGAAGTCCTCTATCTGTTCGACGAGTGGAGCGGATATCGCACGGATTTGCGCGTCGCGGTCGAATTGATGCGGGCTGGCAAACTGGGTGTCCTCGGCAATGAGGTTTGCGTTGGTGATGGCGCCGTCGAGTTCCTGCACTATGGCGCGGCGGCGGTGGCGGCTCTCAAGGAAAAGGAACCGGCGTACTTGCAAGATCAACAGTTCAAGGCGACGTTCGCGTTGCTGGCCGAGGAAACGATCAATTACTCGAAAGAAGGCGCCGGCAACCGGACGATTGATTGCGAGTCCTCACGTTACCTGGAACTTTTCCGGTCTTCCCCGGAAGTCGAAAGAAACCGTCAGGTTATCCGGGATTGGCTGGGGCCTGTCTGGACCGCGCGGGTTCTCGGATACTGACCGGTTCCTGATTGGCAGAATTGGCCCCATTGTGGTAATCGGGGCTAATGGTCCGGAACCTCTCCAAAAAGTTCGCGATCCTCGGACTTGGCGCCTGCATGGATCCTGCAGGCATCAAGGATGTCGTCGATTGCCGCAACGCGGCCGGCCTGATTGGTCCCGCCTCGGTATCGGCTGTTCTTGAAGCCTACGCGCCGTTCGCGTCGGTCGCCTGCACGCGCAGCCAGTCGAGTGGCCAGCCGGCATCTCCGGATATCGGCGATTTGCGTTGTTTCCAGATTTTTCAAAGCGGCGTGATCGTCTCTTTCAACCTGGTCGAGGGGCTGAACGAGGACCGGATCGAGGTCAGCCAGCCAGCGGCGCCCGGCGATCGTGAGCGTACCATTTTGGCCAATGTTCCCTCGAAAAACAGCGAGGACGTCTTGTTGTCCGACGCTCTCGCTGACGCGTTCAGGCCGGTGGAGCCCGGAGGGCGCATGACCTGCACCACGTGCCACCGGACGGTCAATCATCCGCGGGTCAAGGTCGGCGGGATTGACACCTGGGTGCTGCAGGGTATCCGGCTGAATTCAAGTGTTCGCGGAACGGTGGCGAAAAACGGTCAAATCGATCCAGCCCGACTGGACGATGTGCTTGATGGCCTCACGCGCCAGCATCACTGCCACGATGGCGCCGCCGCCCAGGAAACGTGCAAACGCGTCCGGGCCGTCCGGGCATCGCGTGACCGGTTCCCGGTTGACAACCCGCCTCTCGAATAAAATTTCCCCAAGCCCGCGGAGCTGGCCGTCATGTCGCCCAACAAGAAGCCGTCGCACGTCAATCCATCTGTCCTCATTTTTTCCCTGGTCGCGGGACTTCTGCTCGGCATGCTCGCGCACCAATTCAACGATGTCGGCTGGGTCGACACGATCGCCGTCAGCGTCCTGCCGCCGATCGGCCAGATTTTCCTGCGTTTGATTTTCATGATCGTCGTTCCGGTGGTTTTCTCGGCGATCGTTCTCGGGATCTTCGAACTGGCCGAAGGCCAGCAGTTTGGCCCGGTGGCGAAACGGACGTTGATCTGGACGGTTATTTTCAGCGGCCTGTCAGTGGCGGTGGGCGTGACCCTCGTCAACGTGGTCCAGCCCGGGCGCATCGTCACGGTGGACATGAGCATCGCCACCCAGGCGAAGGATTCGCTGGCGACGATCGCGGCGAGTGCCTCAGCGGGCAAGTCGTTCGGCCAGGCTGTCGTGGATATCATCCCGCGGAACCCGTTGGAGGCGGCGGTCAAGGCCCTTGATGGCGAGATGCTCAGTCTGATGTTTTTCGCGCTGGCGTTCGGGTTTGCGTTGTTCCAGACGACGGGACATCCGCGTTCCGTGCACGCGCTGCTCAAAGAATTGTTTGACGTCTGCATCTATCTGATGGGATGGGCGATGAAACTGGCGCCGGCGGCGGTGTTTTCGCTGACGTTCGTCTCTTTTTACCGGACTGGATTGCAGCTTCTGGTTCCTCTGGGCGCGTTTGTCCTGGTCGTCGTCGGTGGCCTCTTGTTCCAGATGATTGTGGTTTACGGCGGCGCGTTGAAGTTTGCCGCGGGTCGCAGCCCGCTGGAATTTTTCCGGCATTGCCAGTCCCTGATGCTGTATGCGTTCGCGACGGCGTCGTCGAACGCGACGTTGCCGCAATCGTTGCAGACGGCCGAGGAAAAGTTGAAGTTGCCACCCAGGATCGCGCGTTTTGTCCTGACCGTGGGCGCGACTGCCAACCAGAACGGCACGGCCCTGTTCGAGGGCGTGACGGTGTTGTTTCTCGCCCAGTTGAGCGGCGTGAACCTGGACTTGACCCAGCAGATGACGGTGGTTGGCATGGCGATCCTCGCTGGTGTCGGCACGGCTGGCGTTCCGGGCGGTTCGCTGCCCCTCGTCATGGTCCTCTTGCAGCAACTGAATATCCCGCCAGAGAGTCTTGGATTGATCCTCGGGATCGACCGGTTGCTGGACATGTGCCGCACCGTCGTCAACGTGACCGGCGACCTCGCCATCGCGACGATCGTGAGCGGATCCCCCCGTCATCCTGAGCCCTGAGCGCAGCGAAGGGCGAAGGATCCTCTCTTCCCCGTCATCCTGCGACCAGCCGTTTTTTCGGCTGATGAGTTGTGCCTGCCAGCTCACTCGACACAGGACAGGCCTCGCTCGCGCCAGCGCAGTCTTTTATCGGCGTTATAAAGCTTCATTTTTTATAGGAGCCAAAAATTAGAAAAAACCTGAACTGCTCCCGTTATGGGGAGCGTGGGAAGACGGAGATGAAAACGCCCCGCTGGATTGGCGGGGCGATCGGGCTCAAAGGAACGCTATTAACGGAAGACATTCAAAAAATTGAGTGCCAAGGGTCATCCTGGTCGCCGGTGACGTCGCGACCAAGCTCGTCCTTAATGAAATTTTCCGCGCCGCGCTTGTAGACATTCAATTTTCCCAAGGATCGCGTCTTTCGATCGCCAAAACCAATCTGACCACTTGTTGAGCGCGCATCAATGACATTGTCGAACATGACAAAGGGATACTTCAGTGTTCCACCGCCGCCGACGTTCACGCCCTGAAGATCGGTGGAGATCCTGTTGTTGTGGAGACTGCCCCCCATTGTTCTAAACCTCGTCCAATGCTTTAGATCATAAAACCAGGGAAAGATGCATGGTGTACTGGATTGCCACCATCAAATCACTCCCAGTTGATTTTTGCTCCGGGAAGGATCAGATCTCTTCCGTCTTTCATGTGCAAGATCGCCCCTTTGGTGGACCATGTTCTAATACTCGTTGTGTAACCGCTGGTCGCGAAGTTGTTGTTTGAATCGTTTGTTTTAAAGGTAGCCCATCTGCCAAAGGTCTCGTCGATTTGCCAAGTAACGGATTGCACTTGGTTCATGTCACTGGCAGTACCAGTAATTCGCAATTCAAATTCCTTTTGTCCGTTGTCGACGACGTTGCCGTAAACAACCTGCGTCTGAAAATTTTCAATGCCAGCCGGAACGGGGAAATCAATACCGTTGTCAAAATGAGTGCCAACAGCCCCGTAGAGTATCGAAGCCAGGTTTCCACTGGTGTACCACTTGTTGCAATGATTTGTATTTTTTGAACAACCAACTGTGTCTGCGATCAAAACATTTGTATCGTCTTGCGTGCAGCCAAGTCCGACGATGGCATGCCAAATTGAACCGTACATCGCAAAAAGGTGTAGAGGCGATTGGTTCGTTCTCATCCAAGCGCAAATTTTTCCAACGTCTGCCCGGGAACTTTTCCCTGCCGTTCTTCCATAATGGAAGATTTTTGTGATTGCGATCTTGGGCACTGCTTTGGCTTCCGCGTCCAACTGCGTGGAAATAGTTCGCGCGTTGTCCATGGCGGACCTGAATGACGTGTAACGATTGTAGTGGGCCTGTGACGGGAATTTTGAATCTTCGATCCAGAGGTTTGCACCAGACGCGCCAAGGAGGGCGTCGGTGTCCGCAGATTGAAATGGCAGCCGTGCCAAAACATAGGGACGGGAGACGCGAGCGGTCTTAAATCCAGACTTCCTCAAGTACCATTCAATCAGCGATGCGGTGGAGTTGTACCAGCAGGTGGCAGTGCCGTATTGTCGGATACCAACGTCGCAGCATTCTCCGGACAGGTTGACAGGGGGTAGAGTTGACGTTCGCAGCACGCGCCGTGGGCGCTTCTTTTTAATCAGACTTGCATCAGCATCGTATTGACCATCAGTTGCTTGACCATCCAAGACGTCAGGGGCGACAGGGGACACCAGCAAAACTCTTCTCGAGGTTTCACTTGAAGTCAAAATCGTGGCGGTGCACTGCTCGTTCTGGCACCAGGCAACATTTCCAGCGGGATCTTTTTGGTCGATTTTTCCGACAATCGTTTCACCATCTCGAAAGTAGATATCACCGTTGGCGGTTACCGTAAGGGGCAGCGCAGTTTGCATTGGTTCTCGGTCATTGAGATAGAAATTCCCATTGACGTAGCGGACGTTTTTCGCGTCGGATTCCTGGATGATTGGTGAAATTGTCTGGTCCAGCGACGGGTCCAGTTTCGAAGTTGCGGGGACCACCCCGCATGATGTGATGACTGCCGCGGCTGCTAAAAACGTCCACTGTAAATTCTTGAAAGTCATTTTGGCCTCCTTGCCAGAACTTCGTAAAAATTTTTTTTGGGTACCCAAGAAAATTATCACGAAACTTCAAGATTCAAATCTTTGTGGCAGCGGATTTGGGCTCTTATAAGAAAAGATGATGGCATAACGCGGTCTTCATTCATTTCGACAATTTCACATTTCTGGATCACCTTAATTTCATACTTGCAGGTTTTTCTTGGTCCAATTGTTTTACTGAGCATTCGTTGTAGGTTTTCGTTCGTTACTCATGAACTGCCCCCATTGGTTGGTGCTGATGTAGATGCAATTACCCGACAATAATGCGGAATTACCCTTTATTGGTTTTCGGCGGTGTGCCGCATTAGATTCATCTATAAGCATCCGTAATAACGCCACAATTCTGAATTTTATGCACAATCTACGGGCGCACTTGAAATGACATCAAGTTCCCCGCCAATTCAGCCGAAGGAAATTCGGTCGGTGGTGTTCAGGCGTGGAGATTTCATGGGGTTTAAAATTTCAAATTTCTTCCGCACGAGCGTGACAAAGGCCGCGGTGTTTTGCGCACTGGCGGCGTGCGGACAAAAAAATATTGTCGATCAGCGCGGGCGGCAGATCTCTTCAAGTGCGGGCGACGCAGTCGACAACTCTGCGGCAACCAACGGTTCCCAGACTGGTTCGGACGCAAACACATCTCGTCCGAAAAGCAGGGTATTGCCCCTTGTCGACAAAACGTTTGCCGTAGCCGGAGTCTCGCGACAGGCGATAAGTTCGATCGACGTCAAGATCAATGATTTTGTCGTGCTCCCAGACGGGGGGATTATGGCGGTTGGGTCAAAGGCAAACGCACCAAGCATACCTTATTCTTTCCCGCCGGCTTTAAACACGAATCCCCACGAATTTATCGTGATGCGATTGACCAAGGACGGAGCCCTCGATTCGTCTTTCGGAGAACGGGTCACAGGGGGATCTCCGCAATCTACGGATCGGCGTGGATATTCGTCCTATTCGATCACAGGATCCACCGACAGCAGGGGTTACCGAATCGCCCTCGAATCAAACGGGAATTTTTTGGTTGCGGGCACATACGGAGCCGGTTCTGGGTTTGCTTTGCTTCGGATTTCGGCTGACGGAACGTTGCAGTCGACATTCGGAGCGAATGGAATTGTCATGTCGCCTTGCCCATCGGGTGGTGCATCGGTTTCTGGACTCGTAAGGACATCTTCCAAGATCGTGCTTGCAGGAACATGCCTAAAGTCCCCAAGGACTGGACAAGCGGAAATACCTCACATCAGGTTAGCAGTTCTCTCACCCGTAGACGGCGCGGTCGACACATTTGCGAGTACGTTCCATTTGATCGACGGAAAACCAAGCACGACATTTGATGCGCTCCTCGTAAATGATAAATTTTATATTGCAGGGTCGGTGGAAATGCCAGACCCAACGATCGCTTCGAACCCAGGGGTCCACCATCAAATGGTTCTCCGGTTCAAGGATGATGCAACCTTGGACACATCATTTGGCATCAATGGTGCCGCCATAATTTCTGATGGCAGCGCGATTGGCGCTGTGCTGGCACTGGTCGCATCATCCGACGGGGCCAATGTCGTTGCGATTGGAATGTCGAAGAGGACCACAGGTAACGTTACCCGCGAAACCGCAACCGCCTGGTCCATTCCGTACAATTATCGCGGAGCGAATGATTCCGTGTGTTTTGCAGCCATGGGCGGCACCGCGAATTTTGTTCCGTTTTCTGCGGCATTGGACGTGAATGGAAAAATCTTGGTTTCCGGTTCGTTGCGGCGCGCTGGTGCAGGATTCGCGATGGCAGCATTTCAGCTGGGCCCGAGTTCGACGGTGAGTGGCGCATGCCGCCCCGTGATTGCATCCGCAGGCGATCAAAGCGATGCCCAATCCTCAATTGCATTTGCAGAGTACCCGCGAACCGCTCAGCACGAATTCATTCGTAAGATTATAATGATTCCGGGCTCTAACGGTCGCGCCATGATGGCGGGCGGCGTGTCGTACAACAATAGTGGGGACCGCGGCGCATTTTTCACCCGCCTGAAATTGGATGAGAACCTATGAAGGCCAATCATTCAGGACTGCAAGGTGACTCGCAACACGTTAGGGGTCGAGGCGGCCATGAACCTCTGGGAAATTCCATGACGCGGCAGAAAATTTCAAGAGTGGCGCTGCTAAGCTTTCTGAGCCTCCATGCCTGCTCAGGCAACAAAACAGATTCTGGGAATAAAGTTGCCACGGGCAGCTTTACTCAGGAATCATCGGTCAGAGAGGCTCAAGATCTGGCAAATAATTGCGTCAAACTTCCCGGACAAAGCCGACCTGTGTGCTATGAGGATCGAAATGGTCTGGCGATTGTTGGCGGCGATCAAATCATCGGGACGATCGACGAAATAAAAAAATATAACCTCAGCGAAATCCAGGCCAAATCTTCGGCAATCCGGCGAGTGGTGTCGGGACAAGATCTACGTTGGCCGCTCCGCGAGCCCTGCGGAACGACTGGAAGTGCCGCCCTTGTTACCTGCGTCACGATTCCGTATGTGATTTCTCCAACGGGATCCTATCCGGTTTCTGTCGCTGCATATGGCAACAAGTTGCCAGCTTTGTTTGCCGGTGTGTCGACAGGTTCCGACAAAATAGTTATCACAACATCGGGTTCAAGTCCCGTTTCGTTTGAAGTGAATGTCAACGTTTTGCAAGCATCGTCGACCGAATCAATAGCGCCCACATTTCGTGATGCGATTCCGATAGTGCTCGACCGAAACAATCGTTCGCCGACGACAATAAACATCAAAATGGGCCAGACCGTATCACTCAGGATGGTGGACCAGACAGCTGCAACTTACGAAGTTTCTGCGACCTCGTTTCCGCGGACAAAGATCAAACTTCTAAGTTTGACCAATTGGAGCGCTGACCCCAGGAATGCAGACCGAGTTTTTAGCAGCCGAGTTCAAGATGCAATCGATTATATAAACGGCCTGTATTCCTCGGAGGGTCTGCGGATAAAGCTGCGGCCAATGCAATCGACTGACAATTCTTCAACTACTAAATTCGTGGCCATCAGGGGCGAGCCGTTGAACGGCTCGTCGGACACATTGCTGGAAAGCAGTGCATGGACGTCTTACGCGACTAACGTCGGGCTATCGGCATCGAGCAATTATGTGGAGATGGTCTTGGGAGAGATGGTCGGTCAGACTGCGATACGCCACGAATTTGGTCACGTTTTTGGACTCTTCCACGAACACGCTCGTGAGTCACGACCCATTGAAATTATGCGTGATAATATTATCCGGATGGGACGTTGCGCGTCGGACGGAAGCAACTGCAATTTATTGAACCAGTGGACATACGATGCAGTCGCATCAAAGGACTTTGGCGAGTTCGACTTTAGCTCGTTGATGATTTATGCATCAACTTCGCATCGCGACTTGTACGGCGACTGGCCTGAGGGACTCGTCGTGATGAGGCACAAAAATGGGCCACGCTTTTCGTCAAATTCGGTTTTTTCGAAATCAGACATTCTTAGCCTCAATTCATTGTACTTCAGAGAAGTCGACCCTCCTCTGATTTCGTCCGGAGCTTGCAATACTGTGGGATGTTCATTGACTCTCACATGCGCGGCTTCGGGGGATCGGGTCAGTGCAAAAAACGCCCTTGGTGTCGAGCTTCTCACAGCCACCAATAGCCAAAACCAAATCGCAACGCAAGTGATCCCGTTTGGATCCATTTTTACAACGTGCTCCCGGAACACAAACCCTGTTCAACAATCAGAAAAAAAAATATTTGAAATCAAACTCTACGAACCACTCGCTTTCTCTCCCTCTGCAGGTATAAAAACGTTTACCACACAGTCTGTCAGCATCGATATCCGAGGGGGATTTGATATTCTGCCGACGGCGACTTTGGCACTTCCGAAAGTTGTAGAAATAATTCAGCCCGACCCAAGCGCAGGTCAGGCACGCGTGAACGTTGCTGCTGACGGAAGCAAAGTGAAGTTTGTTTCCCCCGTTGCCGGCATTTATAGACTACGGGTTCGGGCGCTGAGCCAAAACGGCCAACCAATCGAAGCCGACACCACTGTCGATGTTGCTGATGAATTGAAAATAGATATTCCAGATCCGGTTCAAATGGCACCAGGAAAAACCCTCACGCTGCAGGCTCTCGGAGGACACGACCCGGTGGCTTGGCAGGCACCTGATAACACTTCTTTCTCGTCCTCCTCTCGCACGGCAAATTTCACGGCACCAAATCCTAGGCGACCGGATTTCACCAGCGCTCGCATCAAGGCTTCGTCCGGAGTAGCGCCATTAACACAGCAAGAAACTGCCTTCGTGGAAATCACGCTGCTCCCTTCCCTGAGCTTGTCGCCGGGGAGCGCGAGTTCGATCGTGGATTCACAGACGGAATTCCGTGCCACCGGAGGCAACGGAACCTACGTTTACTCAATTAATGCGTCTGGGACCTCTGGGGTCTCGATCAACTCGCAGACTGGAATCGTGCGTGTATTGCCAACCGCCGTCGCGGGAAACTATGTCGTCAAGGCGTCGTCGGGCCAAATTGGTCGCCTTGACTATCAAGAGGCCACGTCACAGATGACGGTCACGAGGCCACCTGCTGTTCCACCGCCGGTTGCGCCACCTGCTGTTCCGGCGCCAGGAATTCTGGCTGTCCTGAACCTCTGGGAAATTCCCTGAAATCAGAATCTTCCTTGCGCGCTTTATGTTCCTCACTGTGGATCAGGGATTCGAACTGGTTCATCGGCTTCTGTGTCGGGCAAATTCCCGGGTGCACTCCGGTTGGAATTTGGTGAGAACGTTCCCGCTGCGCCATAAAGCATCGATTGAAGTTTCGAGGCACTGAACCATTTACTGCAACCTCGCCCGCTCGATGGGCAGCCAACGGTGTCGACGATCATGATTTGCGAGTCACCTGCTTTGCAGGCAATCCCAACGACGGCGTGCCAGATAGATCCGTACATGACAAAAACATGGACCGGTGATTGGCGGGTTCGCATCCACTCACAAATGCTGGCCACATTCTGGCGAGAGGCTTGCCCGGAATTGCGGCTGTAACGGAAGAGGGTTTCAATGTCCAGGTCGGGAATTACCTTGGCTTGGTCCGCGACCCGCGCCGCCATGGATCTGGCCTGAGATTTAGTCGCCGAATAACTGAGGCGTTGATTATAGAGTGGCTGTGTTGGCAGCAGGGCGTCATCGAGCCAAAGTCGCATGCCGGAAATATTTTTCAAGGCGTCGGTGTCACGATTCTTGTACGGAAGTTTAAGTAAGACAAATGGTCGCGACAATTGTGCCTTTGGATCAATCAATTTCCGGATGTACCACTCGATGATTGTGGTGGATGAGTTGTACCAGCACGTGGAAGTGCCGTATTGGTTGATTCCGCGGGGCGTCAAATGCCTTGTCAAGTCCACGTCGTTAGCCTTGGGTTCACCTTCGGAATAATTTTCCGCGGAATTTTGCAACGAAGCGGTCTGAATTTCATCAGTGATTAAAAGTGTCGGATTTCCTGATGGGGATGACGGCATCAAAACCGTGGCGGTGCATGTGCCATCGCTGCACCAGGTTGTCGACCCATCGGCAGCGACATAGCCGATCAGTTTTCCCTGCCCTTGGTCCTGGGAATTTGATGCTGATTCGCGCACAATGCGGCCATTGGTGCGAATCACCAACAGATCCAGGATTTGTACTTTTTCTCCGGTCGGCATGCGGAATGTCGTCCCGTCATAGCGAATCAAGTTGGCATCGACTTCTCCGGCAATTCCGTCGCGCCCAATATCTTCCAACCTGCCCAGGGACGATGTCGGGCTGGTGTTGGTGCATGCTGCAAAGTGGAAATTCAACAATACGGTGATAGCCGGGACGAGCAGACGACGCGCGGGTATGTTGGTCATGGTGATGACCCTTATGCAGTCGAGGTATGCGAATACAAAGCACTGTAATTTTTTCCATGGAAGATTCGTGCCAAAATCTGAATCCGGTTCTTTCGCGGGGTTGGCGTTCAGAAAACGTTGGAGGAGCGTTCAAGGATCAGACGATGTCAATCGTTGCGACAATCGAGAGGCTTTAGGCTGGTTTTTTTTACCCATGTCAGGACTCCGGAATAATTCCGGAAAATACCTGTCTGTAAACTTTTGCCCCCGAGTTTCCGATAGCGCCGCCCGTTCAACAGACAGTCATTGGGCATCGTCTTCACACGTTGTCCACCTTTCAGGGGGCTTTCAATGAAGTCAGTCAAGAACGAGTCATCGGCACGCACGGCGCAAGTGGTTTTCTTGATCGGGGCACTCACCGCGATGGTGTCCTGTAATCATGCCGGGCCTTTGGCCGCAATAAGTAGCAGAGAATCCAACGAAGTCGATCCGACATTCATCCTGGCATGTTCAACGGGATATCCCAGTCAGGGGCCGGTCAGGGCCGAATTCGGCATCGATAATGATGGGCGGGGCGGGTTGGTGGGCTTTGCCTCTATTGGAAGGAGTACGGCAGACTTTAGAAAATTAGACGAGACGTCGCTGATCTTCAATGAGCTTAAATTCGATGTGACTGCGAGCGTCCGTGGTGTCGGCGGTTTTTTACCGATTCAGGAAACCTACGTAGGAACTGGGATTGGTCTCAGAGAAACAGACGTACGAGGGGCCATCCAACAGCGAGAGGACGCCAAGGTCGAAGTTTCCGGGTTGCAATGGCAGCGCGGCACGGGTGAGGCCAGCGGCTTGTTGGTTGCGCAAGGTGTGCTGAGAGTCTCTCTGGCCAGTACCGGCATGGTCGCGGCCGAAGCCCAGGTTCAATGCACGAGGGTCGTCAATGCAGCTGCTGGTGCGCGGATGGCACCGATAACTGCTGAACAGCAGCGTGAGCAAGATTTGCAACGTAGCCAGCCCATGGAACCGGGCGTGAGTGAAGGCTGAAGGAGATAGAGACCGTACCCGGGTCGTCATGACCCGGGGTTCGGTTTTTCCACTTTCTGGAGTTGACCCCTCAAACCGGACGGGCAAGTCTCCGACAGGGAGTGACGTGGTTGTTTCTCGCCCAGTTGAGTGGCGTGAACCTGGACTTGACCCAGCAGATGACATGGTCCTCTTGCAGCAACTGAATATCCCGCCTGGGAGTCTCGGATTGATCCTCGGGATCGCCATCGCGACGAGCGTCGGCGGATCCCCCCGTCATCCTGGTGCGAGGGAATTCTTTCCAGGAAGGCCGAGGGAAGGGAAGAGAGGATTCTTCGGGCTTCGCCCTCAGAATGACGGGGGCGCCTCAGGATGACGGGGGCGCCTCAAGCCTCGAGATATGCAAGCCATGACGCTGCATTTTTCACGTCCCAATCCTTGTGGGACAATTCTCGACATGAGTGACGCGACAAGAGAATCGGGCGCTGATTTGGATTTACAGTTTTAAATTTTTCAAAATTCACGTCGTCAGACGGAGAAAGTTTACATTCGACCATGAGTTCAGGGGTCGATTTTTCTATCAGCAGGAAATCGACTTCTTTTCCCTGCTTGTTGCGCAGGTAATGGAGTGATCCGCGAACTCCTTGCGTATCTTCCCGGTACTGCTGGTGCTTCAGAAGACTGCATGCGACCAGATTTTCGAATCTCGCGGATTCAAGATTTTCAGGAATTCTTGCTGTGTCATGGAAATAGACTTTAGGCTGTTTCAGCAGGGAGCCTTTCACTTTCCGGGACCACGGAGATACGAGAAAAATGACGTAAATCGACGCCAGGGTTTCAATCCACCTTTTGATCGTTGGCGCAGACACTCCCACGTCTTCCGCGAGTGACTGATACGATATGGGGCTGCCCACCTGGGCCGCCAGTCGATCCACCAGGTATTCCAGGCTTTTAATGTCTTGAATGACCACAAGATCTCTCAGGTCCTCCCGCAGCATGCTGTCAAGGTGGGTTATTCTCCATCTTTGGGCTTCGGTATCTGAACCGGCAAAAAATGGCTCGGGAAATCCCCCACGACGTAACAGGCGATCGAGAGCCTCATCCGGTGGCAACTCCGCCTTGAGCTCGCGAACACTGAGGGGGTGCAGGCGATACAGATGATGCCGTCCCGCCAGGCCCTCATTGCCGCTACGTCGCGCCACATCGAGCCGCGCCGAACCCGTCAAAAGCATCCTTGGACGAACACCTTCGGTGTCATAAATTCCTTTCGCCCAGGATTTCCAGCCGCGCATTTTGTGAATTTCGTCGAAGATAACCAGCTCAGAGTCGCGACTCCAAGTTTCGCTGACGATGAGTTTCCGGTCGCTGCTTCGATCAAAATTCAGATAAGTGGTGATGTCATGGGGAAACAGCGATTTGGACAGCCACGTTTTGCCAACCTGCCTGGGGCCGGCCAGCAGAACCAATTTCTTGTCTAAATCTTTCTCAATAAAATCATGTAGATAGCGTTTCATAATCTATAATAACGCCCATATTATTTTAGTCGTAACTAAACTAACATGGATTTTATTTTAGTACAACAGTGGCTCCCGCGGTCCCTCAAATTGGTGATGCACGATGTGGCCATCGCGACCATCGTCAGCGAAGGCAACCGGGAGGGGTAAGGGAATGGAAGAGAGGATTCTTCGGGCTTCGCCCTCAGAATGACGGGGGAGAGAGGATCCTTCGCTCCGCTCAGGATGACGGGGAAGAGAGGATCCTTCGCTCCGCTCAGGATGACGGGGCGCATCAGGATGACGGGGTCAGGGGCCTTTGGGTACGTTGTGCAACTGTACCGGTTTGGCCTTGCCCGAGACGCGGATGTTGATGAACTCCACGAACAAGCTGAAGCCCATCGCGAAGTAGATGTACCCTTTCGGCACGTGCATCCCGACGCCGTCGAGGACCAGGAACAGTCCAATCATCATCAGGAACGAGAGCGCAAGGACCTTGATCGTCGGGTGACGATCAACGAAGTCCGAGATGGCGCCGGAAGCCGCCAGCATCACGCCAAGCGCGATGATGTTTGCCAGGACCATGATGGCGAGGTTGTTGCTCATTCCCACCGCCGTGATCACGGAATCAAGCGAGAACACGATGTCAATCACCATGATCTGGGCGATGGTCATGGGCAGGGTCGGACGTTTCAATTTGGCCTGAGGCGCGTGTTCGGCGCCTTCAAGTTTGTCGTGGATTTCGTGTGTTGCCTTGAAAATCAGGAACGCCCCACCGGCAATCAGGATCAGGGATTTTCCACTGAGGGGAACGCCGGCGACTTCGAAAAGGGGTGTGGTCAGTTGCGCGATCCAGGCAATGGTGGCCAGCAGTCCGAGGCGCGTGATCAGGGCGCCGAGCAGGCCCAGTTGGCGCGCGGTCTTGCGTTGGTGTTCCGGCAGTTTGCCGGCAAGGATCGAGATGAAGATGATGTTGTCGATGCCGAGGACAATCTCGAGCAGCGTCAGGGTTGTCAGGCTGAGCAAGGCATCCATGGTCAGATTTTTTCTTTCTGGTTGTGGCTTTTGTTTCCGTTCGCGCTGCGGATGGAGTCCTTGCGCCGGACGTAGAGCAGTTTTTCGACTTCCGTCACGACAGTTCCCGTCTCATCGGTGACGTGCACGGTGAATACCGGTTCGTGTTTTTCACCGTTTCTCGTCGCCGCGCGGATCCGTTCCAGATCGGCGTCCGTGATCTGGAATCTCGCGGTGACGATCCCTTTGCCTGGTCTCTTGAACCGGACGGTGGCCCCCTTGTCCCAGACGATGTAGTCGCGGCCAAGGTTTTCCATCAGCATCAGCATGTAGAAGGGATCCGTCATGGCATAGAGGGATCCGCCGAAGTGGACTCCGACGTAGTTGCGGTTCCAGAAGGTCAACTTGAGCTGGACCTCGATTTCCCGGAAGCCCTCGCCAAACCGCGTGACGCGAATCCCTGAGAACAGGAGCGGCGGCCAGAAGTTGATCAGGCGGATGATCTGGCTGTTCCAGCGTTTCTTGATTTTTTTCACAAAACTCACGGTCGATTGGTACTCCCGGATCTGATGATTTTAACAGCCTTTTTTGTCGGGTTTAAGCTTTTCTCCGCCGGGGGCCGCAAATCTGATCAGGCGCGAAAGGGGGGTAGTTGGAGATGCTGAAGCTGAGGAAGAGCGAAGAACGGGGATATTTCGACCACGGATGGTTGAAGGCGCGGCATAGCTTCAGCTTTGCCGGGTATTTTGACCGTCATCACATGGCGTTTCGCAACCTGCGCGTGATCAATGAGGACATTGTCGACGGCGGAAGTGGATTTGACACGCATCCGCACCGTGACATGGAAATCCTGACATACATTGTTTCGGGGGCCTTGCAGCACAAGGACAGCATGGGCAACGGCGCGGTGATTCATCCGGGGGAAGTGCAGTACATGTCGGCCGGGACGGGCGTCTTGCACAGCGAATTCAACCCAGGAAAGGATCCGTGCCACTTGTTGCAGATCTGGATCATGCCGCGCAGCAGTGGCGAGCCGCCTGCTTATGACCAGCGGCGGTTCAACGTCGGGCCGATGACGCGGATCGCGGCGCCGGATGATGATCCCGCGCGTGGCGAGGCGATCGGGATTCGCGCGGATACGAGTCTATACGCGGGAAAAGTCCCGACGGGGACGTCGCAGCAAATTCCGTTGAAGCATGGTTACGGCTGGTTGCAACTCGTGAAGGGGCGGATTGAAGTCACGGGAGATTCGGGGACTGTCTCGATGTCCGCAGGGGATGGGCTCGCGATCAGCGAGGAGAAGGCGGTTACGTTGCGGGTATCAGGAGACGAGGCCGCGGAGGCGCTTTTCTTTGATCTGCCGTAGGTGAAACCCCGGGACCAAGAGCCGTGGCCTTGGTGTCCCGGGGCGCGAATCACGAACGGAACGTGATCAGACAGGAATTACTTCTTGTCTGAGCCGTGGTCGCAGTCGCCGTCGTCACAGTCGCCACAGTCACAGTCTTCACAGCCGCAGTCGCCGTGGCAGCAGCCGTCATCGCAGTGACCGCAGTCGCAGTCACAGCAGTGGCTGCCTGGGCAGTCGCCTTTGCCGTGATCACAGTCACCACAGGTGCAGTCTTCACAGCCGCAGTCGCCGTGGCAGCAGCCGTCGTCACAGTGGCCGCAATCACAGTCGCAGCAGCCATGGTCGCAGTCGCCGTCGTCACAGTCGCCGTTGTCACAGTCGCCGTTGTCACAGCCATCGTCACATCCGTCGTGATCGCCATCATGGTTGTGGACCTGCTCGGTCTTGTGGGACTTGTGCTCGACTGGCTTTGCCTTCGCGACCGGTGCGCCGTAGAGCTTCACGGAAAAGCCGAAGAGGAACAGGAACGCGAACAGTTTGGTCAAGATGCGGTTCATGGTGAACTCCATTCACTAAAGTTTAAAAACAATGGTTTGAAAAACTGAGAGAAAAGAATTCAGGCGATGCAGGGTGGTCGCTCGAGTCCAAGGCGCCAGCCATCGGCGACGGGGCGCGACACCTGAAAGATAACAGGTGTGTTCAAGCATGGCGCCGGGAGTACCCCGGATTCACTTCCAGGCAACGCGAAATCCAAGCAATGATGATGGCAGGGCAGCGTGTTGTCACACGGTTCATCGCAACAGTCGTCGTCCGGGGCATCCGGGTCGTCCTCGTCGTCGCAGCAGCAGCCGTCTGTGTCTGTTGTATCTAACTGGGCGTTACGCGAAAGAAAGTCATCGAGGTCAATGATGGTCCACTGCGCGGCCGCGCGACTGGCAAAAGAGACGCAGCATAGCAGCGCGAGGATAAAGCGGAGTTTTTTCATGAAGGTGACCATCAGTCACCATGGTAGCACTTTGCGTCCACGCAGGAACAGTCCGTTCAGCCGGTCGTGGGCGCCAAGTCGAGAGACAAGGTTCTTGTCGCGCCCGGCACCTTTTGGAATCGTGGCGAGAAAGACAATCGTGTCAGCGCCTTGGGTGACTGGAATGTTCGCGCCTTCCCCGCCCATCTCGGTCTGGACCCATCCGGGGCAAACCGCGTTTACAAGGATGTCCGTTTCATGGAAGTCGTTGTCGACCTCCGCCGCGACAATTCGCGTCAACGCGTTCAGGGCGACTTTCGAAAATCGGTAACCGGGATAGCCGCTGCCCATTTCGCTCATCTGGCCCATGCCACTCGAGACATTCACAATGCGGCCAAAGTGTTGGCGCCTCATGTACGGCATTACGATTTGCGTCAACACAAGTGGTCCGTATGTGTTGATGTCCATGGTCTGACGGATCAGGGAGATTTTCGCGTCGAAAACACTGGGTGAACCCCCGCGCGCGCGCGAGGGATCCAGAAAAACGCCCGCGTTGTTCACCAGAACGTCGACCCTTCCGAATTGCGAATCAATAAAGAAGCGCAAGTCGTTGGCGATCTTGTTGTCGTCGAGGCGCGCGACATCGAGTTGATAGAAGACGACATCGTGCCCTTCGGCCAGCAGGTTTTTCTCGGCCTTTTGTCCTTTGACCTCGTCGCGGGCAGCCATGATGACCTTGTACCCGCGCGAACCCAGCTGGCGGCAAACCTCAAAGCCAATCCCGCGATTGGCTCCGGTCACGATCGCAACTGGCTTGACGGAAAACGGCATCTATTCATCCCTGACGCCCTGACCGGGGATGCCGTCCGCGTCGTCAGTGACTGGCGGCGTCCTTCATGATCGAGCGGCAATTGTTCGCTGCTTCATTTTTGAGCTTAGCACAGGTTTCTGCCCATTTTAAAAGCACGGCCTGTTTTTTCCGGGATTCTGGCCACCCGGCGATAACGTCTTTTACTTTTTTCGCGCGAACAGCGTTACGCCCGGCGAATCCGTCGGGCAAGGACGTGGCAAGATCAAGCCAGGCGTTCACACTTTCGTACGATTGATCTGGAGTCACGAAGACCTGGCCTGCCGCGCGCGCGTCGCCGGACTCCTGGGCCTTCGCGACCTTCGATTGCATCACGATGTCACTGACCAGCCACTGCAACCTGGTCGCCTCACCCTGCGCGCTGTTACGAGCCTTGGCAGACCATTCCAGCGCGCTTTTGTAGTCTTTTTGCTGGAACGCGATCGCCGCCATGGATGACTGGTAGTACCACGGAGTGTCAGATGCTGCGGCTTCGCGCTCCAGCATCGTCATTGCTTCTTGTGTTTTACCGGTGTTCGCGAGCAACGAGGCCGCGTCGCTGACGACCGCGTGACGCTCGAAGGCTGACTTGCTGGTGGCTTCCAGGCTCAAGGCGTCCGCGGCCGCGTCCCGACGTGTTTGATCAAGCTGCTTCATTTCGATCCACTTGCGGTCTGCCATGGCTGTTTCCAGATCCAGGCGGGTGGACCAGGCCTGGATTTTCTCGGCCGATGAGATGGCGGGGTTCGATTGCAGTTTTTTGACACCGTCCAACAGTCTGGTGGCAGTCTCTTTCGCGGTCGCGGCCGGGGTTTTCTCGAGCCACTGCGCCGCGCCGCTCAAGAACGGCACGCGTGCCGCGAACAGCGAGGCGTCTGTCGCGAGAACCGCGTCAATCCACGCGGGTCGCAGTCCAGTATCGAGATTGAGCAGGCGCGCCGCGATCAGGCCCCGGATGTCGCCGTGAGGGCAGGCGACGAAAAGTCGATCGAGTTCCTTGATGCTCGCCTTGATTTGCGCGTCGCTGGCATCGGAACTGGTCTCCGCGACGTCCCACGTCAGGGCGAGAAGTTTCCATTCCTCGAGGGTGGCTTTTTTCCCGTATTTCGCCGTGGCTTTCGCCACGAGATTCTTCTTGAGCGGCACGCTTTCGGCAAGGGCCGCCGCCATGAGAGTCTGGAACTCCTTGAAGTTGACAAACTCGGCGAGGCGCAGGCGTTCTTTCATCTGTGTTTTCATCTCTGTTTTCTTGCCGGACTTCTCGGGCGCAAGGATGAGCACCGTCGGATACCCCGAGACATTGAGCTTTTCGCCCCACTCCTGGGCCCCCGGTTCGTCGCCATCCAGGTAAATGCGTACGAAGGATTGCGTCACGGACGCGAATTCAGGGTGGCTGAATACTCGTGCCTTGAGCTGGTTGCACGGCGGACACCAGACGGCTCCCCAGTAAAGAAGCGCCGGTTTGTTTTCGCGCCGCGCCGTCTCCAGCGCTTCGGCCACCGGTTGTTTCACCCAGATTGAGTCCATCCCGGATGTCGTGGTCTGCGATGCCGTGGCAACCTGACCAAGCGTCGACGGTAAAAGTACCAAAATCAGGGTTGAGATTTTAAGGTTACGAAGGTGTTTTTGGTAACTCATCAAGCGCTCCCGTGGATGCATCCGGATTCGCGGTGGTTGGTGTTAGCATAGCCTCCATATTCGCTAGCACGACCATGAACCCGTGCCAAGAACCTGTGCACACTATCCTCTCAAGGAGTCGTTTTTCATGAGAAACAAACTGATCGCGGCCCTGCAACTGGCATTCGCCATTAGCGCCGCCGGAACGGCCTGGGCCGGGTCCATCACCAAGCAACTGGAATTCAACATCGCGCAACCCCAGAACGGGCGCTGCCGGGCGGACGAGGCCTGCCGGCCATGGGGCGAGGAACTGCCGTCGTGGCGCAAGGAACTGCATCCGGTTATCCCGGTGCGGACGATACGGATCATGCTGCCGGCCGGCCAGACCTTCAAGTACGTCAAGTACGAGGCAACCCAGGGCGCCGGTATGGACTACGTACCCGAGATCGTGGGGCGGCAGAAAGTGATCTCCCTCGGCTACGACACGAGGCCTTTTGTCGCGCGGTATGTCACGGGGGTGTTCCCGGCGAAGTTGATCGGGGAGCCGCGGCAGGTGTCTTTCCGGGGTTTCAACTTTGTCGAGGTTCCGGTTTATCCGTTCCAGATGACCAGTCCGACCACGGCGCGTTATTACAACTCGATCAAGTTGACGGTCGAGACCGAACCCGTGACGAGGGCTCCTCTGGGTAATTTGTTGCGGCCCAACGTGGAGCGCGATTACGAGGAGGCAACCCGGGGAATCGACAATGATGTCGTCCCGACGCGGGCGCAGATGGGAGTCGCCAGTGTGGATGAGGCGCCAGTCGGGTATCTGATCATCGGCAAGGCGGCGATCATTGGCGACGAGGCATCGACGGTCCTCAAGCCGTTGATTGAGGAGAAACGCGCGCGGGGAATCAACGTGCGCATGGCGTCACTGGAGTCGATCGCGGCGAACGCGACCCCGGCGCAGATCCGTGATTTCATCAAGACACAGTATCGTACCCAGGGTATCGACTTTGTCCTTCTTGTCGGTGACAAGGCGAATCTGCCATGGCAGCGGATCCGTTCGGGCATGGGCAGCAACAATGGCGATCCAGTTCCGTCGGACCAGTATTACGCGTGTCTTGACGGGACGTTCACCGGGTCGACGAGTGATTACGACTGGCAATGCGAAGTGGCGGTCGGCCGTGTCGGCGTGAAGACCAGCGAGCAACTTGAGGCCTGGGTCGGGAAACACATGGCCCTGGTCGAGGCCGCCAAGGCCGGTCGCACGACGGCGGCAATGTCTTACGGCGAGGAACTGGACCGCTCGACCCTCGGCGGATGGATCCTGGATCATCTGGTGACGGGGCGTAATGTCGCGCCGGTCAGCGCCGGGTTTCCGGCGACGACGCAGTTCACGAAACTTTATGACACGTTCAGCCAGCAAGTTGGCGCGACGCAATTTCTCGAGGCGATGGCCGCCGGCGATTACCACATCGTGAACCATCTGGGGCACGCGAACTCGGACTATGCGCTGCGCATGAACGCGAGCCGTATTCCGGACTTCAAGTCGCGTCCGGCGTTCTTTTATTCGCAGGGCTGTTATCCGAACAATCCGGACATCGACAACTGGACGGTCCAGGCGGTTCGCCTGCCGGATTTCGGGCCGGCGGCAATGATCTCGAACACACGTTACGGTTGGTACGAGCCGGGCCGTGAGGGCGAGGGGACCTCGGCGATCCTTCACCGGACCTTCTGGTCCAAGCGTTTCAAGGACAAGATCAAGACCGTCGGATTCATGAACCACGGGGCAAAGGCGGCGGCCCTTTCGGTGGACCGGTCTACGGTCATGGTGTACACAGCCCTTGAGTCGAATCTTATCGGGGATCCGGAGTTGGATCTCATGGTCGGGGAGTAGGGCGGGGAGTTTGATGTTTGAGAATGCGGCGGATTTGCCTTTGCCCGAGATCATGCGTCCGGCGCGGTTTCAGGATGTGTTGGGGCAGGATCACATCTGGGGCGAAGGCGCGCCGCTGCGCCGCTTGGCGGAGCAAGACCGCCTGGGGTCGTGGATCTTCTGGGGGCCTCCCGGTTGTGGCAAGACCACCCTCGCGTCCGTCATTGGCCAGGCGTCAAAAAGAAAACTGGTTGTCCTGTCGGCGGTCAGCGCCGGTGTGAAGGATTTGCGCGAAGTCATCGAGGCCTCGCAGGATGAAGTCGAGGCGGGGTGCAAGGCGCATCTTTTGTTCCTCGACGAGATCCACCGCCTCAGCAAGAACCAGCAAGACGTGTTATTGCCGGCCCTGGAGTCGGGGGCGATCAAGTTCATTGGCGCGACCACCGAGAATCCGTCGTTTGAGGTGAACGCGGCCGTGAATTCGCGCAGCATCATTTTCCGTTTCCA
>Ga0214921_10000636_pt1 | contig 63624 bp, 57 predicted proteins | sample LL1505_MetaG_FD_177992 | JGI IMG/M metagenome (GOLD analysis project Ga0214921, IMG submission 177992) | Freshwater microbial communities from Lake Lanier, Atlanta, Georgia, United States - LL-1505 | ecosystem: Environmental > Aquatic > Freshwater > Lake | place: USA: Georgia | collected...
CTTGTTCCTGTTGTCTTGCTTGTTCCTGTTGTCTTGCTTGTTCCTGTTGTCTTGCTTGTTCCTGTTGTCTTGCTTGTTCCTGTTGTCTTGCTTGTTCCTGTTGTCTTGATCTTAATGAAATCGCTTTTTTAAGTGATTTCACACTTTTTAATAATCCGCGGGGCCCACATTTTAAAGATACACTTTCATCAATATTAGCTTTTGTGTGCTTTAAAACAGATATAATTATTGGTTTTATATCTGTATATAAATCATCGTTTAATTTATCTATTGTTTTAATATGTGCATCATATGCTGTATCATTATTTGATATTATATATAATATTCCAAATACTATTTTTATAAATAGCATTTTACTTTTTAGTGTTTGTAAAAAGTTTGTATTAATTATTAAATTTAATTTTGAATTTATTATAGGTATTAATAATTGTAATATTGCCGTTAGATGTTGTATATCACTACTACAAATATCTATCAATGATGTTATAACTCCTACTGTAAGTACTGCAATAGATGCACATTTTTTTATACTATCTAATGTAGCAGCATTTATATCACTATAAGATGATGTTTTAATATAATGTATAGCTAATAATATAATTGATACTATTGTTTTAAGGTTTTTATCTTTTGATAGTAATTGTGAATCATCAATATACCTTGCAATATCTTTAACGTCATTAGAATCGATATAAATTACTCCTTGTTTTATTGCTACAATGATTGATACTATTTTATCTTGTAAAACTTTAGTAATAGTTAATTTTGATAAAGCATATCTTACTTCTTTTTCTATAGTATCAAATTTATCCTTCTCTATTATTAATATTGATCCTATTACTGCGCCTTCTACAGCTCCTACTATTTGTATTTTTTCATCTTCACTTTTAAAAATATTATCTAAATCTTGTATTTGAGTTGTTATATTACTTACTAATTTTGCTCTTTTTATTATTCCTTGTGCATCTTTTATACTGTTATGTGCAGTATTAGTGTAGTGTTGTGCTATTTTTATTATAAGCTCATTTATATCAGATTTTACATCTGTAATATTAGATTGTGCGTCTGTAATGGCACTTATTACAGGTGTAAAATCTACTTGTTCTAATAATATTGGTACTGTATTTGATATAACGATATTAGCTGAATCAATTGTATCGTCTGATGAGTTTAATTCTATTGCTGTTGCTACTACTGTGGATCCCATTGTTGTCGCTATACGAGTTATTTTTTCTATTTCACGTTTAATACTATCAGATAGGATATTAATAGTTACGGATTTTTTTTTTTTAAATTCTTTTGTTTTAAAGGTAAATTCGAATTGTTGTTTATGTTGGTGAGTTATTCCTCTAGCTATAATTTGTGTTATTTCTGCGTTTGCTAATGCAACTACTTTTGTTAATATTCCTGCAATTTTTGATTTTTGTAAAACTTCTACTGTATCTAATCCTGCATTTTCTACTACTGTTTTTTCTACTGCTATTATTTTATCAATACTATCAAATTGTCCGTTTTCACTATATGTATATGTAACAAATTCTTCTGCTTTTCTTTTTATTTCATCAGTAATAGTTGAATTAGAGCTTGCTAATTTTGTTTTTAGAAGGTCTATAGCTGATGTTATAGTACCTTTTGATATGTTAATATCAATATCGTCTTCATAATTAAATCTTGTTATTTCTCCTATTACTGCTGATGCAACTATTTTAAATTTAGTTACATCGTCATTTATATCTATCTCACTAATTAGTTTATCTATTAATTGTTCATGTACATTTTCTATTGTTAGTGGTGGTGTTTGTATTGCTGGGGGAGGTCGTGGTGGTATTAGTTGTGCTGCTGCTGGTGGTATTAGTTGTGCTGCTGGTGGTGTTTGTATTGCTGGTACTGCTGGTGGTGGTGGTGGTATTAGTTGTGCTGCTGCTGGTGGTATTAGTTGTGCTGCTGCTGGTGGTATTAGTTGTGCTGCTGCTGGTGGTGATGGTGGTATTAGTTGTGCTGGTGCTGCTGTTACTAGTGATCCTGTCACTCTTGGTGGGTTTTTTACAGCTTTTATTAAAATGGTGACATAATTAGTAGTGTCTTGATTAGTTTTTGTATAATAACCAACTTGTTCAAGTAATTTTTTATCACCTGATATTATATGTTTTTTTATATTTTTAATATTTTTTGTTGATAAATTAAATGAACGACTTAATATAGTATCTATAAATTTTTTATCAGTTTGAATACTACATAATAAATATATATAAATAATTAAATCATCGGTAATATGATTTATTTTGAAGCGATCTATTAAATTTGTAAAAAAATATGTAATTTTACTTTTTATATATTCTTGTTCTTCTAATGGATCAAGCTTATCGAGTAAAAATAGTAATATAATATTTTTATATAATAACTTGTAAATATATTCTTTGTATTTATCATCAGTTATAGTACCAAATAATTTGAGTCCAAACCATGTATATATTAAATTAATATAGTATTTTAAATATATTTTACAATATAAAAAATCATCTATACGAATTTTATTAGTGCCTATTTTGTTTTCTAAAACCTGAATAAATAACTCTATTTTTTTAATATTTTCTTCTATTGTTTCAAATTTAGATTGATGTACTGAAGATACATTTTCTATAGATTCAATATAATATGGATTATAATAAGACATTGTATGATATTCGCTATTAATATTTCCTATTTCTCTTCTTCTGTTGGTAAGTGTAGAATTTAAAGCAGAAACAATTTGTGCTTTTTCAGTAGGATTAATTATAGTTGCTTCAGATGGTGCTCCTCCTTTTATTAATCTAAACTCATTTATTGAGTTTAAACTCAATAATGCATCATTTAACAAATCAACTAATCTAGTATCTGTAATAGATAATATATTTATGCTTTTTAATGATTCAAACTTTTGAATTGCTGTTATAATAGTATTTATATATGCTTCTATTGTAGGATTTGAAGTTAAATATTCTGAAAAATATTGTCTATATTGTCTTAAAGCTTCTTGAATTTCTTGTTGTTCTTTTAGTAACTTACTAATATTTTCTGTAAACTTTTCTTGGCTAAACTTGCTAGAATTGCTAGAAGTTGTGTTAATTGTTGCAATTTTAGTTATGTCTCTTTTTATACTTGTTATTTCTTTATAAATTAAAGTTATTTTTGTTGTTATTTCTTTAGCAATATTCTTATTATCTGTTATAGTTTCAGGTTTATCAATAAAATATTTTTTTGACACAGTTATATTACTTTGTTTTTGTGGCATTCCAATTGCAATATCGTGTGCTAATGTTACCATTAATGCGTCTTGTAATTCAATTTTACCAGATTTATTTTTAACAATACTATCGTTTTGATCATCGCTATTTATAATAGCAGCTGAAGTAGAAGATGAAATAGAAAGAGGAGCAATATTAGTATTATGTATTTGTAAAAATAACTTAGTTTTTTTTTGAAAAAGTTGATATTTTTCATTATCATTTGGATTATCTTTTAAATATTTACTAAGTAAAAATATATCTAAAAATAAGTTAGTATATTTGCATTTATCTAGCTTATAACTATCATTAATAACATTCTTAAAACTTTTATCTGACGATACTATATATTTACTTCCAAAAGTTAATGATATATCCGGTATATATTTATCAAATTCAGGTTCAGGTGAATGTTTAGCTAAACATGCTTTAACGTCTTCATCAAAATTATCTGTAAATAAGCTATAACATAATCCATAGGATGTTTCAATAATATGTTGCTGTTTTTTCTTATTTGTTTTGTCTATTTGTTCTGCATCACTCAGTTCTTTTTTAATTTTTCTATGATCATCTTTAAATTTATTACATAATTTTAAAAATTCATCACAACCGAGTTTAAATTTTTTTATACGATCTTTTATATCAGATAAATTAATTTGCTGCTGAATTCTTTCTATTAAGTCTAATTTGTCAATATCAATAGTTTTTTCTAATTTATATAATTTAGAAAATATAATAACTTGATTTATAGTATTACTTGATTTTTCAGATAATGATGCTTCTAAGTCTGATTTGATTTTATTTTCACCTAATATTTCTTTAAAAATAGCAATTGAAGTAGTAGTAGTATATTTTTTTAAGTCTGTTTTTTTAGAAATAAGTTCTTCTCTTAATTTTTTAATAATATTTTCATAATCTATTTTGGTATAATTTAATTTTGATTTTGTTTTTTCTTCATCTTCTTTTTGTTTTTCATATTTTTCTAGTAATTCTTGTTTAGTTTTCTTCGTAATATTGTTGTTATTATCAATAATTTTTTTAACAATAATTCTTAAATTTTCAATCCCTTTTGTTTCGTCTTTATCAATATCCCTTCCTTGCTCACTTTCTTCTATTTTTTTAAGATCAGTAATCTCTTTATCTAAGTTATCTAAAGATTCTGTAATTTTGGTAAGTGCTTTGGTATTTTCATCATTTAATTTTTTAGTTTTAGTTAAGTTTTCGTCTAGTGTTTTAATTTCATCGTTTAATTCTTTTATTGCTTGGTCTTTTTTAATATCACTTTCATCATTATTTTCAGTAAATATTGTAGTTGAAAATTCTTCAATAGCTTGTTTATATATATCATCTTTAATCAATTCAATAGTTGAATTATAACAATTTTTAAGTTTATCAAAATAATTGGTTATATCTTTTTTATAATTTTCATTTGTTTTTTCATCCTTTTTATTAATACCCTGGTCTTTAGATTTTGCTGCTTCCTCTTCTTTCTTCCTTGTAGCCTCATTTTCCTTAGCAATTTTGTCTGCTTGATCTTTAAGTGCTTTTTTTATATCATCTTCTCTTGTAGTTTCTTCTTTTGAATATTGTTTTTTTTCAGTATCAGTTAAAGCTTCAGAAGCAGTAACAGTTTCTGGTTTAGTTATTTTAAAACCACTTGTATCAGCTGTTAATATATTATTATTTAATAATCCAGGTATAAGAACTTCTGAAACGAATCTAGCAGTTGTAGCTTGATCACCATTTTTTAAAGAACTAGTTTCTATAATTGAAGAAATACCAGAAGCAATATCTTTAGCTGCATCTTCATTACTTTTTAGAATACTTTTAATAGTATTAATGGTTGTTACATATTGTCTTCCTAGATCGTTTCCAGTTCCACTATAAGATCCATCTGAATTACCATAAAAATATTCATTTAAAGCTTCCAACCTAGATAATGATTCTCTATTAAATTTATCTTTTAGTTCTGATTTAGCTTTTGATAACTCTAAAAATTCTTTATAGTTATCTACAATTGCATTATCTCCGTATTGAGTTGGATAATGTGATTGTAGATAATGTGTGATAATTTCGGATATGTATAAATCGCGATTATTATCATCCATAATGTTTATTTAGTATCTTAATTAAGAATAACAATTAAAATTTAAGTGCTATAACACTAGTCAAACACCAAATAACAAATGAAAAATTACTTATTGAATTATATATATCATTTTTGCGTGTATAATCAAAACTAATATTTAAATCAGGTTGTTCTGCTAATTTTTTATCCATTGATAAGATAAATGGTATCAACATCAGTATACAAATAAGAATAATATGTAAAAGTAAACGGTTAAAACCATTGATATGAATATAAAAATAATATAAAAAGTTTGGAATACTAATCAAAGACATATTTGAAAACAATTCGATAATAGGATAATAATAAATTACATTAACTAAAGCAATTATAAATATGAAAAATAATATATATATAACACAATAGAAAATGAATGCATATCTAAAATTATTTATTAAATTTGCATTTAAACACCAATAAATTAATGATAATGTTATCATTCTTATTGCCAATGTTATACCAATAAATATACCTCTATCAAGTAATCTAATCTCAATTCTATCAGGGCTTATATTCGGAACTTGCTTAAATCCCTCATAAACAGCTCTAAGTTTCCTAACATCAATTGGTGCTATGGTATTTGCCGGTTGTTCGGGCACAGGAGGAGGAATTTTTGTTATAATTTCTTCGATACTTGTTTTAGGTTTTGAAGCTAAAATTGGTGCAACATCGTGAACTTTATTTAAAAAAGATCTCATTGGTGCAATCGGTTTGTTAATAGTATATTCTTCAGCACCACCAGTTTTTTTTAATGTTTTAATAACATCAAATAATTTATCATATCTATTGTTATCAATTAAGGTTTTTAAATTATCAACAACTTTACTTCTATCTTCTGGTGACAATACATTTAAACCTCGTGAAATTTTAGCTATTTTTTCTTGCAAATCTGTATGATAAATTTTAGCATCTCTTAAAGTATATAAGAATTTGAATAAAGTATTTGGATCCTTCAGACCATTAATAAATTTAACATAAAAATTGTATCTTTTGGAATTAAATCTTCTAACAAAAGAATCAGGGATAATTAAAGAACTTAAATTAAATATTGGTGTATTTGGATTTCTAATATTAGTCAAATCTTTGAAACCATATAATAATTCTGCCATTTCTATTATAATGTTTCATTATTTATGTATATAAACCAAATACTACCTATAATTATTAAGCCTAATACAATACCTAATAATAGATATGTATATAAATAATAATAATTCAAAAATATAAATCTCAAAATAAAAATAGTTATTAATATTATTATTATAATTATTGTTATGAATATTGGATAAATATTATAAGAATTATAAACTTTGCGATTGTTGTTCAATTTATCCAATAAAATATTAAAATCTTTATCTTCTGTTTTTGATCCCATTGTTTGATAATAACTCAATAATATGTTATTTAAGGGAATATAATTAGTATCAAAATATTTGAATATTGTTTCATTTTTCAAATCATCTTTATTACCTATAAAATAATAATTAATCGTATTATCTTTACAATTCCCAGCAGCCATATTAATTATATATTAAGATTTTATAAATAAAGATTCTCCTAAAAAGATTACTAAAATAACAACTAAAACAGGAAAATTATATGCAACAGCAGTTGTGTTATTTTTCATCGTCAATATTTGTTTTGTATTTATATCATTGTATTTATTATAATAATTACAGTTGATTGTTAATTCTTTTCTCAAATTAGTTAGATCAATTGTATCTACATCTTCCGTATTATAAAATTTGTAATTTGATATTATAGAATCTGTAATAGCTTGTAATGACAAATCGATTCCATCATTAATATTAGATCTCAATATATATAAACAAATGTTAAAAAAATATGTGCAATTATTACTAATATTTGTAATTTCTTGCTGAAGTTTAGGTTGAGATTGAGATTGAGGTAATGAAACTAGATTTAAATTAACAGTGTTAAATTTTTTAGTAATATAATCCAATATCATTTGTTCTTTTGTGTTTTTATTAAAATTTGTTGTTGGCATACATAAACTATTACCACCTTCAGTTTTTGTTTCAATATTATATTTAAGTTTATTAATAAACATTGTATATAATTTTACTATAAATTTAACAATATAAATATTATGCTTATAAATTGAACTTATTTCCGATTTTGAATTACGGTTTATTTGAGTTTTTATTTTATCTAAATTAATACTTAAATATTGATCCTCAAAACTATTTATTTCTGTGTTTAAAGACTCTTGTGAATCACGATTATAAATAGAATATTCTATAATATCCATTAAAGTTTCTTCATCATAAGTATAAATATTATATAACATTAGTAAATATCCGTAATATTTATTAGCGGTTTTAATAAAAACATCTGTGCCATATTCTGATGTTTGAGAAATAGTATTAATATCTAAAGTTGTAAATAAATCTTGGTTTATATTAAATTTATTACTTGAACGTTCATTTGTACAATGATTAGGAGTAGTATCAAATATTTTTTCACATAAATTAGTAAGTGCAAAATTATTTGCAGTCGCAATCAATTTATAAATTAAACATCTCATTATTATTTGTATAAATTTATTTGTATAATTATCTGATGAAATACCTGATGAAAGTTTAAATGGATATATTATAGGGGTAATATCACTACTAGTAAAATATAATGCATCTGCGGCTTTTGTAAATGCTTTAGGTGATTGTACAACATATTTAGACATTACTTGTATCGTTGATAAAGTTGTTGTTGGATATGCAATAAAAATATTTGCATAATACAGTGAAAATGATGTACCAGTAATATAATATTCATTATTTTTATTATCTATTATTTTGATTGGTAATTCTAAATATGTATTATTTATTATATTTATATTAGCAAATTCTGGAACATTTATATTAAAAGTTAGAGGAATAGTAAAAATATTATCTGATGAATAAAAATTAATATCTGTTAAAGATGATTGTAATTGTTTGTTATTTGTAAATGTAGTCATATCAATTTTTATAGTATTTATTTCATTTATAAAATCTTTAAATTTATTAATAATATTATCATAAGAAATTGTGGAATTTGCAATATTACTAATATTTGTATCAATATCAGATATTATAGTTCGGTTAATATTTTTTATACTTGAATAATTATTATTAATTTCACGAAATAAATTGTAATAATTTTTTTTCAATTTGTTAATGTCTTTAAAAAGTAATTGTTCTAATCTATCAAGTAATTTATAAAATTGATATGATTTATAATAAATATACAAATTTGTATATGTATGATAATCAGAACTTATAGTTATGCTTACATCGTTTTTATACTGAAATATCAAAGAATCAATCGGGTATTTATAATTATTTATTCTAGTAAAATTTTTTATAGTAATATAAAAGGATTTAAATCTATCATATTTCTTAATAGTTTTAGTATCAATATTAAAATAATATTTTAATTCAGTTAGTGTATTAGCATAATTTATACCAGTTGTAGTATCAAAATACACGGTATAATCATTTTCTGGTATAATATTTTTAGTGTCAGTAGTAATAGTATTAATGGCTATTCCTTTAATGTTACTGTCTATTTGTTGAAGATTTTCAAAAATATTGCTAGGGTTTAAATTTCGAATTTGATTATTGATTGTTTGTTTAGTTATGATAAGATTATTATTGTTATTATCATTGATAGTTTTATTGTTGTTTGTTAAAATATTGTAAAAATTTTCGCCATTTGTTATATCTAAAATTAGGTTTAGTTTAGTATTAACAACTGCTATATCACTCTTATAATTTGCCGCAGGTTCGTAAATAATATATTTATTTATATAGGTATTATAATATTGAACCGCGTTGAAAATTGTTAAAATAGTTAATAATGATAGTAAATATATCATTGAAACAAATATTATTTGATTTTCTTTATAGTAATAATAATAAATAACAGCCAGTATAATAATTAATGCAATAATAAAAAGATGTAAATAATTATTCAAACCGCTAATATTTAAAAACACATTTATAAAATTAATTTTGTCAGTCAAATTAGTATTGAGTGAATTAACATAATTATTATATCGTTGTGTATAATAACTAAGTTCTGTTTCATAATTTTTGATATCTCTATAATAACCGTCTACTATGTCTTTTTGTAATTTATAACCTGGATCGGTATTTTTAGAATCATATTTAAATGTATCTACAATATCAGGTTTTTTGACAGGTAAAGGTTTTATTGGTGGAGTCTGTCTATATATATCATTGAATGTATTGATATTATTAACAGAATTTAATGTAATATTGTTATTGTATTTGTTATAAATGTATTTATACAAATAGCCCGATATTATAAAAATAATTGTTACTAAGAAATAAACAATTAGATCTTTTATTTTAGTTTCTTTGTTTCCTTTATTAAATAATTCATATGAATATCTAAAAAGTAATATTATGAAAATAAGCACATAAATTAAAGTAAACATTGTAGAATTTGAATTTGGCGTAAAATCAAACCATAAGAAACTTTTGCACAAATATGACAATGGAATTAATAAAATAATAATAAAAGCTATAAAATAATTACCACTACAATTAGGTATAAATTTATGACAGTCTTTGCACAGACAATTCAATATTTCTTTTGGCAAAGATTTGATATCATCAAATGTGCAATTCTCTGGCATATTATCGATAAAGACATCATAAAAATATAATCCATATGCAATAACAAACATAATTGTTATAAAAGTTATAGCAATTTTTATCAAATAGTTGAAATAACTTTTATTAAAAATGTCTTTAAATAGGTAATTAGAATTATTATAGACTTTAAATCTATTAGTTTCGCATTCAATTGTTTGAATATTATTAAATTGAGAGTTAAACGAACCATAATTATAATTGTAAGTATATTTAAAACTAAATACACCAATATTATACATTTCATCAATAATAAGAATTATAGTAAAAACTAAAGTAATTACTATTGAAATATTTGTTATAATATTGAGTTTATTTTTGATTTCCATTTTCTATATAATAGAAACACATTATAATAATTATAATATGTCCTTATGGATAAATTTTAAAAATAATTTTAAAGAAATAATATCTAACATAGAAGAATATAATTTATTGTTGAATACATATGCAAAAATAGAATACAATTTATTATTATTTTCTTATATAGGATTTCCAACAGAATTATTTATAGATGAATTGATAAAACTTAAATTCAGTATAGTCAATTTGAATAAAAAAGAATTGATATGGAATAAGAATATTATTTATTATGAAAATCAGTATTTTCTTGAGATAGATTTAAATAATCCGAATATGCCAAATAATTATTCTTTTTTTACTGAAATGGTATTATTTATAATTAAAAACAAACCTATGATAAATAATAAACATCTGATAGTAATTAAAAACATAGACAAATTAGAAGATTATTCGTATGCATTTCGAATAATTCTAGAAAAATTTTATAATAATGTTTATTTTATATGTACAACAAATAAAATATCAAAAATTGAATCGCCAATAAAAAGCAGATTTTCATTAATAAGATTAAGATTATTTACAATTGAAGAAATTGAATTTATATTAAAAACATATTTGAACAATCAGAATAAAATCAAAATTCTAAACAGAAATATAATTTTTCATATTTTCATTTTACAAGTTTATATGAATGAACCATTATTAATAACAGAAGATTTTTGTAAATACAATTATCCACCAATTAACAATTTTGTAAATTCAAAATATGATTTACACGACATTAGGCAATTTTCATATAAATTATCACAATTCAATTTAAGTGTTGTAGATATCATAACAGACCTATTGAAGATTTATTATAACAATGACAAAAAGAAAATGGAGATATTACGGATAGGAGCAGAAATCGATTATTTATTAACGACTTCAAATAAAGGAAGGGAACCAATTTTTATAGAAAACCTTTTATGTCAAATTTTAATATAAAAAAAATGATAATAATAATTAAATAATCAAATATGAATTTTTGCGAAGTATGTCACAATATGAAATATATAAAAACGAATGCAGATAAAAAAATGGTATATTATTGCAAACATTGTGCGTTTGAGAAAGACGAAGAAAGCACAACTGCAATAAAAATATCCGAGACTATATACACAGAAGATGAATTATTATATAATCAGCATATTAATAATTACTTGCGATTTGATCCTACATTAAGAAGAATTAAAGATGATACAATTAAATGCACTAACTGCGACATTCCTGATGAAAAGCGGCAAATTATACCTATTAAATATCATCCATCACATATGAAATATTTTTATGTTTGTGATAATTGTGGATTTACTTGGAGAGAAAATAAAAAATGATTTTAATTATATAAGAAACAATCAAAAGAATTAAATAATGGCAGAAAATAATAAAGTTCCTTTTGATGATTGTGTTAAAGTTTTTGCTTCATTAGATAATAAAAAAATAAGTAAACTTATTATGACTAAATATGAATTTAATTTAATTATTAGTCAACGGACTGTTCAATTGTCGCAAGGTCATCCACCATTTGTTCCAGTTGATAAAACCATTAAATCTAATATGGATTTAAGGAAAATAGCATTGGAGGAATTGAAAGAAGGTAAGATACCATTTATAATTAAACGACCTTTACCAAACGATAAATACGAATTTGTGCGAATTCGTGATCTAGATTTAAGTGCTGTAAAATATATGATTGATTTATAGGATATAAAAAAAAATTATTATTATTATATAAATGCTATATTCGATTATTTTGGCCTCTACCTTGGATGGTGGTATAGGTCATAATAATATTATTCCTTGGAATATACCAGATGAAATGCATTTATTTAGAACAATTACAACAGAAACAAAGAATTATAAAAAGAATGTTTTGATAATGGGGCGAAAAACTTGGGAATCTATTAATTGCAAACCTTTAAAAAATAGATTGAATATCATAATAACAAGTGACAATCATTTTGTAAATTCTGAAAATGTAAAAAGCTTTAGTAATATTAAAAATGCGTTTGAATATTGTGGAAAACGCATAGATATTTATAAAGTTTTTGTAATTGGTGGAAAAATGATATACGATTTATGTTTCAGTAAATATTCAAATAATATTGAAAATGTTTATTTGACAATTATAAATAAAAATTATAATTGCAATACAAAAATAGATTTAAAAGTAATTTTAAAGAATTATGAAGCAGTTATTGAAAGTGTTATATTTCACAAATTCTTTTTACATATGAGAATGATAAAAAAACAGCCACTTCAAGTAGAAGCACAATAAATTCCAGGTTTTTTAAAACATTCGGTTATATCATCCTGACAAAATTTATGCATATTGATACAATTATTTAAGATCTCATTAAAAACTGGTATATAACCTTCGAGTTTTTTCATATTTAAAACAGCATCTTGTAAATATTCTAATGCTTTATTGTAATCGTTTTTTTTGTAATATATTAGACCAATTAAATGCTGAAATTCGGGATTAGTTTTTCCGTTTTTAGTGTAAAAATCTAATATATCTTCAAATTTTGCTTCGTTAGTATCATATTTATTATATAAATTAATCATTTCAATATATTTGTTATTTTGAAGTTGTTGATTTGTAGGGTTAACTGTTGATATAAACAATCCTAGTTTCGATCCTTCTAATAGCAAATGTTTATTTAATACATATGATTGCAAATTATCTTTATTGTCGTATATAAATTTAGATAAACTATGTTTGATAGTGAAACGAATAGGTTCCAAATAATTAAATAATTTTTCTGCAGTTTCTGGTGTTAATACATAAGAACTTTTTGAAAGTAAAATTTTGAAATTAATTGTTGAAAGTTCGATATCTAATCTTTTGCCACCATTATTATTTGAAATACAAGTAAATAGAATATCATATTCAATTTTATTCAATAATTTAAGGAAATCATTGAAGTTATTTATGAAGTCATCTAATATTATAACATCATCTTCTAAAATAAGATTGTGTTTGTTGGTACTATTTTTAATAAATTCATATGCTTTTTTATGTTTAAACAAATTTGATATTTGTGCTAAATTAAATTTATTTTGAAGTTTCTTAAAATCCTCATCTTCAATAGTTTCAGTTAAATCAATTTTGTTATTATAATCATTAATATTTTTTTGTATATCTTCTACTGTTGGTGTTGTAATATAACTAATATGACTATCTATTTTTTGTGCTTTCATTAGACTGCGCAATTTATTTACGGTAATATCAATTGATTTTGCTCGCATCGGCAAATGTTCAGATTTAATAATATAAATATTTATCATTATATAAAAATAATTATTTCATTTTCTTAAATACTTAAGAATTATTTAAACTTGCAATAGTTAATTCTAATGCTGATATTCTTTGAGTAACATCAGGACGACCTTCTAGAGCGGCTAAGCGTCCACTAACATCGTCTAAATTAACTACTGGACGAGCTTCGACAGCGGCTAAGCGTCCATTAACATCCTCTAAATTAACTACTGGACGAGCTTCAAGGGCAGCTAAACGATTATTGATATCATCTATAGTAACTTGTAGACGAGCTTCGAGAGCGGCTAAACATTCATTAACATTGCCAATAGTAACAACTGGACGACTTTCAAGAGCGGCTAAACGAGCATTGACATCGTCAAGATTGACAGAAGGACCTACAGGAACATCGCCAGTTACATTGCCATTAACATTGCTATTACCTTCTAATTTGGCTACTCGTTCTTGTAGTAATGCTAGAGTCCGAAAAACACTATAATTTTCCATTTAATATAAATGTATAAAAAAAAATGATATGATTATTATATATATATAAATAGATATGATTATTCCAATTCGTTGTTTTACCTGTTCTAAAGTCATTGCAGATAAATACGATTATTATCACGAAGAAAAGAATAAATTAGCGGCAATGACTAAAATAGATACTAATGTAACTGATGCAGATCTTAAATTTTTTAGCGATATTCATACAAAAGAAATTTTAGACAACTTAGGATTAACTAGATATTGCTGTCGTCGTAGTTTAATGTCTGCAGTTGATATGATGGATGTTATATAAAAATTATAAAAAGAAATTATAGAAATGGATATAACTGAATTGAATGTCGGTTTTATATATAAAAATACAATGCAAACAATTATAGATATTATCAACGATATAGTTGTTATTATCGATAATCCTTCTTTGTATAAGAATTTTAAAGACATTTTTGTAAAAAAAGAACGGTTATTTTATATAGGTATCATTTTTGTTATATTATCTTTTGTTATATATTTTATAGACGGAGTTTCAATATAAAAAATGTGGTATTATAATTATTACATAGCGATATTAATAATTGTCTTAATTTATTTCATAATATCATATCAAAATATTAACATATTGATATCTATAATTATTATCATAATTATTAGTTATTTTTACATCAATAAAATCAAGGAATTTGATAGCGAAAATAAACAAAACTTTAAAAATAAAGTTGCTGTATTAAATGAAGATATTAAATATAGACAATATATAACTGATAACAATAATTATTATTTAAAAAAGTTTCCTGAACAAATTGATTATTTACATAAAGATAATGTTTTATTGAACATAGTTTTTAATATTAGATTTATTAAAAGATATGATTTAGAAAAATATACAAACATTTTATTTCACATAGATAAAATGTATAAAATTTATATGTTTATTTTAAGTGGAAGATACGATATAGAAAAATATTTTAATATTTTTATTGATTTACGCAATATGATTATTCGCGAAATGTATTCTATATATATAATCCTTCCGAGTAAAATGAAATATTATTATGGTTTTAGTTCTTTTGATGAACTTAAGAAAAGTATTAATAGTTTTATGGAATATTCAGCAAAATTAATAAAAATACTTGAAAGATATGGATATCAAGAGAAAAAGGTTTATTATTTGACTGATACAAAATATAAACCATACGAAAAAAATTATAAAAACGATGTTTTTTAAATAAATGATCGTTGAGTTACTGCAGGAGGAGGAAATGTATATGGATTTGAATAATTTAGATCAGAATAAAATGTTGCACTAGCATAAGGACCCAAATCAGCACCACCACTTCGAGAACTTCTAGAGGTTTTATTTCGACTACTTTTTTTCATTGTTGAATCATAATTTTTTTTAAATAATTTAAGAAGTATTGTTATAAAATGACGCATTTTTACTATTTTTTTTTTCGTTAATATTGGATCTCCTCCACCTTTAACAAGTAAATTATTAAAATAATTTATATCTACTAAATTCCCCAACGAAGATACTATCGACATTATTCTATAATATATAATACTTTTTTATTATTAGTAAATAATATAATGTCAATTATTGTCCCTAATATAACTCCTAAAATAGTTATAGATGGTTATACATCTAACGAACCTTTTGTGAAATTTACGCAGCTTTATGAATGGAACAATAGCAATAATTTTTGTTTGTCTGTCGAAAATGGCTATACAAATCTCAACAAGGTTATTATTGATGGTAATAACAATACTTCAAATATTTATATGAGCAGTTTAAATTCAAATATGATTTTTGGAATAAGAGGCAATACGGCAAATTATATTTTCAGAAATTCAAATAATGAATTATTGAGAATAACAAACAGTTCTGTAGGTATTGGAATCACAAACCCTAATTATAAACTAGATGTCAACGGAAATATCAATTCATTATTATTATACAAAAATAATATTGAATTGGATGATATCTATTTGAAAATTGTTAATAATTATTGGATAGCCAATAATAATAATATTTATGTCAATTTAGCAAGCAATATTTCTAATGTTGGAATCGGAAATTCAAATCCTTTAGGAACATTGCATTTAGGAACAACTACATCAAATAGTGATGCTACTATAGTTATATCCAAATATAATAATAGTTCTATAATAAGAAATTTTAAATTAGGGTATGATGCCAATTTTAATTTTATTATGGGTGATTTTGGTGACGCAACCACTCAAGTTTGGAAATCACAATTTTATATAAATTCAAACGCACCAACCGATTCTTTGGTTATTTTGAGTAATGGAAATATAGGCATAGGAACAAACATTAGTACAAATAAATTGACAGTTAGCGGTTCTGTTAGTGCTTCTGCGTTTATTGGCGTTGGATCAAATATTACTAATCTTAATTATAATAATATTACACAAAATGCACCTAATTTATCAAATTTGAATAATTGGATTTATAGCAATTTGAGTGCTGGTAATGGAGCCATTTTATATAATAATAATGTTAGAACGATTGCGATAGGTAAAACAAGTGCTAATACAAATTTTCTATTAGATGTAAATGGAAATATTAATGTTAATTCAATTGCTTTTAATGGTATTGACATCGCAAATGTTTATCCAACAACTGCACAAATTGCCGCAACTTATTTAAGTATAGAAAATGCAAAAAGCTCAAATGCCTGGATTAAACAGGGCATTAGTGCATCGGGTGTTACTCTTAACACATTAATATTAAATCCTGAAATTCAACATTATAATGTTGTTTTGGGTATGGTAGATGATTCAGCCGTTACAACAAAATTACAAGTATATGGCGAACTTAAAGCAAATAAAATTACAACAAACAATAGTATAGATATCAAAAATATACCTTGGATTAACATTATTAATCAACCTAATTTTTTATTGAAAACAGATACAGACAGCTATTATTATTCAAAAACTTATATGGATACTACTTATTCAAATACATTCTCTGCAAATATTGCTTCAATTTATGCTACAAACCAAAAAGTCGAATCTTTAAATTCTAATTTACAAGATATTTACAATAGTGTTACTCCACAGCTATTAACCAATGTAGCACAAAGAATTAGTTCTGGTAATATTCAATTCTATCACAGTAATAGTATTGGTATACCATTTTATTATAATTCTAATTCTAATAATACAACTACAACTTTCGGATTTGGAACAAATTTTACAACTGACAGAGTTACAGTAGATGGAACAATCGCAACAACTATGTTAAAAGCTACTAGCAATATTTATGAAAATAATAATTTATTAAGAGATATTTATATTACATCTAATGTATTGTTTTCTAGTGTTTTACCCTATTACGATACTATTGTTGCACGAAGAAGAGCAGCATATACTGGCGTAAATATTTATCCTCCAGTTTCTACTATTATTGATCCGACTACTTACCAAGGTTCTATAACAAATTTACCTTACGGTAATGGATTATATGGGGTAAATACATCAACTAAAGTTTTCAATAATGGTGTAGAAACATCAACCAATAATATTTTTATTAATAACAGTTATTTATGGACTACGCCAGAACATTATACAGCTGTTAATAATACATTCAATTCTAGCACAGCTTTGAACACACAAAATATATTTACATCAATAAATGTTTCTGGCAACGGTATTCCTATCAGTGGACATTGGTTGCAATTGTATTATTCCGAAAGGTTTATTGTATCTAGAATAGAAATTATCGGTGAAGCAAATCCTGCAAGTTTACCCAAAACAATTACATTATTAGGCGTAAATGTTGATGCCGTTCAAACATCAACAGGCTTGGTTTCTTCATATGATTGGGTCAAAATTATTGATGCATATACAATACCGAGTGAAAGTTATGTAACATCAAATGTTATATATAGATCGGCTATTATAGATATTCCAGATAATGTAACGGCATTCAAGTTTTATAGATTGATAATATCTCAAGTTTATACAGCAACAACTGCAAAAATTTATCAAATCAAATTAAGTGGTTTTGAAACTAAAAAAGAATGGAATAGTTCAGGATCAAATATTTATACTTATTCTAATATTTCAATCAATACAATTGATAATAATTCTCCATATGCATTAAATATTAATGGTAATACATATACAAGTTCTAATTTATTTGTAAATTCAAATATTGGTATTGGTAATACATCACCATTGGCCAATTTACATATTGGAAATTTTAATAATATCTCAGATGGATCAATTATTATTTCTAAAAGAAAAACTGGAGGAGACAATAGAAATTTTAAGTTTGGTTATGATGATAATTTTAATTTTATTATGGGAGATTTTGGCAATTCAACTACACAAACATTGAAATCTCAGTTTTATATAAATTCAAACGCACCTTCTAATTCTTTTATTATTGATAGTATTGGTAATATTGGCATTAATACAAATTCTACAGCTAATTATAAATTAAACATAAATGGTCCAATATTTCAAAATGGAGATATTAATACAAGTTCTAATATTTTTTATAATACTATTTATACCTCTAATAATATTAATGTAAATTCAAATATTAATGTAGGTCTAAATATTAATAGTTCAAATTTATATGTTTCAAACATTGTTAATATTGGTGGTGTTGTAACAATGGCCAGTAATGTAGGCATAGGAACAACCACCAATTTTAGTGGGTCCTTAACAATAAACTCTTCTTCTAATAGTTATGGTATTTGGAATTCATCAATCAATTTAAATGCAACTCAATATATTAATAGTTTTATTGGTAAAAATATAAATAATGGTTTTGTAACTAGTTATTATCACGTTAACGATAATAATTCTAATAATTATTTAACTTGGATTTCATCGGGACAATCAACAAATATCTTAACATTGACTTATAGCAATTGTGTTGGAATTGGTATAACAAATCCTCAAGGTCTTTTTCAAATAGGCAATGGTGGTAAAATTAGAATCGGTATTTCAGATAATGATTATTCAATTTTTGGTATCAATAATAATGATAATAGCAATAATACAAAAATTCATTTAATTGGAGGAACAACAAAATCGATTAATTATAATACTGGTGGTGGTGGTCATTTCTTTAATGTTCTAGGAACTGAAATGATGCGAATTGACAATCTGGGAAATATTGGTATTGGTACAACAGTAACAACAACAGCTTACAAATTAAATGTAAACGGATCAATCTATTCTTCTAATAGTATTTATATTAATAGTAATATTACTATCGGTTCATTGTTAACTGAAACAGATGGTAATTTAATGATTGCAAAACGAGATATTTCAAATAACAGTAAACTAACTAAAATTGGATATGATTCAAATTTTAATTTTATAATTGGTGATAATACGACATCATCAAGTTGGATAAAACAATTTTATATTAATAATACAGCTCCTGAAAATTCATTATTAATCAATTCTTCTGGTTATATCGGAATAGGTAATTCTAACCCATTGGGAATATTACATATTGGTAATACAAATACAACAAATGATGGTATAATAATAATATCAAAACGAACACCTGTAACAACAAGGAATTTTAAATTTGGCTATGATACTAATTTTAATTTTATTTTAGGTGATTATGGAGATGCAAATACACAAAATTGGAAATCTCAAATTTCAATTAATTTTAATGCACCTCAAAATTCTTTAATTGTCGATTCAAATGGAAACATAGGAATCGGTACAACAGTAACAACTAAAAAACTAACTGTAAATGGTGACACAACAATAATAGGATCAATATTACAAACAGCACCAGATGCAACACCAACAAGAAATATTTTTAATGGAATTGTAGGCATTGGTACAACTAATGATGAAGCACACACTTTAAATGTTAATGGCAGTACAAAAATAAATGGATATGTATATACACAAAATATTTCAAATAATTGTAATTTAATTCAAAATGGCAAAGTCAAAATAGGTAATGGTGTTACAGATACATCTGGACCTGATGGTTATAATGTTTATATAAATTCTATGACTTGTATAAATGGACAGATTCAATTGACTGGTGGATCTTTGTCACATACAGGCGGCGAATTGACATTAAATTCAACATTAATATCAATTAATTCAAATACAAATATAGATGCCAGAGTAATAATAACATCAAATGTAGGAATAGGGACAAGTATAGGAACAACTTTAACAAATATTTTACAAATTGGAGATGGTGGAAGATTGCGTATTAGCAATGGTATAACAGATTACACAACGATTGGAACAAATAATAATAGTGGCACAAACACGAGTAATACACGAATTATGTTAAAAAGTTTTAATTATACAAATGCAACAGAACAAGGAAATATTGAATTTTATGCAACATCGACAGGAAAATTTTTATTTTATTCAGGAGGTCAAAATCTCAGCACAAATGAAGTAATGCGAATAAACTCGACTAATGGAAATGTAGGAATAGGAACAATCAATAGTGAAAATTATAAATTAAATATTAATGGTGGTAATGTTAATATGTCAAACGAGTTATTCGTAAATGGTAAAATAAAAGAAGAAAATAATTATTTATCAAATGTTTATGTTAAAATAAATAATTTAAGTAATTTATCTGTTGCTAATCTGAATTTAAACAAAAAGTTTGGATATGTTTCAACAACTGGCAACACCATAGCATTTAATTTTAATAGTGTTGATTATTATAAATATGATATTTATTTAGAACCATTATTAAAAAAATTAAGTAAAACTGTTAATTCAGCGACTGTTAATTATAGAATTTTTAATATCAAATGTTTCTTATCTGATGGTATATTCGAAAATCCGAATGGAAATATTAATGGCAATCTAAATGTTCTACAATATGATGTTTATATGGCTGATAATCCGCTAACAAGTTCAGCAGTTAATTCAAGTGAAATTAAAACAAATTTAAATATAACTGCTATTGGAACTCCTGAAAATCTTTCCTTAAATAATATTCTACCAGGGCTGATAACATTATTACGAACAGATAATTTTGATTATTTAACAATAGTTTCAAAATATAATAATTTAAATATAAACTATATTATCGAAGATTATTTAGGATAATTTTGAAGATATGATTAATAACATAGAACAAGTTATTGAGTATATGAACAATAAAAATTATCATAACAAAGGAAAAATAATTTATACAAATAATATATCGTTATTGGAATTGCAAATATCATTATGCAAATTATTAAAAGAATGTTATATATTTACGGGATATATTCAGGATGATAATACTGCATTTCAATTATATAAAAATAATATTTTTGGATTAATCAAACAAAACAATAATATGTTATATATTTGGAAAATTAAATAAAGTTTTTAAATAATAGTAGAGAATGAATAATGGGTTTATTATATTGGCTATATTACTGCTACTATTAGTAATATTAGCAGTTAGTTATTATGTTTCATTAAATGTTGTCGTAGAGAAATTCGTCGATACTTCATATTTATATCCTATAAATATAAATCGAGACAATATATATAGACCAATTATTGCTAAAAAAGCAACTTTTAATGATTTATATGTTGCTACCGTAGAACAATATGAAGAATCAACAGTTAATGATTCAATATTAGCTATTTACAGTTCATTTAAAAATGATAACACAAGTCCTAAACCGTATATATTTGATTATATTAATACTGTTAGAACAGCTAAAATACCACCTATATTAAAATTAGTACCTTCAACAATTCCTGCAAAAGATTATTTATTTATAGATTTACCAGAAGAAAGTGTTGATAAACAGCTGACAAAAGTAAGTATTACATATGACACTACCAAACAAAGTGCAATAAGTGGTTCAAATATATTTAATATAGGTACTGTCAATTTTAAAAATCCAAATCCATTTGCTTCAGCTCAATTAATATCAATGAATATACAAACATCTCAATTAACTAGCAACACAATTACTTATGATTATACACCGATAAATAATTCATCTGCATTATTTTGCAATTTAGCTTTAGTTACTGTAGGAAAAATAAAATTACCTATTTATATAACTTCGATTCAATTGTATTTTAAAAGTTTAACTCCTAATGTTGCACCAGTTAATGATAATATTATTGGAGATAAAATTAATATATTGTCTGATAATCCTGAAGAACAAATATCTGTAAATCTTCCAACTATAGTTACAGATAACACTGCGTCTTCTAGTCCGCCTAAACCACCTGATGTATGCAATACAATAGAAAATAAATATAGTAAATTATTAAAACTTAAAATACCATATGTTATATATGATGCTTCAAAAGTTAATGGTAGTGTGTTAGCAGATCAATTGAATAGACCAATAAGAAACGCTAATATATCTGGTAGTTATGAAAAAAAAACTGAAGGTAATATTACTTATATTAGTGGTACTACTGGTACATCTATTCAATTTCCTCTTGGATGTATGCCAAGAGATAATTTTACAATATGTGCTATAACAAAATACACCAATCCAACTGGAAATAGAAATCAAATATTATCAACAAGTGAAGGTGTTGCAATAGGACACGATGGTACTGCTGGTATAATAACTTTTGATGGCTCTAATAAATCTAATACTCCTCCGACATCATCATTTAATTCAGATTGGGTAATTACTTGTTATAAACCAGATGGTAAAAAAATCGAAAAAACACTTATTATTAATGATATACAATTAGGAAATGAGTTTATCGGACCTTATGACCCTGTTTGTATAGGTGCACCAAGTGGTTATAGATCAGAATATTTTCAATATCCAAAAGAATTTACAACTAAATATGATGACTTAGTAAGTGGCGATTATTGTGATTATCAAATAAAATTATTTTTGAATAATAATCCCAATGCAAGTAAATCAGATTTTGGTTTAGCTTATTTAATGATATGGCATACTAGATTATTAGACAATGAATTAGTTATTGTATCAAAAATATTGAATAATTATATTAATAATAATATCAAAAATGTTGCATTATCTATACAATCTCCTATTACAATATATGATGGATCAACAGAAGATAAAGCTGCAATTTCTGCTATGGCTATTAAAACTGCAACAAACGATATTACACAAACAAACGGATTTTATTGGATTAAGCCAACTGGTACTGCAATTGCTAGAAAAGTATTTTGTATTATGGATAACAATTGCGATGGTGGCGGATGGATGTTAGCAATGAAAGCAAAACCTGGCAGCACAACATTTAATTATGGATCTGATTATTGGATCAAAAATAATGTATTACTTCCCGCTACTGATATAGCTTTTGAAGGTAGTACACCTTATATGGATACAACATTAGATGCTAAATACGATATATATAATAGCTATCTAGTTACCGATTGTTTAGCTATTTTTGATGGTCGTGAATTTAATTTAAGTCCTGCAGCAAATGGACAATGCGGAACAAATGATAGTGATGTATATACAGATCCAGGTTATAAACAATATGGTTGGAGATGGATTAAGAAAAATTTCAATAACAATACTCCAATAACATTATTAAACTATTTTGCAAATAATAATAGACATTTTGCATATACTTGTAGAAATACACAAGATAAACCTGGTTTAGATACATTTATGAAAAATATAAGTGGAGCTATTTATGTAGATTATAATTATTTTTTGAATTATATCATTGGAAATAGATCAAGATTAGGTAAAGAAATACCACCTTATAATAGTTTAATATGGTCTACACAATCAGAATTTTTATCATATGGTTTTAATATTTATATTGAAAATTGGGCTCATAGAGTAAGATGGGGAGGCACTTTTAATGAAAACGGAGGTTCATTACCTACTACTAATGATGTTTCAGGAGGTATAGGAATGGAACAGAGAAGTTATAGTGCAGGTGATGCAATCGGATGTTGTCAAAATACAACTGGATTAAATAAATCACTTAGTTTCAAATGGTTTATTAGATAATTATTCAAATATTAGATATTATTAGAATAATAATAATGAAATTAATATATTTAATATTATTGACATTAATAACAATAATATCAGTTATATTAATATTTATGTTTTTCAATAAAATTGAAACTTTTACAAATCCAAAAAGCGAATTTAAATATCCAATTAATATTAACACTGGTAATATTATAAATGTACCATTGAGTAAAAGTTCTACATTTTATAATCTTTATGTTGCTAGAGCAGAACAATATGAAGAATCAGATATAAATGATTATATATTAGCTGCTTATACTTCATTTACTGTGATTAATAATAATAACATACTAGCAATATTGAATGCAACTAATAATTCAATAACGATTAGTCCTTCAACAAAAATGATTAATAATGATTATATTTTTTTCGATTTGCCAGAAAAATCAGATGAATATTTGTTAACTAAAGTTGTTATAACTTTTAATGATAGAAATATGAATTATTTAGATTTGTTTGTAATAGCTACTGTAGATTTTTTGGATGAAAATCCATTTAGTTCTGCAAAAAAAATAAATACAACTATTGAAAGATCTTCTGATGGTAGAATACTTACATACAATTTAGTAAATAATTCTAAATTGTATTCTAATATTGCATTTGTTACTAAAACTAAATTATCAGCTAATACGACAATAATGATAAATTCAATTGAATTGTATTTTATAAATGACGATGGTAGCAACGCTTCTTATACTGAAATTGTTAGTATTGTATCTGAAAATGAAAACGAAAATGTAGTTGTTCCACTTCCATTACAATTAGATATGGACGAATTTAATGTAGAAACAGCAACATTAATATATAAATATAATAAAATTTTAAAATTAAAAGTACCTTGGGGTATATATGATGCTAGCGTAATTGATATATCATCTGATAATATTAAATTAAAAGATGCATTAAACAGAGATACAAGACACGGAGTTATAACAGGAACAATACCAACGCAAACAAAAGATACAATTAATAATGTAACTTATCTTAGTGGTTCTACCAATACTTCTATAACATTTTCTCTAGGTAGTATTCAAAATTCTTTTACTTGTTGTTCTATAACTAAATACACAAATCCAAAGACTAATAGAAATGATGTTTTAACATCAATTGGCAAATTAGAGTATAAATTAGGTCATTATAATGGAACAGAAGGAATTATAAAAGTTACTGATACATCAGATAGTTGGAGTATTGGCAATAATGAATTAAATAAATGGATTGTAAGTTGTGTAAAATCATCTAGTAATAATTCAAAAACAAAATCAATAATAATTAATGATTCTGGATTATATAGCGAAACTGGTTCTTTAGGTGGTTATTTAGACCCTTGGTGTTCAGGTACTCCATATACACCTGATAGATGGGATGAACAAGACGATTACGGTAGGTTTGTTGCTAATTTACCTCCTGATTTGAGAGCAGTATATGATACAGATTTAATTAGTAATTATCAGTCAAGAGACTATTGTAATTATCAATCACAATTTATAATAAATAATCAATCAAATGCAGCAAGCTGTTCTGATTTTGGGTTTGCATATATGTTAATATGGTCAGATACATCTTTATTAGACAATGAATTATTAATTATATCAAAAGTTTTGAATAATTTTATTAGATTAAAAACGGCAGTTATTCCAGTTGTTACAGTGCCTATTACTATTTATGATGGATCAACAGAAGAAACAGCTGGAAAATCAGCAATTGATATCAAAAAAGTTAAAGGTGTAACAGCAACAAACGGAGTATATTGGATTAAACCGGATGGTGCTAAAAAAGCTATGCAAGTATTTTGTATTATGGATGATCATTGCAATGGTGGTGGATGGATGTTGGCAATGAAAGGAAGTCGTAATACTAATACATTTATTTATTCATCAGATTATTGGACTAGTGATAATACTTTAATTCCTACGAATGATATTCATTTTGAAACAGGACAAAGTGTTACAACAAATAATGATTTATTTATGGATATATCATTAGATGCTAAATATAATATATATAATACTTATCCTGTTACTGATTGTTTAGCTATATTTGATACTCGCGAACTTGGAAACAAAGATATTTATTATACTGATCCTGCTTATAAGCAATATGGCTGGAGATGGGTCCAAAAAAACTTTAATAATAGTACTCCAACAACATTGTTAAATTTTTTTCAAAAAAAAACACGAATATTCGAATATTCCTATTTTTATAATCCAGACCCAAGTAGTCAAACAGTTAAAGATATAAATTCATTTATGCAAGGCAAAGGTAATTATATTGATTATACGGATTTTATACATAAATATATGATTTCTCCAGATACTAATGTAAAAGCACCATATAATATTAAAATATGGTCTTCGGAAGCAGCTTATTTATCATTTGGATTCAATAATTATGTTATTGAAGCTAATACAAAACATAGAGTAAGGTGGGGAGGAATTTTCAATAACGATACTGCTCCCTATACTTACACAAAAAAACGAGAGCCAGTTTATTACACATATAGAAATAGAAGAGGGAAATTAATAACAACTAAGCAAATAATAGGATTTAACATCAAAGAAACAGGAAATTCGGAATATCCTTATTTACCTTCGACAGTTGAAGCTTCTGGCGGTATAGGTTTATATGATAAAAATGCAGGTGATACAAATACTTGTATTAAGTGTTCTGAAAGTGTAGGTATAAATAGACCATTGAGTTTTAAATGGTTTATTAGATAATTTCAATAATTTATTTTTTTTATTATTATAGAAATGAATATAATAGCTGCGACACCTTCATTTGATCCAATATTAATATTATCAGTAGTTTTAATACAAATAGGTGCTAGACATCTAGATTTAGAATTAACTGATTTTCAAAAAAAGTTATTAAAAAACAAAATAATACAGGCTATCATTTTGTTTGGTTTGATATACATACCAATTAGAGATATTAAAAAGGCAATAATTGTTTTATTGATGATTTATTTAATAATTTATGTTATATTCAATGAAAATCATAATTATAATTTATTTTCAAAAAGGTATTTATATAACGAGGGTATTATAAATAAATTCAATGATATCAAACAAAAATATTATAATAATATAACAAACTTATTTTGAAAAAAATGATTTATTTATTTAAAATTAACTTATATAATAAATAGATATGTCAATATACAATGAATTATCCTACAATTCACAAAAAGTTATTATTGAAGAGGTTAAAGGTATTCAATTTAGTATATTAGGACCTGATGAAATAATTAAGCGTTCTGTTGTTAAAGTAACAAAAACAGATACTTATACTGGTAGTGATCCTATTGTCGGAGGTTTATTTGATCCGAGAATGGGAGTTTTAGAACATAATAAAATTTGTACTACTTGTGAACAAAAAAATGTATTTTGCCCTGGTCATTTCGGACATATCGAATTGGCCAAACCTGTATATCATGCTATGTTTTTTGACATTGTTAAAAAAATATTAAAATGTGTTTGTTATCGTTGTTCTAGAATTTTAATTTCTCCGAATACTCAAATTGAAGAACTTAAAAATGAAATGACACGAATATTAGCAATTAAAAATAATCAGAAACGATGGGAAGCATATTTTAAATTATGTAATACTACAACTAAAATTAAGCTTTGTGGCGATGATAAACACATTGGTTGTGGAAGTCGACAACCAGACAGATACAATAAAGAAGCATCAATGAAAATTATAGCTGAATGGAAAGATAAAACTAAGGAAACATCAACACAATTAGAATTTACTGCTGAAGATGTATTAAGAATTTTCAAAAGAATAACTGACGAAGATATGGAATTGATGGGATTTAATCCAAAGTGGAACAGACCAGAGTGGATGATATGCACTGTTTTACCTGTTCCGCCTCCTGCAGTTCGTCCTAGTATCATAGAAGAAAACGGACAACGCCGAGAAGATGATTTAACACACAAATTGAGTGATATAATAAAAACAAATAATAATATTATCGATAAGATTGGAAAAGGTTCAAGTGAAGAAACAATTAAATTGATTACTATGGTTTTGCAATATCACGTATTTACTTTTATTGATAATCAAATTCCTGGTTTGGCTCCATCTCAACAGAGAAATGGTCGTCGACTTCGTTCTGTTTGTGATCGTATGAAAAAGAAAGAGGGGCGAATTCGTGGAAATTTGAATGGTAAACGAGTAGATCAATCTGCTCGTTCTGTAATTACTCCGGACCCTTATATTAGTATTGATGAATTAGGAGTTCCAATTAGAGTAGCTTTAAATATAACATTTCAAGAAATTGTAAATGAATATAACATCGAAGAGATGCGTAAATTAATTTTAAATGGATCTAACAAATGGCCTGGGGCTAAATATGTTAAAAAACTAAATGAAACAGGACCTGTTAATTTGAAATATGCTGATTTAACTAAAATTGCAAATGAATTAAAATATGGTGATATAGTTCACAGACATCTAAAAGACGGCGATTATGTTCTATTTAATCGTCAGCCTTCACTTCATAAGATGAGTATGATGTGTCATAAGGTAATAATAATGCCTTATCAGACATTTAGATTGAATGTATTAGATACTCCACCTTATAACGCAGATTTTGATGGAGATGAGATGAATTTACATTGTCCTCAAAACATTCAAACAATGAGTGAGTTAAAAGATCTTGCTGCAGTTCCATATTTGATATTAGCTCCAAGAGATGGAAAACCAAGTATCGAGGTCGTTCAAGATACTTTAGTTGGTTCTTTCAGGGCATCAAAAGATTATGTAACAGTCGCAGATAAACAGATGGCAAATTTACAAATGGTCAATAGTTATTTCAAAGGTAAATTGGTCAAAACTAATTATTATACAGGAAAAGATTTATTTTCTGAAATAATGCCACCATCATTATTTATTGAAATGAAAAATAAGAAAGATGAGAAGGTAATTATTAACAACAGTAAACTAATTTCAGGAACCTTAGACAAATCAGTATTTCATAATATCACAAATGGATTAATTCCAGTTATTTATCACGACTATGGACCTGTAGAAATTAAAAAGTTTTTAGATAATACACAACGCCTAATTTGTAGATGGCTATTAACATCAGGTTTTAGTATTGGTATTAGCGATTTAGTTACTGATACTAATACAGATCTAGAATTAAATAATAAAATCAAGGAAATGAAAGCTCGTGCTTATAAGAAACTAGAAGATATGCGAAAAGGAGAAATTGAAAATAATTCAATCTTTTTAAATGAAGAATTCTTAGAACGCGAAATCATTGGGATTTTAAATCAAACCACAAACGAAGTAGCTACAATCAGTTTAGCTAAAATCGATGAAAAAACAAATCGTATGTTCAATATGGTTAAATCTGGTTCTAAAGGTAAAGAAACTAATATTGCTCAAATTATGGCTTGTGTTGGACAGCAAAATGTTGATGGGCGTCGCATTGCCTATGGTTATACAGATAGAACTTTACCACATTATACAAAATACGACGATGGACCTGAAGCGCGTGGATTCGTTGAAAATAGTTTCATCAGTGGTCTATCACCTCAGGAGGTGTTCTTTCATGCTATGGGAGGCAGAGAAGGTTTAATTGATACAGCTGTTAAATCTGTAACAGGAGACACTGATATTATTATTGTAGAAAACGGAATTGTTAAGTTTGCTAAAATTGGAAGTTGGATTAATAATAAATTTTCAGATGAAAATAATAAAGATTTAATTGAAGTATTTGGACCAGAAGAAATGAATATGGAAATGTTAAGTGTTCGTACAGATGAGATATTTATGCCTTCTTGTGATAAGAAAGGAAATATTATTTGGGGAAAAATTACGAATGTCAGTCGACACGATCCAGGAGAAATATTATATTTAGTTGAAACAAAAAGTGGACGCAAAATCAAAGTTACGAAATCAAAATCATTGATGATATGGAATAAAGATTTGAAAGAATTTGTAAAACGAGACACGCCCGATATTGTAATTGGAGATAAATTGCCAGTTACATTTAATCTACCACAAATAAAATTAATAAATAATCAAGATTTATCAGAAGATTATGGTTATATCATTGGCGAAACAGTTGCAAATAGAGATAATAAAATTCCAAAATATGCGTTAGTAGCATCTGACACTTTTATTAAAGGTTTAATTGCTGGTTATTACGATAATGTTGGTGAAATTGTTAATAATGAGATCATAGTAAAAACAAAATCATCAGAATTGGTAAATGAGTTAATATTAGTATTTGGAAGAATTGGAATATTTGCAACAATCAAAGAAAACGATGTTGTTGCAATCGTAGGTGATGAAATTAATAAATTCAAGAAATTGATTAATATGAAAAATGAAACAAAACTCAAACAAATCAATAAGATTGTTATTAATAAAACTGCAATTGAAAGATATAACGATGTTGTATTAGACGAAATTATCAATATTACTCCGATTTATGAAGAAGAATTTAAAAATATTTATAAAAAGGTTTATGATGTTTCAGTTCCGGAAACTGGTAATTTCTCAACAATTAATGGAATACATTGTGTTAATACCAGTGAAACTGGTTATATTCAAAGAAGATTAGTCAAAGCTATGGAAGATGCTAAAATTAATTATGATAATACAGTAAGAAATGCAAATGGATTAATAATCCAATTTATTTATGGTGAAGACGGAATGGATGGTTGTAAAATTGAAAATCAAATATTACCAACAATTGAAATGAAATTCTTAGAAATGGAACAGAAATATAATTTAACTCCAGTTGATAATTTAAATATCTATTTAACACCTGAAGCCTTTAAACAAGTAACTAAAACGACTTATGACAGATGTTATAATCATTTCAAATTATTAGTAGAGGATAAGAATTTTATTATAAACAAAGTTAATAAAAATAAAAAAGGAAGTTTAATTAAATATCCAATTCCTTTTAATAGAATTATTACGAATTGTATTAAACGAAGAGATTCGACAGGCATTAAAGGAACATTAAGCGATTTGACACCTGATTATATTCTTGATAAAATCGACGAAATGATCAATGATTTATACATCAAAGATACAGTTCAAGGAATGGTATATTTCCATATTTTACTAAGAGTTTATTTGTCACCAAAAAAATTAATAATAGAACAAAATTTTACAAAACCAATGTTTGACTGGTTAGTAAATCAAATTTATGAATATTTTAAGGAAGCGATAGCGCAACCAAGTGAAATGGTAGGTATTATCGCAGCTCAAACTATTGGAGAAATGGGAACTCAGATGACTTTAGATTCATTTCACGTTTCGGGAACAGCTGCAGCAGTCAAAGCTACAAGTGGTGTACCTAGATTGAAAGAAATTCTAAGTGCAACTAAGAAAACTAAAACACCAACTTTAATTATTTATATGAAACAGGATGTTGCATCCGTGAAGAATCCTAAAATGGCTGAAGATGGAATTGCTTATGATGATGAGAGATTAGAACAGGCTAAGAATGTTGCGATGGCTATTAAAAATTCAATTGAAATAACAACATTGTCAAACATCTTAGAATATAGTGAAATTTTCTGGGATGCAGGTAAATTAGAAACAACAATCGACGAAGACAAAGGTATGTTAGATATTTATAATAAATTTGCAGCATTAGAAAGCAGTGTAAATAAATGCCGAAGTGATTCACCTTGGGTATTAAGAATGAAATTCAATAAAGATAAAATGAATTCATATGGCTTACGAATGATTGATATATACACAAAATTAAACAAAGCTTATAATAAATACATCGATTGTATTTATAGTGATGATAATGCAGATGAATGCATATTCAGAATCAAATTAACTGATTATGCTTTCAAAGATATTGACAATAAAGATGAAATAGCAGCATTAAAAGCAATGGAACATAATATTGTTTATCAAGTCTTATTAAAAGGAATTAAAGGAATTAATAAAGTTTCTTTAAATAAAACAAAATATGATATTTACAATCCTGAAAAAGAAATATTTGAAAAAGTTGTTGAATGGGTATTAGACACAGATGGAACAAATTTATCAGAAATCTTATCAAATCCTAATATCGATGCAACAAGAACTATTTCAAATGACATCCGAGAAATTTATACAGTCTTAGGAATAGAAGCAGCTAGAAATGCATTATATAACGAATTGGTTAATGTAACTGGAGAAGGTTCGATGAATTATCGACATCTATCACTATTAATAGATACTATGACATTTAGAGGAAATTTGATGTCAATTGATAGACACGGAATTAATAGAAACGCTAGTAGTGCGTTGAGCAAATCATCATTTGAAGAAAGTGTAGATATGTTAATTAACGCTAGCATATTTTCAGAATATGATAATACAAGTGGTGTGTCTCCACAAGTTATGTTGGGTAAAGTGCCTAAATGTGGATCGGGCAATTTCGATATAATCTTAGATGAAGAACATTTAATTGAATTATTGAAATCAATTAAACAAACAAAAGAAAATAAATATGAATTAGCAGATATCGAAGAAGAAGATGATGACGACGATACAGAATGCTTGGAGGAAAATTTAACATTCAATATGCCAAAAAATGAAGTTGACAAATGTTATGCAATTGAAACCCCAAAGATTAAGATTATTCGGAAATAAAATCAAATAATTCTTCCCAATTATCAGTAATAGTTGAAATATTTTTATTATCAGGAGTTTGAATATTAACCAGAAACTCTTTATTTGGCAATTGAATAATTTCATATTCAATGATTTGTTGATGTTCAAGAAGTTTTTGGATCGTGGTTTTTGTCATATTAACAAGCATTTTTGTTATAATAATTATAATAAATAAACAATCAATTTTATTAAAAATTACGATAAAATTATTTCTTTTTGAAATTAAAACAAAAACAAGTGCTTTTGATCTTTTTATTCAGTTCAACAGCACCTTCTGCACAATAAATAATATTTTCGATAATATCAGAAATCAAATCGTTTTTAAGTAATGTATCTAAATGTTCTATAGTTGTATTATTATTACTTTTAGAAAGAATATTATTATCATTAGTAACAAATTCTTTGATAATATTAATAACTTTAGTTTTTTTTTCACTACCTTTTAAATCTTTATCTTTTTCAACTTCTTCCATTATTATTGTAATAAGTTGCATTGAATTGATTTTGCGGATATCAACATTATTTTGAATTAAAATATTTTCTAAAAACTCCATTATTATAAAAGTAATTATTTTATTTTTAAATGTTCATCAATCAAATATTTGATTGCTTGGGGAACATCTTTAATTCTCATATAAATAGATTTGTCACCAACCGGCGCAATAGTAGAATCAACAATAATATTATAAATAGTATTTGAACTATTATTATATTTGTATAAAATTATTAGAGGTCTATTTAAATAATTCTGTGTTGGTGCCTTATAGAAAGTTGAAGATAATAATAAATCTTCGACATCGCCTCTAACAACTGGTTCTTTTTTGTCGTTAACACCATATTTGCTTCTATGAATAGTTATAATATTGATATTCAAAATTTTGCACATTGCAATAATATAATAATCATTTGGATATAAAGGTTCAGTTGAAGTAGTCAAAATAGATCTTAATAAATCTTTGTGTTCTTCAATTGATTGTATGTTATAATATTTTTCCCAGAAGATATTATAATTTGTATATTTTTTTCCAATAGCTTTTGTCAATAGTTTATTAAAATAAGGATCATCAAACAATTCTTTTAATAGGGTTTTTACAGAACTATAATTTTTAGAATTGAAGATTTTCTGAATATCGTTTAATGCTGCTTTTTCTAAGTCAGCATAAGTAGTTTTAATATTCAACAATCCTGCTAACCATAGATATAACTCTTTCAATGAATTTCTGTCATATTCAGTATTTTTAATGTATAACATATTACTCCATTTAGATTTCTTATGCATAACCCATTTACTATTCAATTTTTCAAAACTTCCCTTAAATAAAACAGGTAAGTCTTCTTCTTCAATGGCATCGTCATTAGTATTATAAACATAATCTTTATTTTCAAATGCATTAAAACTTATATTAGGAGTAGAAGGATGATAAATTAATAATTTAGATGGTATTTCGTGCTGTATAGCAACCTGAGAAAATAGAAACTGATGTTTATTTTCTTTTATCAAAGGATTTAAGAAATCATATTTAAAATAAATAATAAAATCATTAAGAAATTTCTTAATGTGTTTTTTAGATATAAACGGCGTTTCTTCGAGAATTATTCGTAATTTACTTTTTTCTGGATTCTTTTCTAAATCCAATTCCTTAAATAGTCTAGAAATTCTGGTTTCTTTATTTAAGGTAAGTAGATAATTAAACTTTTCGTCTGTTAGATTCAATAGTTTTAAATAAATCATTAATTGTAATTGATACCATTTTTTATTTTTATTTCTATTGATAATTTGATATTTATATAAATCATCAATAATTTGAGAATGGATTATATCATTTGTTAGAGGTAATTTTTTAACTTTGAGATTATAATAATATTCGGTTTTAGTGGTATTAGTAGGTTCCCCAAAATCGTAATTGATATTTAATAATTTGCATTGATCTGTAAATAATTTTTGATCTGTAATAATAAGATTTATATCTATAGAATTGCCTATGATGTCATCATAAAAAACGATTTCAGTTATTTCTAAATCGATTATAATACGATTTAAAAAACTTATACTTATTTTCTCAGTTATAATGAAAAATCCTTCTTTTGTAATAAAATGCGAAATGGATAAATCATTATTAATAACAACTGTTGTAATAATAAATTTTTCTTTTATTTTTAGTAAACTAGATTTTGTCCAGGTATTTAAGGAATAAATATTATTAAAAATAGCATAATTTTCGTTATATTTATTTTTTAAAAGACTGCATTCCTTGAACAATCGTTTGATATGTTTATATTCATTAAGATTTATTAATTTCTCTCCATCAACACCTTTTAATTTTAGTTCGATAGGTTCATAATAATTCTTTTCTTTGTATAACATCAAAACTTGATTATTAAGTTCCATAGATCCTATTAAATCTTCAAAACTTGTATAATAAGGACAAACAATAGATGTTGTTTCACCTTGTTTTTCCCATATGACTAGAAGAATATTATATAAAATGCTAATTAAGGAATATAAGAAATATGGAGATTTGCTAGTTGGATAATCATTTGATCTTAAATATTCGATAAATTTTTTATAACTATTAAAAATACTCAAAAGTCGTGATAATTTAAAATTATTTATATTAGTTATTTTTGTATTCAAATTAAATTTAATTAAATGTTCTTGCAATTCTTCAGCCATTTTTTTATTATTTTCTGGAATAATTGGGAGTTTATCAATAAAAGCCTTGCATACATTACCATTTTCTAAACTCATAAAAGTAATTAAATCAAGTCTTTTGGTTATATCATTAATGAACAATTCTTTAGACTTAAAATCAAGACCATAGGCAATAGCATTAATAATACTATCGCTTTGTGCATTCTTAATTTTTTTGGTAGTTTTATGTGATATACCTCTGCGCACAAGACATTTATCACTTTTATTCAACATTTTTGAACATAAAGTAAATTTAACATTAGGAAATAATAATTCGTGTAATGATTGGGGAATAGCTCCATACCTACCTACTTCAATTGGTGAAGTATTGACTAAATAATTTTCATCTTTATTCATAACAACTTCAGCAGGAACTGGCATATCATTATAAAATTTGCATTTATTCAATTCATCAGGTTTAGGTGGTTTTTTAAAACAGCAAGGAACACAGATATTATTTTCATCAGGTTTAATCAATTTGACAAATCTTTTTTTTGTTGGATCTTTATCAAAAAACATATCCATTGGTTCTTCATTTTCGATTGGGCATTTAGCATTTGGATTTTCTGGATCTAATGGAACTTTAGACTGTGGGCACCATCTTCTTGGGCAGGTATAAACATTTTTAATATCAGCTTTACTGCCATAAAGTAAATCATTATCAAAATGATAATTACCATTTTTTTCTAAAACCTTTTTGTATTCTTGTGTAAAAACAACAGGTTGATTAACAGCTTGACATTTTGTTCTAGCATAATTATTTTGAAATAAATCTTTATCAGCTTTTTGTAAAAGATTAATAAAATAGCTATGTTGTTTTTTTCCTAATGCACCACCACTTAAAGAAGATGATGAAGACGACGGTGAACTAGAAGAAAATGATAATTTGCCTAAATTGCTTTCATCGTTGTCTTCTTCAGAGGAAGGTGAAGGTGGAGGTGAATTAACAACGACTGTTTTTTTATTAGTGACTTGAGATTTAGTTTTTTGAACTGACGAAGAGATAATTTTAGATAACCAATAAATAATATTTTCAAGTTCTTTTTTATTTGGAATATTAATTATATTAACAAAAAAGCCGTTCTTATAAACTTGAATAATAACAATAGTATTAATTTTATTAATAATATTATCTTGCTGTTTAATATTTTGTTGTTCCATTTCATAAATTAATTCCTGTTCTGATTTTAATAGTTCTTTAGCTTCTTGAATTGAAATATCGTTATTTAAAATAATAAGTTGACTTATGATATCATCTTCATCTAAACCTAAAAATAAACAATTTTTAACATACAAATGAGCATCAAACCCTTGTTTATTATAATTAGATGATCTTTTATAAATTAAATTGATAGTTTCTTTATTTGATTTGAGGATATCAAAAATATCAACATATTCGCTCAATTTTTTCTTAAGATTTTGAATCGCAACATTTTCAACTTCAAAAACAATATTTGCTTTTATGCTTAATTCATCAAATAACAGCTTTTGATTCAAATAAGTTATAGCATACTCAGATATTTCTTTTATATTTTTGTGTATTTCGCTCCAATTAATATTTTTCCTTAAATTGATTGTATAACTTAGGAGAATGGACATATCTTGATTTATTGTTAATTTTGCATAAGTTCCGGTTGTTAAAATAGAATAGCAATTAATACAATTGATAGAAGCCAATTTTTTAATATCAGTCCATTGAATAAATTTATCTTTGGTTAGTTTGTTAAATTTGAATAATTTGTAGATGATTTTATAATTATCATTAATCCATTGAATGAATTGGATAGTATTATTTGTATTAAGTTTTTCAAACAATTCAACTAATTCGTAAGATTTTTTTAATTTAGATGTTAATTCATATTTATGTATACTAGTAGTAATATCAACAATTGGTTTAATATCGACTGTTTCTAATGTCTTTAGGATATTCTCTTTGCCAATAATCTGAGATAACGGTGGAAAAGTTTTATCACTAAAATAATAAGGATTGTTTTTTAACTCGGGAAAATCTTTTTCAAAAATGATATTAATACTATTATACGGAAATAGACCAATGTTATAATTATAATTAACAGGTTCTTTCAATTGTTTGCTTTTTAAATTAGAGGCAGTTAATGGATTTGCCGAATATCCATTCCATTTGATATTATCAATATTGAATAAAATAGATATATTACCTTTCCAAACATAAAATCTATCAGAATTATAAATAGATTTAGCAATTTTAACAAGTGCATTTTCTAAATTATCATCTTCATATACATAAACCTCGTGTGTATTATAACTTTTATTATTAGTCCAATTATTAATTATAATTTTCTTATATAAATTCATTATCTATTTATAAGTTTTAATATTTTTTTCATTTGATAAAATAGAATTATTCAAAATGAGTACTATTATTGATCCTGATACTCTTGATTATAATAAATTGCGTGATGAAATGGACAAAATAAACGAAATATTAATAAAAAAAGAAGCTGCTAATAAAAAAATAACAACTACAGACCAAAGTTCAAATTTAGAAAAAATACAAAAAACTTTAAAATGGAGTATTATAATTTTAGTAATAATAATAGTAATTATAATCATCATCATTATTATTTATAAGGTAATGAGTCGACCAAAATCTGTATATATTCACGATTATAATTATGAACAGCAAGAAGCACCTGTTTATAATGTCAAGCCACCTAAACCAGCTCCACAACCTGTTTACAAAGTCGTTCAGCCACCTCCACAACCTGTTTACAAAGTCGTTCAGCCACCTCCACAACCTGTTTACAAAGTCGTTCAGCCACCTCCACAACCTGTTTACAAAATCGTTCAGCCACCTCCACAACCTGTTTATAAAGTCGTTCAGCCACCTCCACAACCTGTTTACAAAGTCGTTCAGCCACCTCCACAACCTGTTTACAAAGTCGTTCAACCACCAACTAATAAACAGCCAATTTTTAATTCTTCTGAAGATTCTTTATTTACATCTGATTCAAGTATTTGGACTAAAGAACCAAATATGAAAAAAATAAATGGAGGAAATAAAATGCCTAAATATTAAATCTTTTAATTTTTTTAATATTAACATAGATAGGCAAAATATATTTGAATGATAAATATAAAGATAATATCATACCAATAAGAACAAAAAATAGATATTTATATGAATAATATCCAATCACAAATAAAATACATAAAATTAATAAATAATACATTTATTTTTATATAACAATTAATTTATTGTGTCCTACTCGTATATCGGTATTAATAACAATTGGAACACCAAGCTTTTGGATGTTCTTACAGAAAGCCACATCTTCAGAACATAGATCACGGAGAATCTTGCCATCATCAGTAATAATTTCTTGTAGATCTGCATTAAAATAAGGATATGACATTTTGCGAAGTACATCGCGAGTCATTGCAAAAAATCCTAGACCTGTATAATTAACAGGCATATATTTAAGAGAAGTTTCGGTTTTCCATTGAGTTACCTCTTCAGGAGTAATAAATTTAAATGTTCCATTTTTAGCAAAAAATTCAGTATCCCAATCCTTAACAATTGCATAAGAGGTTAAATTACTCATACGATACATTCCGGCAACAACTGGATGCACTTCAGTTGAATCAATAAGATCCATAACCTGTTGAGGAGTAAAGATAATATCACTGTCAATGGTAATCCAAACATCAAAATCCATATTATCAAAAGGTTTTTGACTAATACCTCGCATTACATCAAGACCTAAAGTTTGCATACGAGCGAAAGTTACATAAGAACTTACACCGGTGCTAACGATGATATCATATTTTTTAGTTTCCCATAGGGCATTGATAGTGGCAGTCCAAGATAAAAGAAATTTTGATGAGAAAGAATCGCCAGGAAGCCCAAATATTATTTTCTTTTTAACTTCAGGAGGTTCGGCAACAGTTTGTACTTCGTCATTACTATTCACAGAATATTTCGGACCTTCAGCACTATTATTCATTTATATCTAAAAATCTATTTTTATTCCTTATATATTTTTTAAGAATAGATTGACATACTTTTTTTAGATTTATATTATAAATGCTTACAAACAGTTATAACGAGATTGAATTTGAATTAGATGAAACAAGCAAAATAGCTGTTGTTTCAGAAAAAATAAATGTAAAACTCAAACCACATCAATTAACTGCCTTAAATAAGGCAATAGAAATGGAAAAAAACGGTTTAATTAAATATTATATGAATCAGAATGTAATAGAAATATCAACAAATATAGGAATATTTGGCGATATGGTTGGTTATGGTAAAACATTAATTGCTTTAGCATTAATAGCTAGCAATGATGATATTCATTTAAATAGAAATTTAGTAGAAACTTATAATAATAATAAAAATTATAATTATTTTTCGATATCAACAATAAATTATTTGATACCAGAAAAAATAATAAAAGCTACATTGGTTATAGTTCCTAGAGGACCTGTTTATTGTCAATGGGATAATATGATTAAAACGAATACAACATTAAAAGTATTATCAATAGATAATTATATATATATAAAGACTTATTTACCTAAATACGATGGAACCAACGAAGACGAAATAATAAATTTTTTCAATAATTATGATTTGATATTAATTAAGAATACAACATTAAGATTATTGTTTGACAGTTATAATAATATAATTAAAAACTGGTTAAGAATAATAATAGACGAGGCACACGACATAATAAACAACCTGAAGGTTTATGTAAATTACCATTATTTATGGATGATATCAGCAACATATGATAAATTATTTACAAAAATAAGACAATCATCAAATAATTCTTTAATAATAGGTAAAGAAATATTTAACAACAGTGATTATAATAATTTGATGGTAGTTAAAAATAATCATAAATTCATCAAAAAAAGTTTTACATTACCTGAACCAATAGAGAAATATTATTTATGTAAATTGCCAAATAATATTAATGTAATTAAAAATTTTATTTCAGACAATATTTTAGATAAAATAAATGCAAATGATATAGCAGGAGCTATAAAAGAATTGGGAGGTAAAAATGAAACCGAAGAAGACATAATTGAATTAGTATCAAGAGAGATGAATAGAGAATTACATAATAAAACTATAGAAAAAGATTATATAAATAATTTAGATATATCAAATGAAGATAAAGCTATTAAATTGAAAAAGATAAATAGTGAAATTCAACATTGTCAAGAAAAAATAAATGATTTAAGGGATCGTATAACATCAAAGACTTGTTCGATATGTATGGAATTAATAACAAATCCGATATTAATCGAATGCACACACATATTTTGCGGTGGTTGTTTATTAAAATGGTTAAAAACTAATAATATTTGTCCTTGTTGTAGAACAACAATTAATAGTATGGATAAATTAATTGCAATCGTTGATAGTAATAACAAAACGGAAATAGAAGATAATGTTTTAAATAAGGAGGAGACATTATTAAAGATATTAAATTCGAAACCTACAGGAAAGTTTTTAATTTTTAGTAAAAACGAGAATACATTTGATAAAATTAAATTACTGTTAACCGATTATAAATATGATATGTTAAAAGGCAATACTTCACATATGTTAAATGTTTTAAACAAATTCAAAAATGGTGATTTAAATATAATTTTCTTAAATACACAATATGCGGGTAGCGGTATAGATATCAGTGATGCGACTGATATTATAATATTTCACAAAATGGGAATAGACAAAGAACAGGCAATAGGAAGAGCCCAGAGAGTAGGAAGAACAAGTGAGTTATATATACATAATTTATGCTATGACCATGAATTATAAATTATTTTTATATTTATTATCAATAGAATAATATAAAATGAGTTGCTGTTCTGGTAACTATCCTACTAATCAATGTCCTTTAAGAATGTCAGACGGTCGAGCTTTTACAGATTATTCGCCAAGATGTAATTTTAATGCTTATATGAGTAGCAAATTGGCTGAAAAGAATATGTTAAAATCTAGTTATGAGATGAGATTATATTTACAACAAAATTACGATAAATTCATAGAAGAAGAGCGAAAAAAAGCAATTGACAATATTTCACCTTGTGGCGAATGTGGTGTCGGTGATCTAATAAACGACAAGATAACTGAGATGAACAATAAATATGCAGTTCAATGTGATGGTGTTAGCTGTTATAAAACATTAGTTAACCCACAAGGATTAGGAACAACTAAATTTTTTTAAAACATAATAATAGATTATTTATAAAATTATGGAAACAACAGATAATGAATATATAAAATGTAATATAACTGAAATTGAAAATAATAAAATTAAAATTTCTGGTATAGTTAAAAACCCGTCTTTTTATAAAACAATGATAATAACTGCACCTAATCCAATTGATACTATAACTTCTTTTTCTGGTAAAGGGTTACCTTTTCCTTGTGAAATGATTGCATTTGAAAATACACCAAATTTTAAAGTTATAGATGGAACAGGACAAATAGAAGTAGTATTTTTATATCCAAATAGTTATTATACACCGGACGGATATAAAAAAATCAAGTCTCCAATAATCATAAGTTTGGATGAGAAAAAAATAATAATAGAATTAAAGGATAAATGTCCTCTAAAAACTCTTCGTGATCGTACACGAGGAAATCCCAATTTTTATGGTGTTCGCGAATTTATATTACCAATAGGAACAGCTGAAGAAGTAATGAAATACTATTCATATGCTAAAATTAATTATAACATTGCTTAACTCTTATCAAGGAGTTTAACGGCAATTTTGTTTAGTTTTCGTAGTTCGTGAGAAATTGAACCAAGATGTGTTGAAATATTCTCACCATCTTTATCTACAAAAAAGTTTTTTAGCATCTCATATTGAATAATTGTTTTGTCAAATTCATTATTATCTTCATCGTCATCATCTTCCTCCTCTTCTTCATCCTCCTCTCCTTCCTCTTTTTCTTCTTCTTCCTCCTCCTCTTCTTCTTCATCGTCGTCTTCCTCATCATCATCGTCTTCATCATCATCACCTTTTTTTTCTTTGATAACTACAGTTTCATTTGTTGTATCATCATCAGAACAAACGCTATTTTCGTCATCTTTTTTAAGCATTGGTATTTTTATATTTAACATTTATAAAATAATTCTTATATAATTTTAAGGTATGACATTAATAAAGATATTTGGTTTTTTCATAGGATTATTTATAGCATTAATAATAATATCACATTTAAAAATAAATGAACCTTTTACGAATATTTCATTAGCACTACCGTCTATTCCTAGTTTTCCTAGTTTAACATCAATGATATCAACAACAGCAATAACTAACGCAATTGCTAATGAAACTCCGATAATTAATGAAAATGACGATTCAATATTACCTTATAAAGGTTATAAGTTTATGTGTATAACTACTTACAATAATATAAATAAGATTTCAGAGGATCAAGGTAAATGGTTTGATATTGATGATGATCGATTATTTTTCAAATTTAACAAATTAATACAAATAGAGAAGAATTATATAAATAAAAAGATTGGCGCATCAGGTGCTAATATAAATAAACTACAATTAAACGGTCCAGAATGTTTTTATTTTGCAAACAATAGTGAAACATATGAAATAACAGAATTTACGATGTTTATGACAATAAAGATATTTTCGTGTGCAAATCAAAATAACATTATTTTTGAAATGACTGGAAACACATTAACTACTAATAAGATACAACCAGCTTATACAACAAGTATAATTAATGTTAATTTTATAGTTAGAGAAAATAAAAATTATGATATACATCTTTTAATTGGTGACAGAATTTATAAAGGTCTAGCAGACAATATTGCTAAAGACATAATTGAAAACAATGATTATTTGATTATAGGATTATATTATAAGAAAGATAAAATTGGATTAGTGTTTAACAATAAGATTTATGAATATGAAAACTTGATTAAAGAAAATATTACTTTAGGGTCAACACCTATAATAATCAATAAAACAGGTTCTATAAATATGCATTTATACAATTTTGTTTATTATAAAACTTTATTTGATTTTCAATATTATGATTATTTGACTAGATACAATAATTATTATTTATCCGGATTAAATAACAAAGAATGTCCTGTAACTAAAACAACCGTAGAAGACCAAGAAATTAAAAAAGAAGAATTGCCGGTATTTGATAAAATAATATTACCAGAATTTAAATTTCCTTTGTTGCATAATTATGAAACCTTCAAACAATCAAACGACGAAGACGATTTTATTAAAAAAGACATTGATTTTATTAATAATATGAATGTTGATAGACCTAAATTAACCAATTCGTTTATTTAACAGATATAAACATATATATTTTTTAGTAAGTAATGACTGAATTTTTAGAATTTCCAAATAATAAACAACAAATGACTGATACCAATTTATTATTTAACAAAACTAAAATAAGTCCTGAAATTGCATCAATGTCTTCTATGTCGTCAATGTCGAGTGCTTCTAGTATAAGATCTAATAGTAAAATGAGAAAACCTCAGCAATTTATTGAAGAAATAGAGCATAAACAACCAAAGAAATTGATTAATCCTAATATAATGAAAAAAAATGTTTCACGAAATTTTGATGAAGAAGATGATGAAGACGACGATGAAGAAGACGAAGAAGAGGGAGAAGATGATGAAGAAGATTCTCGAAGCAGTTGTAGTAACGAAGAAGAAGATAATGAAGAAGAGGAAGATGATGATGATGAAGATGACGGCAATAATAAGAAAAAATCGATAAATCCGTATAAAGACGAATTAAATGAAAAAAAAGAAATTTTATATCAATTAAATCGATTACAAGCGAAGGGAGCTAAAATACCATCATCTTTTACATTAAATTCAAATATTGAAGATATGAGACAAGAATATAGTCGAATTGTTAAAGATAGAGATATTGATGCTAGTATAAGATTTCAGCGAAAGATGTTAATGGCGTTTGTAACAGGAACTGAATATTTAAATACTCGATATGATCCATTTATGATAAAATTAGAAGGTTGGTCTGAACAGGTTCACGAGAATATTGAAGATTTTGATGATATTTTCGAAGAACTTCATCTTAAATACAAGTCGAAAGGTAAGGCTATGCCACCTGAATTGCGATTATTTATAAGTTTGTCAGGTAGTGCTTTTATGTTTCATTTAACATCAAAGATGTTTAAGGAGAGTTCGATACCGGGTGTTGAGGAGGTATTAAAAGCTAATCCTGAATTGATGAAACAATTTCAAAATGCAGCAGCCAAACAGTTTATTTATAATAACATAAGTTCTCCCAAACAAACAGTAGAACAACAACAACCTAAACAAAATAGCGGCGTAAATGGATTATTCGGCAATTCATCTGGATTATTTGGAATGGTAAATAATTTATTTAGTGGATTAAATAATAATATTTCTAGACCTGAAGTTAGAGCACCTCCAGCACAACCACCAAGAGCAGAACGAGATATTAATAATATCATTAATAATGTTCATAATAAAATATCATTGAATCATTCAGAAGATGATGCCAAAATCGAAACATTATCTATAAGCGATGAGGAGATAACATCAATAATAGAAGATGCGACAGATATCAAAATTTTGAAATCATCCACAAAAGGAAAAAAAAATAATAGAACTTTAAATATTTAACGAGAAAGTTTACGAGTTCGTGCAAGTTGTTTTGAAATCTTTTTTACAGAAGTTGTAACAGTATTTACATCATCTGCAATGCTCTTAGGAATCTTGGAAATGGATCCGATAGGATCGCGAATAACGCCTTTAAGATCTCCGGCACCGTCTTCGATACTTTTAACGACACTGAAAAGTACAGTGAATATAACTACAAAAATAATATTAACGATGAATAAAACAAATATTAATATTAATTCGATCATAGAACCTATCATAATTATTTCTCGGCGGTTATCTTCAGAACATTTACATTTTTCACGAACTAGGGCACGAGTGTATTTAAATACTTCATATAAATAATAGATAAATACAAGAGCGAATATTAGATCAACGAATTTGTTTATTATTAATATATTGCTACCGAAATTATCATAGATCATTTGGTCTGAAACTAAACCAGTAAATATTAAATAGACGATTGAGAAAATGGTAAATCCTTTAATGAAATTGATATTGCTAGTAATAGAGCATTTGCAACCTTTGTTTTCTAAGCTAACTAAATAAGAATATATAACGATTAAAAGAACAACAGTTATAATAGAATACAAAACCTTTGTTATATATGATAACCCAAAACTAGCCATTACTTTTTTTTATTCTAATTAACTAAAATATTATTTTTATAAATAAAATTTATTTCTTTTATTTGGTTTTACATAATCTAATTTTAGAAATTTAAAAATGTCTTCTTCGCTTTTTACTGGTACTTTTTTACCTAAAAACCCGTGTTCACTTAAAGACAAATTAAAAGTGGTTTTAACATAATGTCTAAGGCCTATATTAAAAACATTAGAACCGGTAAAATACAACAGGGAATAATAATATTCGTCAGGGGGTGCAATTAAGATATCAAATCTTCTTGCTGGATTATTACCAATTTTTGTAATGCCCATAAATTTATTTTTGCCTAAAGCTAATGTTTCTATAACATATTTAGCTTTTGTTAAGTTATCAATATAATTATTCAAATCAAATTTCGGATTTTGCATAATGATCAAATCAATATCACCCATTGTTTTGCTACCTCTTCGATATGATCCGACAAAATCGTAAGTTAATTTACTTTTAGAAACCAAATGTTTTTTAATTATTGCTATATGTTTTTCATATTCTTCTAATGGTATTACTTTCTTTAAATCATCAAAATATTTTAAACCTATTTTTTGTTTATTATTAAGAATTTTCGCATTTTTCCTTAAATCACTCAAAGAAGAAATGCCAGAATCGATAATATCTTTAGCTTTTTTAGGGCCTATACCATAAATTTCCAATAACTCTTGTTTAAAAATAAATTTCTTATCAGTTTTGATATTATCTTCGATATATTCAATTTTGCCAGTTAAATACAATTCATAAATCTTTTCAATAATACGGTCTCCAATTCCTTCAAGTTTATAAATACTTTCAATAGTTTCTAGATTATCTGGATAAATTAGAATATAATTGATTGCATTAGAATAAGCTCTAATTTTATAAAGTTCATTATTATAAGTCTCATAATTTTTAATTAATTCTAGAATATCAATAAGTTTCTCTTTTGTTATTTTATAGTCTATCAATTCATTTTTAAACTTCTTGTTCTTATTTATAACATTTTTGATATAAGAAATATAACCCTTATTCTTAAGTTCATTTAGCATAAAATTGATGGCTTTACCAATTCCTTTAATGTCTTTGAGGGTAATTAGAGAGGTAATATCCTTAGGATATTTATAAATATTACCTATAGCCAATGAATATATCTTAGCTTTTTCGATATCATTAATAAAAAGTTCATAATTTCTTATTGTTTCTAGGTTTTTAATAATAGTTTTTTTATTGAAAGAGTCATTTTTAGAGTTATAATTATCGTCTTTATTAATAACATTTTCAATATAATTAATTTTACCGGTTGTTAAAAGTTCATCAATCATTCTTAAAATACTAACTCCAATTCCATTGATATCCGCTAAATTATCGAGACTTTTTGCAATTTTAATATTATTAATAGCTTTCTGGTAAATACTAGCTTTAATAATTTCATTTTGATATAATTTATATTTTCTGATAATTTCAAGATTGTCTATAATAAGTTTTTTCTTTGTTTCAATGTCATTATCAGTTTTTGGAATAGATTTATTTATAAGTTTCATTATGTCTTTATTCAAACCTTTGATTTGTTTATAATGAGCTGTTTTTTTAATTATAGCAATTGCTTCTTCATATTCAGGCGTTTTTTTATATTTATCTAAACTTTTAATAATATCTTGTTTGATATTTATCAAAAATAGGATTTTATTTTTAATTTCATTTGTAAAACCTTTAATGGTTTTTAAATCTTCTATTGATTTTATTTTATCGGGATATTCCTTTAGATTTTTAATAAAAACATCATATTCAGTGGTTTTATTTAATTTCTTTTCGAATGTTAACAATTTGGTTATATTTGTTTTGTTCATATTATCTATATAAACAAATAAAAAAAAGAAAAACAATTATTTATATCTATCAACTATATTGCTAATTTTAAATTTAGTTGAATTGTCCAAATTATCGGTATTTATCATACTAATATTATTAATATTTTCTTGGGTTGGAATATGTTCGATTAATATCGCTAATTCATCTAATAATAGTTCTGTTAGATGTTTATATTCTGGTTTAAAAATATAATTATTTAAATCACTGAAAATATTGCGAATGATAATATCTATAATATTACCTTCATCTAATTTTTTTAAGATCAAACACAAAGCTTTGATTATTGATAATGTTGTTTTTTTGATTTTGACATATTCGCAATATGTGTCATAATTTTCTTCATCAAAAATATTTTTATATTCGGTTTTAATTTCTTTTGGCAACCATTCTGTCTGAGTTAAATAATTATTATAAAATCGTGTGATATTAGTTTTAATATAATCATCATCAAATAAATATAAAACATCAATATAAATATTATTATTGGATGATTTGATAAAATTGATTAATACATCAAATAACATATCTTTAATATCATCATTGATTTTAGAAATAAAAACAGAGATTTTATTATAAATAGTATCCTTATTTAGATCGGTCAATTTATTTAAATAACTAATAAACTCTTTTTTGCATTTTGTTTCATCGCTGAAATCTACATAAATAATATGAGGTCTTGATTTGGCTACGGTTCTGTTTGATGCAATTATTTTCTTTTTTTCCCATAAGCTTCTAGCATCATAATTTGAAATAAAACAATTATAATTATTGATAAGGTCATTTGCTTTATTAGCAATATTATCGGAAATAATTATTTGAGATTTATTAAAATTATCTAAACTTGTTTTAAAATTATCATAATCAATTTTGATAAATCCCAAATCCTCATTTTCAGTATTCATTATATATATTAAATTAAAATAAATCTTTTATATATTAATCGACTAAATCTGATATATCAGTAATTTCAACGCTATTATCGTGAACTATAATTCTATCAGCTAATTGATTCTTAGAACCGTCAGTTGATAAATTTCTTTCTTCACATTGGGCTTTTAGTTTGTCAAGAGTTAATTTCATTAAGGCTTTTTTAGTTGCGTGACCTCCACCACTTCCTACTGCACCATTGCTAGCGCTAATAACTGATTCCTTATCTTCTGTATCTTTCTTTAAATCGAATATTTCATTAATAATTTGAACTTCGTCATTAATAACGACTTTAGGTGATGTGGGTGTATTATTCGAGGCAGAATTAATTCTGCAAGTGTCAGAATTGCAATTAGTATCAGTACATTCAGTAAAAATTTCGTTCATAATAATTTCAGCAGAAGTCATAGTTGATGATGTTGGAGGAGAATAGATAGATGGATTATTAGAATCTATTTCTAATCTATTTAATCGGTTTGATAATACAAATAATGATTGTTCAAGATATAGATATTTATAAGATAGAAAGAATATTATAATGAACATAACAAAAAATGAAAAATAATAAATAATGTTATTGAATGAGAATAATTTAAATATTAGCATTTCTTAAACTTTCATTATATAATTTGTTTTTCATTTCAATCGCACTATTTATAATAGTTTTGTTGAATTTATTTTTTTCTAATAATTCAATGGCAATAATTTGTTTTGATCCACCTCTATTAATTCTATAATTAAAGTCATAATTATTTGTTTTTTCATTATAATTAGCATTAACACTAAGATTGATGAAAAGATCTTTATGAATTGTTTCTAATTCAATTAAATTATGGAAATGAGTTGTTATTATTAAAGTCATACCTTTAATTTTTGCTAAATATTCAGCAACAGAAAAAGCAACAGCAACCCCTTCGATCGGAGGAGTTGAATGCATAGGTTCATCCATTAAAAATAAACCGCGTTTATTAGTTTTTTTGAGCTTATCGGCTATATTAATCATTTCATTGCAATAACTTGTTTCTGCTTCAAAATATGACTTTTTACCGAGTTCGTCGCTTATTCTCATAAAAGATGTTATAGCGTCAAATAAATTGATATTACCTTTAATAGCATTAATAATTCCGAAAGTTTGTGCTAAGATGATATTAATAGTTATTGATTTTACATAAGTAGTTTTGCCACCTGCATTAACACCAGTAATAATAATATTTTTACTTAAATTGACAGGATTCGGTATTTGAGTTGATGGTAGAAGGGGATTATGACAATTAAATATTTGTGTTGTGGTATTTTCATAAGTTGGTATAGTCCAATTTTTAGAAAACTTGATTTTTGTTATAACATCAACACAATCGATAGTATAAATAATTTTCAAAAGATTTATAATATCTTCTCTATAAGTTGTATTTTTCCATAATCTATAAACAGAAGAAATATCGTTATCTAATTTAGATAAATTATTAATACTCATATTAAGAACATTATCATTGATTGAATATATTAAAAATGGTTTCCAAACTGTTTGTGAACTTTTAATGATATTAATAGAAGTCTTGATAAATTCGATTAAGCCGTATAGTTTATTCAATAACTTTTGTCGTAAGCTAAAAATAATATAAGAAACATTAAATGTTTGGTAAACACTATAAAGATAAATACCGATATATGCAAAAATAGTTAAAAGTTTTGTTAAATCATATTTAATGTTTCCAGATAATTTAAATGCCATTTTTAAAAACTCGTAAATTAGCGAAAGGTATTTAAAGGCTGACATATTTAATTTAAGATATTTATTAGCATAATAATAGGGAGTATAAATAGCAGAAATCGGATAAAGTAAATTCATACAGGGCATAACAACAATTTTATAAAAATGAAAAAAATCCAATAGATATTTATTATAATTCATATAATTAATAATGCAGGTTGATGGAAATAATAGATTTATTGAAATATCATCATCAATTTCGTCTTTTAATGTCATTATCCATAATAAATCTTTTTCGGTCTTTTTGAGTATATCTAATTGTGATTTAAGAATTTGAAAATTGGCTTTTTGGCGATTTATCAAAAGAGTTTTATCGTTGATGGGTGTTTTAATCAATTTTTCTATAATTTTTACACCACCTTTTGTTGCTGGTTTAGTTTTAATCCAATCGTTAATGGTAGTATCATTATAAATATTATCGTTAACAATAATTTTATTTTTGTCATTATGATTTTTAAGGATATCGTTTAACAATAATTCTGCAGTAGAATCAGACATTTCAAAATAATTATTCAATTCTTCCACTTTCATATTTGTTAATATGAAACAATTAATAATATAGAATTTAATCACAATATATAAAAAATGAATAATTTAATATTAAATATAATCAAAAATGAATTATATAACCATTGTTTATAACAATAAGTTATATAAAATAGAAAAAGAACCTTTTGAAACTGATGAAAATACATATATGAGAGGTTGGTATATCATTAAAAACAATCATTTAGATAATATCATATCTCGTTCAATTATTTATTTAAATGAACGTACAATGACTTATTAATTTCGGCGCGCACGTGAACCTCCTTTTTTGCTTGATGCAGCTGCCTTAGGAGCATTAAACATTCCTACTTCTTCATCAACAAGAAAACGAGCACCTAATAAAGCAAGTGCTGATATAAATGGTGCTAATTCTAGACCTACACCGCCTTTCTTGAGTTTGGCTTTAGTGGCTTTTTTGGCACGACCACCTGAAACACCTGAACAATAAGCACAGCCACCGTCCATACTATAAAAGAATCCATTTTTTAATTCAATATCACTATCTTGAGCACCACCACCTTGAAGACCTGGAGTAGTTATTTGGCTAATAGCACCAGAAGTTGCTAAAGCAGCAGTGTTGTCAGCAGCTGGAGGTAAATATAACATATATGAATTATTGTCTGCGGTTGTTGAAAAATCGGCTATATATCCGCCTCGTTGTAATTTTCTTGCCATATCTAATTAAATATAAGATTATTTTCTAATATAGAAGACTAAAAAAACGGCTGCTATAGTTGTAAAAAAGTTCAGGAAGATAATTAAAATAACAAAAGGAATAATATAATAAAGTAAATAAATTAAAATTGGTCGTATAATTTCGGTTCGCATATCTTCGTTTAAAATCTCATCTCGAATTATATTAATAATAAATTCGATAATATTTTTTTTATGTTGCGTCATTATTATAATATTGATTACCTTAATATTATACAGAATGAAACATTCATTGAAAATTCCGCAAAAAAAAACCAAATGTTTAGTTTCATATTTACAAAAACCGCTAAAATTGATAATTAACGATGTTAAGATTAAAAATTTTATTGGTATAAATAATATTCATTGCGAAATACCTATAAAAAGTAATGAAGACACGATTAATTTACTTGAAACAATGGATAATTTAGCATATACTACTTTATTGGAAAATCCAGAATGGTCTGATAATCAGGTTATAGAAAATGTTTATAATTATTCATATTCTAGCGATTTATCTACAATAAATTTATTATTCAACGATAAAACAAATTGTTATATGGATGGCAATAATAAAGAATTAGATGAAATAATAGAAATGTTACGAGACAATAAAACCTTACGCGAAATTAATATCAATATGGAAATAAACTTTTTAGGCTTATTTATATACGAAAATGCTATAATAAACAAATGGATAGTTAAAGTTATAAATGTAGAAGAATTAGACGATAATTTAAACGACTGGGATAGAGAAGAAATACAAGCCGATTGGCAACAAGAATTAATATTATACGAAGAAACTATTATAAATAAAATTGAATTGTTTAAACAATCGTTAACCAATGCAAAAAAATTATTAGAAGATATTAAAAATGAAGAAAATTATAATAATTGGGAAAAAAAAATATTAAAATTAAAAAATTATATTTTAAAAATATAATTTTATCTATATTATTATAATAGATAGATATTAAACAATGAGTTCTTCAATAGTTATTTCATTTTCAATTGCCATACTGCTATTAGTAGTATTATTATTATTAGTTTCATATAATTCTAAATGTAAGATGGATAATATAGAACGTTTTGAAAATGATAACGTTTATCCTAATGTTAATAGTATTTTAGCAAGTAATAATCATCAGCCTGTAAAATCCGATGCTGCATTCGATAAACCTAATCTTTCTGCTGCCGATGGTTCAACACCTTTAGGTAATATTTATCCATCAGACCCCTCTGCAATAGAATATGCAACTACTAACGGTGCTGTAGTTAACAATAAAAAACCAATTAATGAACCATTCGAGGATATGAATAGTGCTCAACAACAATCTGCTAATACTAATAATGTTTTACCGCAAGATAATAGTTGTTTTATGCGTGACCGTTTAACAAGCAGTGATTTATTGCCACAAGATGCCGCAAATTCTAAATGGGCCCAAATCAATCCGGCAGGTTCTGGAATGTTAGGAGATCAAAATTTCTTAACTGCTGGTTATCATGTTGGAATAAATACAATCGGTCAATCATTACGAAATGCCAATTTACAACTACGATCTGAGCCACCTAATCCTCAGGTTGCTGTAAGTCCATGGGGCATTTCAACAATAGAACCCGATGTTCGTGCAGTTTCATTCGAAATAGGCAGTGGAGGATCAACCTAATCAAAAGTAATAAAACATCTAGTATTAATAATATCTTGTTTTGGGATCAATGAATTTTTAAGAGAGTTTTGTTTTTTATATGAAAATTTAGACATATTTTCATATATTTTTTTTTGATTTTCGATTGCATATATAATTATTTTATTATTAAATGCCCATTTAAAAAAATTTAATTGTCCTATTGTTGTTTCTATTTCTTCGTCTTTATCAATATTAAAAGTTATTCTTTCGTGTCGTCTGAAGGCATCAAAATTAAATTTTTTAAATGACTTCAATTGTGCCCTGTAATCTAGATATAATGTTATTTTTTTAAATTTTTCTGTTTCATAGTTATCAGGTAAATTATAATAAATATTATCCGAATCATTTATCCAAAATATGATATTATTATTCTTGGCATATCTTGTCACAAGCCAATCAATCATTCGTAATGATAATTCGTGTTTACCATCAATAATATCTTTTAATATCAATTTATATTTTTCATTCAAATTATAAAAAGAATTTATAGATAATAATAATAATTCTTTAGATGTATTATTATCTGTCATTAATAATTTTAATGTAAAAACCTTTATATCATTAATTAGCAAATGTAAACAAATCAAAAATTAAAGCAATTATGGACAATAACAACAATAGTGCAATCTTAAAATCCCATAAAGAAATATAGTAAGTAACAATAATAAAAATAATAATTATCCAATAATGTTCTGCTAATTCTAATATATATTCGGGATACGGTACAGATGGTCTTAAACCATAAATTAACAAATATGCAGATATAATACCTATAATAATATAACGTGTAAATATTTCTATATTATCGATCATCCTAATAATTTAAATTATAATATTATTTTTTCCATAACTATAATAGAAAATATGCAATACGCAACACTCGAAGAAGCATACCCAAATTCACATAAAAAACACCAATGTTCGTCTTCTAAAAAAAAAGAAAGTCTCAATGAAAAATTCGGGTCTGATTATGGAACCGAATCAGATTGTTATTATGATAAGCAAGGTATAAAAATGCCTACTTGCGACAAATTCACTAACATTAGCAATAGCAATAGCAATAGTAATAGCAATAGCAATAGCAATAGTAATAGCAATAGCAATGGCAATAGCAATAACAATGGCAATAACAATGGCAATGGCAATGTTAAAGATGTTAATTATCTGAGGAATGAATATGTTAAAAAGATGTGTTCGCCTTTACAGGTACCTGATTATCATTTACCTGTAGACAGTAATTCGGAAAATGCATTTAAAAAAGCATTAGAAACTTCTTTAATGGATATTGGTAAAGTTCAAATTGATAAATTTTCAATTAAACCTTATGATTTTGACGAATATGATGCTTATTTAAATATCAATAACATAAATACAAATAATAAGGATACAAGCCCTGAATATAGAACTACACCATTTTTAGAGGAATATTTATTAAGTCTAAGAGATAATTTTAATAAAAAGAAGAAAGATCAAGGGATAAAAGTAAATGATATAGAACAATTTACGAATTATAGTAAAAATATAAAAGTAGATGTTAATCTATATAATTTATTTTTATTTATATTCATAGGAATAGTTATAATATTATTATGTGATCAAATAACTAGATTAGCAGTAATTATGGCAAATAAAAATATATAAACATCATAAAATAAATGAAAGTAATAAAATGAAATATTTTACACATTTAGTTTTTGCAGGAAATGCAATCCGATCAATATGTTTATTAGGTATATTGAGATATATTTATTTCAATAAAATGGAAGATTTCATTAAAAACGCTGCAGGTACTTCAATGGGATCTTTTTTCTGTTTAGCATTTGCTTTAAAAATTCCAGTAGATGAGTTAGAGAAAATAATAATAAAAACAATTAAAGACGAAAATCTAACAGTTATACCTACAAAAAAATGTTTTGATTTTCTATTAAATTTAGGTTTTAACGATTCTAGATTATATTTAACAGGAATCCGAGAATATGTTAAAAACAAATATAAACTAGATGATATAACCTTTATGGAATTGTCAAAATTGACTGGTGTAAATATTTATGTTAGTACAACTAAAGTTAATGATGGTACCAATATTATTTTTAATGTCAACGATACACCCAATGTTTCTGTTTTTGAAGCTATAGCCGCTTCTATGTGTATTCCGATGTTATCAAAACCAATAAAAATAGATAACAATTATTATATTGACGGGTGTATATCAAATAATATGCCTTATAATGTTTTTGAAAATATAAATCACGATAATATTCTATGTGTTGCAGTATTTGTTAAATCTGATTATGATTTTATAATAATACCAGAAACAAAAGAAGGCGAAGATATTAATCTGATGGAATATATGAAACAATTATTTAATATTATTTATTTCAATTCTTTTAAACATACATTTTTAAATAAAATTGAAAAATTCAAAAACCCATTATTAATATCTCATAGTCATATTAAAACAAGTTTTAATTTCGAAATTACGAAAAATGATATAAAATTAAATCTTTCAGAAGATGATATTGAGACTTTAATACTTCAAGGCTTTAAAGATATGTCTGAATATATGAAAAAAATAATTAATGAAGAAGTAACCGATTTTTAGGATTATTTGAAATATCCTCTAATTTCCACGATATATATATAGTATTTTTGTTTGGTAATATTGATACATAAAGACCACTCTTTTGTAGTGAACTAATGATATAATTAATACATTTTTCATAGTCATATAGCGGATATCCTATAATAATAGGTGGTATAACATAATATAATGATTGATGACCCATTTCTGCAATCTTTTTAATTTTTTTATTGCAAGCATTTAAAATAACATTAAATGCTTCACAAACTTTGTTATCTTTCTTTTTCTTAATTTCATATAAATCGTGTAAAGATATTTTATTCATTTTATTTTATTTATATAAATTTAAATTAACATTAAGCACTTACTTTAAGATTATCTAATGCGAATTTAAGCACATTCTCTTTAGTTCGATATAATCCAAAATAATATCTATTTTTTCCATCGGCTGTAACTAATGATATAGTCGGAGCACCTTTTATTTTTAATTCATCTGCTAAAGCACTGCCTGCACCATTATCTTTTATATCATATTTTTCTGTAGTAAAATTGTATTTAGTAGGGTTTGCAGCAACTTCTGTAACGATATCTTCCCAAGTTGAATTAAAATCCTTGCAATATCCACACTCTTGCATATAGAAATATTGTAATTTAGCAGTTGGATTTGTGAATTTTTCAAAAAATTTATAATTGCTCATAAATATCATTAATAATATTGCTACAACTAATATGCTTATTATTACCCAGATAACTGTTGATGATTCTGAAGATGATTTTGACCCACGACTACTATAACGCATTGATCTAGAAGCCATTATATTATTCTACTATAAGTATAATATTTTAATATGACCATTATTATAAAATAGATATAATATGAATAATAATATGAATGTAAAAATTATGATATCAGAATAAATAATGTATTTAATTATTTTATCGTTAATGTTTGTTATTTTCTTATCTTTTAACCAAATTATCGAATTGACAATAAAGAAAATATAAACTAGCAAAATAACAATTAAAAATATATACAATAACATTTATCTTTTCTATATATCTAATAATAAAAAATGATTAAATTCAAATTTAAAATAATTTTCATAATGGTTAATATTGCATTTGCCTTTACTCTTAGAAGTGTTGTAGTCAGTAATGTTACACCAACTATTTATTCTAATATCAAAAATTCTAAATTAACTTTGGAACACGTATATCCAAAGTGTTATATGTATAAGAAACATTATAATGATATGCATAATATTTTTAAATGCGATCATTACATCAATAATATGAGATCTAATTATAAATATGTTGATAATCACAATGAAACATTCAATCAATTGTACGATAGTGATAATTATGTAAATACGAAATTAAAATTGTTCTGTCCTGAAGATGCCAGTAAAGGATTGATTGCACGAGCAATAATGCATATGTCATATGAATATAAATATGACTATAAAAAAATAATAGATCATAAGAATTTAATCAAATGGTGTTTAGAATATCCGCCAACTAAAGAAGAACGACATCATAACGACATAATATTTCAAAAACAAAAAACAAGGAATATGTTTATCGATTTATATGAAAAAAAGAAATTTAAACAACTAATTCTTCATTATTTTTCATAAAAAAATTGAATTTAAATTATATGAATAATAATATTATTAGACAAAAAATGGATTTAGCTAAATTATCTAAACAAGAACTTTTGACAAAATGTGAAGAACTTGGAATAACAAAATGTAAATCTAAAAATAAAACAGCATTAATTGAACTTATAAAAAACTCTAAACAAAACAAAACAGAAATAATTATTGATGATATTATCATTTTAAATGGAGATTGTATGATTGAATTAAATAAATTAGAAGATAATAGTATTGATTGTGTAATAACTGACCCACCTTATTTTATTGACAAACTTGATAATAATTGGTCATCTAAAGAAATTACTGAAGATGTTAAAAATAGTCATATTAAACATTTACCAAAAGGGATGAAATTTGATAAATCACAAGTAAAAAAATTATATGATTATTATTTGGAATTGTCTAAATTATTATTTAAGAAAATGAAACCAGGAGCTTATTTCTTATCATTTTCTGCACCTAGATTATATCACGCAATAGCAATGAGTTGTGAAATTGCAGGATTTGAAATAAGAGATATGATAAATTGGACTTATACACAAAGTATGCCTAAAGGTATGTCTGTTTCGCACATAATAGAAAAAATGAAAATAACTGAAGAAGAAAAAACCAAATTGATATATGAATATAAAGATTATAAAACACCTCAAATTAGGTCTTGTTTTGAGCCAATATGTGTAGCAATGAAACCTTTAGAAAATTTAACTTTTATTCAAAATGAATTAAAATTCAAAACAGGTTTATTAGATTTTTCGCAAAAAGTTGGAATAGATAATGATAGAGTTCCTGCAAATATAATTACAACAGAAGAATATAATGAAGTTTATGATAAAAATTTTTTAATATCAAAACCTTCAAAAAGCGAAAAAGGTGAAAATAATATTCATATTACAGTTAAACCTGTTGCTTTAATAGAACATCTAATAAAATTATTCAGTAAAAAAGGCTCTCTTGTTGTTGATCCTTTCTTAGGAAGTGGAACAACCGCATTAGCTTGCATAAACACTGAAAGAAAATTTTTCGGAACAGAATTAAATACAGAGTATTATAACATCTGTTTAAATAGATGCTGTGATAGATAACATATCAAATATTTTTTTATAAGCAATTATTTGTTCTAATGTAAATTCTATATCTTTATTTTTAATCATAAGTTCTAATTTATTTGGTGTTGGGAATTTTGTTATAGTATCAATAAATATATAAATATCTCTATATTTTGATTGTATAGGCGGTTGTAATACTAAATTTTTATTTGAATTATCTGTTGAACCAGGATTTTTGTGTCCTAATTGCCATAAATAATTTGGAACATCTATATAATCTGTTTTTATTGTAGATTTTATTTTATCTATTTCAGTATTTTTTTCTTCTTCTGTTCCAATAAATTTAAAATTTTTTCTCATTTTATGTTTATTTGATAAACAATAAGGATAAATTATATATAATTTTCCTCTATCAGTTCCACTGTTTGTTTGAATACCCCATTGATTATGTTTGTTAAACAGTTGAATACTATCTTTTGTTATAATATTAAATTTTTTAACAAATTCATCACAAGTATTTCTATCCCAATAATAATTTTTATATTTTAACATTACAGATAATGCTTTTCCATTTCCTGTAGTGATATTAGGGTATTTCAATCCATTTTTTAAACAAAACTCAATAAATTCTTCAGGATATTTATTTGGTATTTCTGTAATTATATTTAAATCAATTTTAGATTTTTCCATTTGTTATTGTTTGTGTTTATATAATTATTTCATTTTTTTTATCATTATAAAAAATGATTTAATCAATTTAAAACTTGCTGGTAATAATTTATATAATTATGGTATTTACGAAACGGAGGCAAGCCGAAAGTGAAAATAAGGACATAAATAAAAGACATCAAATATTTTTAGATAAGGCTGCTGAAATTGCTAAATATTCAACTATGCAACAAAAACACGGTGCTGTTGTTGTATATAAAAATAAAATAATTGGCTATGGATTCAATTATATGGTAAATCATTTAAATGATAATAATAGTATTCACGCGGAAGTTGCAGCAATTAGCCAAGTATTTAAAAACAAAACAATTTTAGGTGAATGTGATATTTATGTTGTTCGAATTGGCCCGCCTCGTTTCAATAATTGTTTAAAATTATCAAAACCCTGTGAAAAATGTGCTAAATTTATAAATAAATATAATATTCGATGTGCTTATTATTCAAATTAAATATCTAAACTCATCGAAACTCTTGGTATAATTCTTTTAATGCTTTTTTTAACTATTACTGGTCTTTCTTCTTTATTGAAAATTTTGATTAATAATTCTTCTCCTGTTAAATGTTTATTTGTATTTATAATTTCTCTTATATCTTTGATATTTATAGGTTTATGAACATTTCTAATATTAGTTTTTAACCTACCATTTTGAGTATTCAAATCATTGTAATTATATTTAAACATAAAATCTTCTATTTTGTTATTTAAAGCCTGTTGTAAAGTTTTCCGTTCTCTTATTGCTATTTTTAACCTCCTTATTGCATCATCATATTTAAACCAATCACTAACAAGCACTTTGAAGGTATCTATTTCTTCAGCTGTTGGTTCATTTTTATTAGTAATTATATCATCAATTAAATTGCTATTATCCATTATTTAAAGTTATTTAAATATTGCTTTAAATAACTTTTATAAAGAAACTGCTTTCTTTTTATTTAATAAAGATTTTTTTGTTAATTTTACAGGTTTTGAGACTGGTTTCTTTTTTGATGAAGGTAACGGTTCTGATTTAGTCTCAATAAAATCAGATAAAGATTGAATATCTCGGCTGCCATTATAACTAGTTTTTTCACCATTGGGCTTATAAGCAGTTATATGTGGAAATGAATTTATGCGTCCAAATTCGTGTGGTGCTTTTTGCATATAATTAAATTCTATTTGATAAAATTGGCGATCAGCATAACGATTAATAAGATTGTCCCAAATTGGCATTAATCTATGACAATGACCACAATTATTCCAATGATATAAAATAATAGCTCCATTTCTTCTTATTTTATCTTTCAATTTTTCTATATTTTGATTATCAACTTTTGTTATATCTTCGCTTACCATTATTTTCTATATATATATAAATAAAATAATTGATGGATACTACTAATTTAGAACGTATGTCTTATAATATTTCTTGTGATCATATAACAAAATTAAACGAAAAATATGATAAACATAACAAAACAGCGTTTGACCAACATTTCAAATGTATAGAACCAAGTAAAGATTATGACAGAAATACGCGATATTTAAATAGTTTTTATATTTCAAAAAAAGGCTGTATATTTACATCAACAGAACCCGATCAATTGCAATGGACTAAAGTTTTTAATGATGATTCATCACCATTAGGTTATAAAGATGATAATGCAAAAGTTAAGTTCAATGAAAACACAAGAAGAAAAATAATTAGTCAGTGATAAATTTAATTTCATCTTTGTAATTATAAGCAGGAGTTTCTAATATTATTATAGATCTTCTAAATTCTTCAATAAAATTCTTAATATCATACGGTTCTATTTTACCTTCTAATATAAATTCGTGTCTATCTACTCTAGCACCTTTGTTATTTTTACTATTATTAGCGTGAATAATTATAATATCATTTTTATTAGGAATTAAAGGAATAACTTCATTTAATTCGTACCCAGCATTCCAAATATGGCAAGTATCAATGCAAATTTTAAATAATTCTCTTTCTTTTTCTGTGAATGAATAATAAAAATTCATAAAATCTCTGAAATCGGTCAATAATTCTGTTCCCTGACCAGCAGGAGTTTCTAATACTAATTTAGTTTTAATATTATTCATTGCCATCGCTTCAAGTAATTGTTTAATATTATTTCTCATCATTTCTATTGATGCTTCCTTAGAATTAGTTAAATATTTACCAACGTGAATTACATAACCAATTGCACCAATATAATTAGCAGTTACAATATCATTATAAATAAAAGTATCTGTTATTTCCATTTCTCTTTTGGTTGTTTTAAATGGTTTGGCAATATTTAAAACATATGGACCGTGAACAACAACAGCAAATTTATTTATATTACAATATTTTTTAATTAAATGAGACTCATTAATATATTTTGTATTATCTGATATATTACAGCTTCTAGGGTTTGTTGTAAATATTTGCAATGCATTACCGCCATTCGTCGTAATTTGCATCATTGTTTTAACAATCGTCGATTCTCTAGGTATATGAGCGCCTATTATCATTATATATATATATCTATAATAATTTCCTAATATCAAACTAAAATTGATATATAACACTGTCTAAAATCAATTTTATAACGATATGGACATAGAAAATATTCTTTGTTTTTTTGTGTTTTAAAGAATTTTACAAGACAATTATGATGAAGTTTATAATTATTTATTAAAGCGATTTCAGTGTTATTGAATAACTTTTCTAAACAAATTGGGCAATTAGTCTCATTGTCATTGTCATCTTTAGAATAAATAGAATAAGGTAAATTGTTAATTTTCCAACCATTATCAATCATTTTATAAATATCATCAAATATTTTATAATTTTCGTTAAAACCTCTAATATAATTCGTATTCTTTTGTATAATTTCTTTTAATATTGATTTTGTCGGATTTGCCTGCAAGTCATATGATGTTCCCGTATTTTTAGAATAATAAAACATAGTAATATTATCAATTTTTGATAATAACAATCCGTAACAAGTATAGTTATTATTACAATAAGGCGGTTCGTCATTTGAAATAGTTATTTCAATCGAAATATTTAAATCATTAATAGTATTTATATTATTTGTAATGAAGGAGTAAAAATTTATATGATCTATTCCGTGTTTAAATGCTATTTTGATATTAGATGATTTTATAAATCTATCAATTGTTTTTTTGTCATAGTCAATATCATAAAATTTGTCACTAGATAAATTATTTTCAATGTAATATAAACTTCTATTATAAATTGCTAACAGTTTTTCACAAGGATAAGTACCATAAATAATCGCATTATTATTTAAGGCCTCTGTTTCCAATAACTCATAAAAATTATTCAATTCCTTATAATAAATCATATGTGAATAATAAAGTTAAATCGTTAATATCATTTTTTTTAATTTTGATTTTTATTTACAGTAAAATTAAATAAAAATGATTAATTTTTTAATAATTATTTTTCAAGCGTTTCAATATGTTTATTATTGGTGGAGAAGTTTATGAAGACGAAGAAATTTTCGATATTGATCCTTATTATAGTAATCGTATTGATTATAATGATATGGACTATGAATATGAAGATGAATTAGACATCATACCTCTTTCTATTGAAAATAAAATGCAGTCTTCAAGATTGATTTCGATTTAAGGAAATGGAGAAAGAAAGTTCAAAAAGATTTTTGGACTTTTATTCGAAAAAAATAAAAATTGTATGAATTTACAAGAAATAATAAAATAAAATGACATAAATATTATGATTTAATTTTTATAACTTTGAAATGTATATCAGCAACAATGGCGAAGTTTACGATGATGAAGAAATTATCGGTGATGATGTATATTACGGGTCCGTATATGAACGCGACGATGATGAATATATTTACGAAGATGAATATGACGACTTGGCCATATCACTCGAAAATAAATTACATCTTAGGAGTGTCGTGATTTCGATTTAAAGAAAAATGGAAAAAAAAAGTTCAAAAAGATTTTTTTGGACTTTTTTTTATTTAAACGCTATTTATATAAATAGAAATGTAAAAATGATTTATTTAAACATTCCTTATAGTGATAGGAAAAAGGCTAAAAGTATGGGAGCAATATGGGATGCAAAGGCGAAAAAATGGTCTTGTGAAGAAGATAATCAATTATGTGCTTTATATGATGTTTATAAGAATGATATAACAATTATAGGAGAGGACAGAACATTTGGAGAAAACAAATTATATATAGATATGATACCTAAAACAACTTATTTTAAGAATGTTAGATCAATTTTTAATGATTGTGACTGGAATTTAAT
>Ga0214921_10000637_pt1 | contig 63551 bp, 49 predicted proteins | sample LL1505_MetaG_FD_177992 | JGI IMG/M metagenome (GOLD analysis project Ga0214921, IMG submission 177992) | Freshwater microbial communities from Lake Lanier, Atlanta, Georgia, United States - LL-1505 | ecosystem: Environmental > Aquatic > Freshwater > Lake | place: USA: Georgia | collected...
TGGCGTCAATACTCGGGTCAGAGAAAGGCCTAGCCCGTTAAATTCGTAGGAAATCGGCGCTTTATCGCACTGAGTAGAAGCGCAACCAAGACACTCGCGCAACGAAGATGGAATGGCACTTTTGGCCGTCACTAAGCCAGTTCGAGTACTCTCACGATCTGGAGTATACTCCGCGACAAACAAACCGTCTTTGGTTGGTAGTGAGCGCGCGGACTTAGCCCAGGCCTTAATCCAATCGTCATAATTTAATTCAAAAATTTTTGTCTGTGCGCCACTTTTCCCTACCCAGTCATCGAGTTTTGACGCGAGGCTTAAAAATCCATGGCTTATGGCTAACACCCCTTCAAACGCTGCTTTGGCCACCTCTGGCTTCGTATAAAGTTCACCTTCAGAAAAAGCATTGCCCCAAGGCGTCGAACAACCTGCTTTCTTCTCTTTCACCACGCACCAATGAACCGAAGGTTTACGCGTTCGAGCCTCTGAGACAACGTATCGCAAGGGCAGCAGTTTCGAACCTTTTCGCCACGCACCATCAAGAGACCAGGTGATATCACCAGCGGCCGAACCACTAATCACACATTGTGGTTTGTTTAGAGACCACTCCTTCAGCTCTTGAGCTGCCGTCGACTTTAAAAACTCCAGTAACCCCTCACAGCGCTGATCCAGCGCAACTTCGGCCCAAGATGGCGCAACAGCTGCCAAGGCATCGCCTGAGACACACAGTAAAAAAGCTAGCCTGAAGATCGCCCAAACTTTAGTCATGAAGCCCCCTGAATTGCTTTTTTTTTGGCCAGATCTGGTTAAAGTGCTGAGCATTAGAACCAAAGATAAGTAAAACTGTCAAACTCCAGTGCAACAATCGAGGTAAAACAGCTCTTTTTTGTAGACAGTTACGGATGGACAACCTTTACTCAAGGGCGCAGATGGCGCTTAGTTTTCATAGCGGCCACCGCATGTTGTTAAACCCGACCTTGAGAAACCCAATGTCCGATGCTCGAGATCTAACCAAACCACTTGCTAACTACGCCCACAGCCGCCGCGTTGGAGACCTCGTACTGCTCGCTGGACAGGGATGCAGGGACCCGAAAACCGATGTTTGGGCCGGCATCTCGTTTGACGAACATGGTAAGCCACTAAAAATTGACTTTGAAGCACAAGTTCGCGGCGTTCTACGTAATGTCGAATCTGCGCTAGCAGCTGAAAACTTAACTCGCAATCATATAGTCGACGTCCAAGTTTTCTTAACGAACATGAAAGAACAGTTTGATGTTATGAACAAGGTGTGGAACGAGTTTTTTAGAGACGTAGCCCACCCTCCAGTTCGGACGACGGTAGCAGTGAAGGAGCTTCCCGGCCTTAATCTTATTGAGATGAAAGTCGCTGCCTCCCACAAAGCATAAGGGGTTGGGCGCGCAAATATTTGCGCCTCACCGCAATAACTTAAAAAAGAATTATTTAGGTATGGTCACTCCAAAAAAATTATTCATTATCGACGCGATGGCTATGGCCTTCCGCAACTATCATGCATTCGGGCAGCGCCCACTGATAACCTCCACTGGTATCCACACCTCGGCAGTGTTCGGCAGTGCCATGTTCATGTTGAAGCTCATTGAAGATGAGAAGCCGGATCTTGTGATCTGTGCCACGGACAGCAAAGAAAAAACTTTCCGCCACGAGCTTTATCCAGCCTACAAAGCTAACCGCACAGAAATGCCTGCTGATCTTGCCGACCAGTTACCTTACTTCTTTGAGTTGTTTTCAAGCATGGGAATCCCGGTCCTTCGCCAACCTGGGATGGAAGCTGACGACCTGATTGGCTCTATTTGCCACAAATTCGCCAAAGATGATCTAAATTGTTTTATCGTCTCAGGCGATAAAGACTTTATGCAATTGATCAATCCAAATGTGTTTTTGTACTCCCCAAAGAAGAACGAACCGGCGACGATCGTAAGCTACCAAGGAGTGGCGGATAAATTTGGATGCAAGCCCGAACAGGTTATCGACGTCCTGGCACTGATCGGTGACACGTCTGATAACGTCCCGGGAGTGCATGGCATTGGAGACAAAGGAGCCGCGAAGCTGATTTCGGAGTTTAGAACTCTGGAAGGAATCTACTCGAACATAGAATCGATTCAAAATGCGAAATTGAAAAATGCGCTGAGTGCCGATCGTGCTAATGCATTTCTATCGCGCGACCTCGTCACAATAAAAACCGACATACCTCTGGACGTGACCCTCGATGACATGAGGCTTAATAAAGACGCACTTGCCAATGAGGCACTTCTGGATTTATTCACGAGGCTGGAGTTCCGAGGACTGACGACAAAAATCAAAGACCGCCTCACAACTACCAAATTAACTCCTACACTTGAACCAACTGCCGCCCCTGCTCGAGCGACCAAAGCAGTGGCCGAACAAACATCCAACTCGATCACCGAGGTCAATGAAAGTCGATCTAAGCTTGGCTCTAGCTATCTCATCGCAAACACCCCCGAGCTAATGATTCGCCTAGGCCAAGAATTGGAATCGGCTGCTACATTTAGCTTTGACACCGAAACAACTGGACTTGATCGAATCAGCGATCAACCAATCGGCATCAGCTTTTCAACAAAGCCAGGATACGCCTGGTATGTTCCTATGATCCAAAAACACTTAAATGGCTGGCTAACTCCCGATTTCATCAAACAGCAACTGGCCAAACATCTGCAAGACCCGGCGAAGACTAAAATAGCTCATAATCTAAAATTTGACCTACAAATGCTTCACAACGCAGGCATCAGTATCTGTGGGCCATTTGGTGACACGATGCTTGCGAGCTATGTACTAAATCCCATTTCCAGAGAACACAGTCTCGACTATTGCGCCCTCGAATGTTTGCAGTTTAAGAAAATCCCAACGTCCGCGCTGATGGGCCCAAAGTTTGAAAAAGCCATGGCCGATGTACCACTTGAAGACCTGGGTGCTTACGCCTGCGAGGACGCAGACATAGTTTTCCGACTTCATGAATATCTTCTTGAAAAACTCACCCATGCGAAATTAATCAACGTTTATGAGGAGATCGAGGTCCCCCTAGCACCAATTCTTGCGCGCATGGAGCAGGCGGGCGTTCATATCGATGCCGGTGCTCTAGCTGAAATTTCAATGAAATTGGATCGGCGTTCCAAGGAACTGGAAGAGGTCATCTACCGCGAAGCTGGACAGGAATTTAACATCAACAGCCCCAAACAGTTGCAAACGATATTGTTTGAAAAACTAGCCATTCACACGCAATTGGGATTAACGCGGATCAAAAAAACTAAGACGGGATTTTCCACCGACGTCTCAGTGCTCGAAAGCCTGGAAGCTCACCCACTTCCACGAGCCCTTTTAGAGTTTCGAACGGTGACGAAACTTAAAAACACATATGTCGACGCACTACCACAATTAATCAACCCCAAGTCGAATCGAATTCATACGAATTTCCATCAAACCGGCACTGCGACAGGGCGATTAAGTTCAAGCGATCCAAATCTACAGAACATCCCAATTCGCAAGGAAGAGGGCCGGGAGATTCGCAAAGCGTTCACCGCGTCCGCAACCAATCGAGTCATCATTTCAGCAGATTACTCTCAGGTAGAACTACGCCTTCTCGCCCACATTGCTCAAGACGAGGGTCTAAAGGCCGCCTTTGCCTCTGGTCAAGATATTCATACCGCAACAGCTAGTCGAATTTTTGCAGTCGCTCCTGAAAAAGTGACGCCTGACCTGAGATCAAACGCAAAAGCTATTAACTTCGGCATTATATATGGCATGGGGCCACAGCGTTTAGCCCGGGACACAGGCGTTACCATGGCAGAAGCTAAACTGTTTATTGAAAAATATTTCGAAGGCTTCCCCAAAATAAGAACCTATATTGAATCTGCAAAGGCAGCTGCGCGAGAGCTTGGTTATAGCGTGACGATGTCTGGTCGGCGTCGACCCATACCGGAAATACATTCAAAAGACAGAGGTGTTTTGATCAATGGCGAAAACATGGCCGTCAACAGTCCGATTCAGGGAAGTGCCGCAGACTTGGTGAAACTTGCCATGATTGAGACGCAGCGGCGCTTAGATGCTTCAAACCTTGACGCAAAAATGCTCCTCCAAGTGCACGATGAATTGGTATTTGAGTGTCATGAATCTTCAAAAATTCAAGTTATGGCCCTGGTCAAAGAAGCTATGGAGCACGCTATGACTTTGTCCGTGAACCTCAGGGTAGAAGTTGGATCCGGTAAAAATTGGCTTGAGGCACATTCATGATAGACAGCAACGATCGCGACAAACAATCTCCAGTATCGCCGCAAAAAAACAAAAACAACGCCGATAAAACAATGGGCCTCTGGGGTCATCTAGATGAATTGCGCAGTCGCCTCGTCAATGCTGGATTAACTGTTTTAGTGCTTTTTGTTTTTTCACTATCATTTAGCAAAACAATTCTATCCTTCTTAAAAAAACCTTTGGAAGAAGTTCTTCCGCCAGGCGCTTCTGCGCTACATTTTACGGGGCCAATGGATGTTTTCATGGTCAACATTAAAGTTGCCTTTTTGATCTCAATAATTTTGGGTGCGCCAGCTTGGCTTTATCAATTTTGGAAGTTTCTCGAACCTGCGCTACACCCCAAGGAGCGCCGCTACATTTTGCCGTTTATGATCGGCACCATTTTCTGCTTTGTTCTTGGAGTCTCGTTTAGTTACTATCTTATGATTCCTATGGCGCTGCAGTATCTTGTTGGCATCGGACTTGAAGTTGCAGCCCCCATTATCACTATTACCGACTATGTGTCACTGATCACAGTGATGATTCTTGGTTTTGGTCTTGTGTTTGAAACGCCGGTCATCCTAGTTCTCTTGGCGATGCTCAATATAGTTTCTGCGGCGACCTTGGAAGCTCAAAGACGGGTCACGTTTGTCATCATTCTCATCGTATCAGCCATCATCACTCCCCCTGACCCGATTTCCATGCTCGGCATGGCGATTCCGTGTTATCTTATGTATGAAATTTCAATTTTAATTATTAAAATGATCAAGGCCCACAAACCCTTAGAAAAGAAATCTGCAACGAATGATATTGAAATTATCAAAGTTGATCGAGAACAGCGCCAAACCATCCCGGGGATCGATCCAAAGATCGACCTATAATCAGCCGATTTTTGTCATAAAATTGAAATTATTGATTCTTCTTACACTATTTATTCTGACCATTCCGCGTGCGCGAGCAGAAAAACTGGATAACGAAGCACTATTAGCATCGCGACCAGCGCGCGACGTCATTTGGTCCTTTGACACTTCTCTTATTCAATATTTTGCAACGTTACCTGACGGATCGAAACTGAAGGGCGCTGCCGGCTCTTTCACTGTAGCTTATGGAAAAACTCGGGGTGATTCTTGGTTTACGGCGCGCTTCCACATTCTCGCAGGCCCTTGGGATGCCGTTGGTGATGGAGCATTTGATTCTGACTTCTCAGGCACCATGCTTGACCTAGACTATGGGACATCATTTCCAGGCATGAGTCTTCGCTCCGGGTCCGTCCCAACACTTTCTATTGCAGCAGGATACCTTGATCTTAACGGACGGAACATTGGCGGCAATCGCAAGGCTCGTGGAAATCCTAGTGAACTACAGAATTTTTATCTGGACCAAGATTTTAGAGTCTCGACGGGGGCCATTGTAGTGACGCCTTCAATCGGATGGAGTTGGGTTAAGTCAGTGAGACCCACCGGCAGTGAGCCGGAACTTCTTTTAACCAGGTTGGAGTCAGCGGCAATAAGGTTTGGCATGATGATCCCGGTATACTCGCGTGCTCGTGTCGATACCCATCGCCGAACTGAAGGCCAAAGCTTATCAATCGAACCTACAAAGCAGAGCTCCAAGGGGCCGTTAAAGGGCTATGCTGCCGTAGTCACGGCCAGCCTGTGGTTGGGAATTTGATTTTTTATGAAACTAGATAAAATTGAGAAGCAAATTCAGAGCTCATGAAGCCCCCCTTAGTTTATTGGACCCAATAATTAACATGCCTTTGTGGACATCCCACGAGCCTCCGGTTAACATTGTAATTTCCCTAGCAAACTGCTAAAAAACAGTCCTTACTGACTGCGACGATAACGCCCAAATTACGGGGGACAAGCTGTGACTCAATATGTCTTCAACATGGTTAACCTTCGGAAGGTCTACGGGACAAAAGAGGTCCTGAAGGGGATCTACCTATCATTCCTACCCGGTGCAAAAATTGGTGTTTTAGGTCTCAATGGATCCGGTAAATCAACCCTTCTAAAAATCATGGCGGGCGTGGATAAAAATTTCCAAGGAGAGGCATTTCCAGCCCCGGGACTTAAAATCGGCTATTTGGCCCAAGAGCCTGAACTAGACAATAGCAAAACTGTTCTTGGCAACGTTGAACTTGCCGTGACAGAGCAAAAAGCACTTCTAAAGAAGTTCGAAGACCTTTCAATGAAGCTTTGTGAGCCACTGTCCGATGCCGAAATGAACAAAGTGATCGACGAACAGGGAAAAGTACAAGCTGAAATTGATGCCAAAAATCTTTGGGAGCTTGATCGACACTTAGAAATAGCCATGGACGCCCTGCGCTTACCGCCAGGTGATGCCGATGTAAAAGTTTTATCTGGAGGAGAGAAACGCAGGGTTGCTCTCTGTCGGCTTCTGCTTGAAAAACCCGACATGCTTATCCTTGACGAACCTACCAACCATCTGGATGCGGAAAGCGTTGCATGGTTAGAGCGATTCCTTCACGACTATCCAGGAACTGTTGTTGCTGTCACGCACGACAGATACTTCCTAGATAATGTCGCCGGTTGGATCTTAGAGCTCGATCGTGGCTCTGGAATCCCGTGGGAGGGCAATTATTCAAGTTGGCTTGATCAAAAACAAAAGCGCCTTGCGGTTGAGGAGAAGCAGGAGTCGGCTCGCCGCAAAGCACTTGCTAAGGAACTTGAGTGGGTTCGCCAGTCAGCTAAAGCACGCCAAGCAAAGAGTAAGGCTCGTCTCGCGGCCTACGAGCAAATGGCAGCCCAAGAAGCTGATTCCTACGAAACTATAAATGAAATTAAAATGCCTCCGGCGCCGCGCCTAGGCGATCTTGTCGTTGAAGCAAAAAATATTTCCAAAGCTTTTGGCGACAAACTTCTTTTCGAGAAACTAAACTTTAACTTCCCAAAAGGTGCGATCGTTGGAATTATCGGTCCAAACGGTGCGGGTAAATCGACTTTATTCAAAATGATCGCAGGAGTTGAAAAACCAGATGGCGGTGACATGCGCATCGGCGATACGGTGAAAATCGCTTATGTGGACCAAAGCCGTGAAAGCCTCGAAGGCGAAAAAACCGTTTTTGACGACCTTTCCCAAGGCGAAGAAGTCTTTGAGTGGGGGCGTCAAAAAATCCAAGCACGTTCGTATGTTGCTAGCTTCGGCTTTAAGGGTACAGATCAAAACAAGAAAGTTGGATGGCTTTCAGGAGGCGAAAGAAACCGACTAAATCTTGCAAAATGTATCAAACGCGGTGGAAATCTTCTGCTGTTGGACGAACCGACGAACGACCTCGACGTGGACACACTGCGCGCTCTGGAAGATTCGATTCTAAACTTCTCGGGCTGCGTCTGTGTCATTAGTCACGACCGCTGGTTCCTTGATCGAATTGCAACGCATATTTTAGCATTTGAGGGAGACTCCCAAGTCGTTTGGTTTGAGGGCAACTATCAAGATTACGAAGCTGACCGGAAACGTCGCCTCGGGATCAATGCTGATCAGCCTCATCGGATCAAATACAAACCACTGACCCGCAACTAGGACACAAAAAGCCGTTATGAGCTCAGATCCGACAAACAAATTAAAAATGCGAAAAATGAAAACAAGCCCAATCAATCAATTAATGATTCGGCGAGTTTTCAGACATGGGGATGTGTATTCCTGCGGCATTTGTCGATCGAAACACCAAACCCCAGATGCAGCGAATGTTTGTTTGGAGCAATGCTGGCAAGCAGTTTTAAAAAAAGCTCCATGGGTCACAGTCAAACATTACGGCAAACATCCGTTTGCGTGCAAATATTGTCAGCGAGGCTACGCCACCACTGAATTAGCCTCAGCCTGTGCCCGAGATTGCGCCAGCAAGATGACTATCAAGAAATTATAATTGAATAATTCAAAACACGGCCAATCTTGACCAGTTTTCGTCAGGATGGATCACCATCTACATCTACAAAACTAGCCTCGGTGGCATCAATAACTGTAGCAGCCACAAGGTCTCCGCTTACATTTAAAACTGTCCTGCACATATCAAGAAATCGGTCTACACCCAAAACAATTCCGATTCCTTCGGCAGGGACGCCGACTGATTGCAGCACAATCACAATCAAAGGCAAGCTTCCGCCTGGTACACCAGCCGTACCAATACCGGCCAGCACGGACATCGCCATCACTGTGAATTGCTGGGACAGCGTTAAATCTATATTAAAAACCTGCGCTAAAAATAACACCGTGACGCCTTCAAATAAGGCCGTTCCGTTTTGATTCGCTGTGGCACCGACGGTTAAAACAAAACTAGAGACCTTTTTATTAAGACGCAGCTTCTGGTCCGCCACGCGAAGTGACACGGGCAATGTTGCATTACTAGATGCTGTTGAAAAAGCTGTGACAATCACTTCCTGGATGTCAGAAACAAAGGACCAAACACTTCGCTTAGCAATCACAGCAAGGATGATTCCATAAACTAAAAACTGCTGTATCGTAAGGCCGAGAATTACGACACCGACGTACTTACTAAGACTCACAAGCAAGCCCCAACCAAAACGACTACACATGGAAAAAGTCAAAGCACCTATAGCAAATGGAGCCATGGTCATCGCGAAATCGACGATTTTCATTGAGACGTCTCTCAGGCTTTCGATCACACGGATCAAAGGATCACCCGCCCGCCCATTGCGAACAGCCATGAGGGCTGCGCCAAAAATCAGGGCAAAGACCATGAGTGATAACATTTCACCATCTAGCGCGTGAACGGCAGCTCCCATTGGATTTCTAGGAATGAGCTCGATCATCGCCTGCACGGGTGATTTTGCTAATTTTGCATTCTCAAGGACTTGAGTATTTTGCGCCTCTAATTTCATATTGGTCATAATAGATGAGTCAAAGCCAACGCCTGGCTTAAGCCAAATAACTAGAGCCAAACCTACGCACACGGAGCTCACGCTAGCAAATATCGTATAAATGAGAGTCTTTATAGAAATGCGGCCCAATGACTTAAAATCACCCATCTCGTAGACACCGAGAACTAGCGAAGTAAAAACCAATGGCACAACGGCAGAGAAAATAACTCGCAGGAAAATTTGCCCGATCGGGTGGAGAAGATAATTAACTAGTGGCTCGACCCATGGCGCATTTGGCACAAATGCAAAGACTAGGATTCCTAGTGCTGCACCAAGTGAAAAGCCAAATAGCATCTTGATAGGTTTTGACAACGTAGCCTCCAAATTCAGTTGGGGCGCAAACCTACCGGAAAAGTGAACCCTTGGACAACAAAAAAGCCCGCCCCAAGAGTCGGGCGGGCTACACAGTAAAATCTCTATTATCCGTATTATTTTGAGCGGTTAAATAGATGCCTCAGAGAGGCGCAACCAATGCAATATTGCGAATATGAACACCATCTTTTCCAATTGACGAGTCAGATTCGAGCCTAAAACGTAATTGAACCGAGCCAGACGCCACTAAGCCCTGGAGATTATATAGTTTTCGCACAAAGGCAGAACTTGAGCCGCTCAGGCGATCAATTTTTTGCCATGTCGCACCTGAATCAGATGAAAATTCAATATTCAGAAAGTCAAAGTTGCTTTCCAGATCGTATTTGAATTCAAGTGATAACGACACGTCATTTGATGGCAATGATATCGGATCAGAGGTCAAAGCGAGATTGATGTCACTGCGATATTCGCCGCCCGGACTATCCGACAGCACCTGCGTTCCATCGCTCAGCGATTCCACGCCCCAGGGCACATCTCCTTTAAAGCCGTCCATGCTATTACCGTTTCGATCAAAGAAGCGATTGACTTGCCGCGTGGCAAATTCAACAGTTGCACCGCCACGACTTACATTCCCAACATTATCAACAGCGCGTGCCGCTAAAAATCCATGCTGACTGAAATCATCAAAGTTAACCACTGCTCTGACATCACTATCCTGCACAGACACGTTAGCTTTAACAACTTTTGCCGCATGCCAATCAGCATCAGTGACAATTGGTTGTGAGCTCATACGCAGTTCATAGGCACTGGCAATCCCTTGGTCGCCATCATCACCAACTGCGCGCCACTGAGCGGTGATCGACATGGTACCAGCGTCAACGATCGCAAGATCCGACACAACGGAAGGTGGGACGTTGTCTGTCTCCAAAGAGTTCGCGGCGTTGATCCGCCCTCCTGAGGAGACCCTCGTTGACCAGTAGTCAGATCGATCCACGCCGTTGATGATCCGTGAACGAACTTGTGCTGAAGTAGCGTCTGGGATCGCTCCCTTGATGAGCGCTGCAAGTCCAGCGACGTGAGGCGTCGCCATCGAAGTTCCGCTCATTTTTTGATAGCGACCTCCTGGAACCGAAGACCAGACATCAACACCTGGTGCCGCCACATGAACCGTACGAATACCATTATTCGAAAAGTAAGCCATCTGATCCTTGTTATCAGAAGCAGCCACAGAAATCACATTTGGGACATCGTACGTTGCTGGGTAGGAAGGACGATTATCATTATTATTGCTGTCGTTACCGGCTGCAGCGACAAACAAGATTCCGCGCTCATGAGCTGCAGTAATGGCATCAAACATGGTCGGGCTATAGCCACCACCACCCCAACTATTGCTTGTCAGATTGACACCCAATGTTGTGCCGTACTCGATAGCTTTTACCGCATCCTCTAAGGTTCCACTGCCAGATCCAGACAAGAACTTTAGTCCAACGAGTGAAACATCCCAATTGACCCCAGCCACACCCGCACCATCATTACCTCGCGCACCAATCACACCTGCGCAGTGCGTGCCATGTGCATGGTCATCCATGGGATCATTGTCGTTATTTACGAAGTCCCAGCCGCGAAAATCATCAACATAGCCATTCGCGTCATCATCAACACCATTTGTTCTTTTGTCTTTACCGTTGGAATCAACACCTGTTTCGCCAGGGTTTGTCCAATAATTTGGAGCGATATCTGGATGACTATGATCAATCCCAGTGTCAATCACTCCAACTAGAACGTCTTTTGAACCCACAGAAACATCCCAAGCTTTTTCTGCATCAATATCGGCACCAGCAATGCCCCCGTTTGCACCAGTGTTGTGCATCCCGTACTGTTTTGCGAAATCTGAGTCATCCGGTAAACGGTTAACGCGAATAATCGTATTTGCTTCCACATACTCAACATCAGAACGCGCATTAAGTTGCTTAGCTTTGGCTAGCAAGTCTTCTTCAGAGCGCAGGTTTGCAAATTTAAACACGGTAGCGCCTCGGGTCTTAAACTGGTACTTCACCTTTCCACCAAGCGCCTGCACAGCTTCGGTGCCGCGAGTTGAGCTATCTTTAAACTTTACAATCAACTCACTTGGTACATGCTCGAATTCCAAATTGAATGAGCCGGCTGCTGCCGATGTGCCAGTGAACAGGCCAGCAACTAAAAACAACCTCTGTAACAGGTTCATGATCCCCTCCATGGGTGCGCAATTGTTTCTCATCAGCGAGTGAAACGTTTGATTAACTTTTTGATTAACTTCTAGGTTAACACGAAGTTGGCCAGCCGACCTAAGCCGCTGATCTCACTGCATGTTTATAGCCTGTTAATTCCCACATCAGGCCTTTCTCAACCACCCGTAAACTATGTGATTTTTCGCCTCTTTTGTAATGACCTAAAGATCCCGTAGCGATTTACCGATACCTCGGTGGTGAGACGGGAGGTTACCTTGAATCTCAGTATGGCCCGACTATTAAATTGCCAATTTAGCTTTGCGCCGCTAGGGGTGTTCTTAGCAACCGTCGCGACTATTTGCTCAATCACAAGCTGCTCCATGGATTCGGGGTTTGAAGCTGGAGGTGGAAAAAGCGGCTTGAGCAGACCAAGTTTCCTGTCTAAAAAGAACTTTGGCACATTTGATTTTTCCAAAGAGTGCGGACTACCTGCGGACAAAATGGATGATCCAAACGCAATCTTATTGCAGGGCAATTTCACAAGCCTTCCCATTACAATTACTGGCTCGCAAATGGGCGTGCAATACAGCGTAACCACACGAGCAAAGTTATCCCTCTCTGCCACGGCTACGAAAGCCACACAAACTATTAGTGTCGAAGTCGTAGACACAAAAGCCGTCCCACCACAAGCTTCAAATATCATCGGACTTCTCGTAGGGGCTTTTGCACCTGGTGTTGTCAAGAACAAAGCCCAAGCAGCTGCAAGTGCAAAATCAGGAACATCAACTTCCGAAGCCATGCCTCAGAAGGACTGGCTTAAATTAACGGACGGCAGTAATCCGGAATTTAAAGATCTTCTCTGTGCTGGACAGGGTTCCGGTCGATCCTCAAAACAAGAGGGAGGGTCCGCGGTTCAGGTGACCTTTAGCCCGGCGCTCATAAATGCGGTGAGCCCGCTTGCCCCCATTGAACGTCTACGAAAAGAAATAGGTGACGGCAAGTCATTCGCCGTGACGGCGACGGTCTCTGGCGGTGGAAAAGATTATGCCCAGGGTTCTGTCAGTGGCAGGGTTTCGGTGAGAGAGATAAGTCCAAATCTGGCATCAGAAGAAAGCTGCCAGGGCGCAAGCCGCAATGCGGACATTGCTTATGAATTTATTAATGAATTCCCTGGCGGCGCGAGCAAAGTCGGGCTACCCAAGCGACTAGCCATGTACCTGGATACCAAAAACAAGCAATTAGTTGCTATAATTAACCAAGACGACAAAATCGACCCTGAACTAAAAAAGACCCTTCCGCCGGTTTGCTTGGTAAGAGACTGATGATCATAAAGTCCAAACAATCGAAAAGATCAGTTTTTAGATTTAAGAGACCTATTCTTTTCAGTCTATTTTTGATCTCGGCCTGTGCGTTAAAACCGGCTAATGGCGGAAAAAAAAATCCTCCTGCTTTTAATCCATCCTCCGGCAACAGCTCCACGTTTGATTTTAAAACCAATTGTGGACTCGAGGACAACGCTGCAGAAAACGCTATTGTTTTTGCACAAAACCTGCGCAGCCAGAACTTTGTTGTCGACGGCGGCGTGGGAGCTATGAAAGCTCACGTAGAGGCAGACGCCTCACTTGAAATCAGCTCGACTGCGTCCTCCGGTAGACAGAAAATAACAGTGAATATTAAAAAAATAACGGATCAATCTGCAAATCCAACAAATATGACAAAGCTTGTCACTTTAATTGGGGCGAGGATTGCTGCTAAATCTCGCGCTGGCACTATGGTTTCAAACGCACTGCCGCAAAAAGACTGGCTTAAGCTCACGGACGGATCAAACCCAGAGTATAAAGATCTACTTTGCGTTTTGTTAGGTGAGGCCACTGCCCAAAAGCAGGAGAAACCAGGCAAACTCTACCGTTTTACGCCAGCCCTAATTGCAAGCATTAATCCTAAGGCATCGCCTGAGCAAATAAAAAAAGAAATTGGCGACGGAAGGAAATTCACTATTAGAGCAGCTCTTGTGAACTCCGCTAACAACAGAGAAGACTCGTCAAGTAACGGGACTGTTTCTGTAAGCCCGGTAAGCCCGCACTTTTCAGCCACAGACCCTCTGACAAAGCAAACCGTAACAATTGATGCTGATACCGCTTATCAAGTGGTTTCAAATTTCCCCTCAACCAAAAACGATTTTGAAGAATTTTCAAGAAAAGTTACATTTTTCATAAATCATAAAGAAAAAAAATTTTCCGCCATTGTGCAAGAAAGCCTGCCGAGCCCAGGAACGGATAATTTGGGTCCGAATCAAATTGTGATGCTACCGCAATAGACTATATTTTTTTCATGTCTCTCGATATCAAAAATAATAACTGCCACCAGCGCCCAAAGAAAACACCGACAACGTGTACTTGCCAGCACCTGGGTAAGCTTCTGGAACACTTCGCAAGCCGTTGATGACGTTAAACCCTGCCGTGACGTCTAATTTCTTTCGACTCAAACGATAAGAGGCTGAGAACATCGTTCGATCCAAAGCATCAAACTCTCCAAATTGAACACCACTGACTGTTCCTGAGGAAGACGATTCTTCTGTCACTGAGCCTAGCCCCACATTGTGAGGATAGATGCCAATCGATGCACTTCCAGAATGACCTCCAGGAAGCTTTAATCGCCCCCCTACAATCAGAATAATTATATCATTGAACGCATTTTGCTTGGTTGCTCCCGGAAGGCCTGAGCTATTGCTAGACTTGCCTTGCGACCAAGCCTCATACTTGACCTCTCCAAATGCAGCGGGAGCGCCGAATCGCCGCTCCGCACCCACTGCAAGCACTGTCGGGCTAAAAGACTTTTTACGAATAATGTTATCTTGATCACCTTTGATAATTTCCGTGCCACGATAACTTCTAACCGTTGATGTCCGAATACTTCCTGCAATGGTCATACTAGAGTTTGGAACTGTTCTGAGCCCCAAAAGAAACTGTGTTGAAATCCCGCGGTAGCGCATACCTACCAAAGCATCATCATCGCTTGTGGTTCCCTCTTGCCTTACAATCAACTGCGAATCTTCGGCTGTCTCCAAAATTGACAGACCTACTGCCGTATATTTATTAACTTTGATTGCACCACCCAGCGCTGTAAAAAAAGTAGATGATTTCTGCTCAATATCCACGGGAAGAACCGTGGTATCCATCGCAAATGGGACGCTCTTGATCTTCATAGCATCCAGACCAGGACGCGGCGTGAAGAAAAAACCAAACGCTACATTCGACTTAGGTTTAAAACTAGCGCCAAAATTAACTGGCGGAGCCGTTAGGGCGATTTTAGCTGGTTCATACCCGGCACGCTGATAACTATAGGAAAAATTCACGATCGTCATATCTGCATAAGACTCAATACGCTTGGTTAAAAGTGTATTTGCAGGATTCGAAGCCACTGCAGCTGCACCACGTGTATTTGTTTGCGACAAACCGGACTCAAATGTAGTCGATGCTCCAGGAAATAAAAAAGACTGGGCAAGTGACTGCTCACTATAAAGCACAAACATCAACGCGATTTTTATCGCGAGATGATCGCATCTAAGAAAAATTGGTTTAGGCATAAAATTCAAGAAATAATCCCCATTGGATACACTTAGTATTGTATCGCGTAAGAAAGCTAGGGACTCACGGCAAGTTCTGCCTAGAGACAAAAAAACATGAGAGCCAACGTCACTCAACCAGATAAGCGAAGTTTGCAGGCATGGCCTTTTTGTCTACCGGATTGAGTTTTCCAGAGTCATCCATGGCACCGACTAGCTGGCGATTTTTGGTATTAATGAAAAACACCTGTCTTTTTGACAAACCGAAAAGCGCAACGTCTTGACCACCGCTTGCCGTGGTGAGGGCCTCAAAGGCCACATCAGCATCGACGGCCGGCGCTCCCGCTGGCATACCGGCTACCGATTTCGGATCGGGAGATATTTTTTTAAACGTAACGGTGATGGTCGCTTGAGTTCCAACTGGAGCCCAATCTTTTCCTTGCTGTTTAATAGTGGCTACAGCCGCAAAACTTCGTGACGCACCCAGCTCTGAGTCGTAAGTTTGCATGGATGCTCTTGGGTTCACCGCAGTGGGCAACCCTGGCTCAAAAATTACAAGGCCAGTGCCATTGATTGTTTCCTTTTTTTGCTTTGCGGTAAAACCAACAGAGCACAAAATATTTTTAAAATTTGGATCTATTTTCTGTAGCTTCAAAAGTAGACCAGAACTCATACCCCATGATGTGTTACGCTCGCTATTCTCTGCGGCTGCTTTCTCAGCTTCCGCCTTTGAAAAACGCCCGTTATCGTCAGACTCAAGCTTAACAAGCGAAACAATGGTGTCTTGTATCGATTCACCGCTAGAGGCAGATATATGAACGTCAGCTTGAAGAGTGACTTTAACGTTTATGCCTGAACGTGCCGTCGTGACGACAATGGGAATTGAACGCATTTTTTGATCAATAAGCTTGTAGCCTGGATCTGATAGTTCCGATGCACGCGCACCGCACCGTTCTGAGAATGAACTCCCGTCGGCAGAGGGATTCAGTCCTTGCACACCGGTGCCGCTGCCAGCCACCAACTGCAAAGCCAAGTTACCGCAGCCTGTCGCAAGAACAGTCGCGGCGATCCCTGTAAATATATGAGCTCGGAAACTCATCCTACGCTCCTCCGATGAAGGTATCGGATTTTTTAGGATTTTCTTGAGTCTCACACAATTAGTTATAATTTATCCAATGATTATGGATGGTTGTAGACTCTGCGAGAGTTCTAATAGCGACCGTGCGTCTGTTTCAATATTAGGGGTAAAAGAAAAATCCCCTAATTTGCCAGCGTGGCCAAAAGGGGACTTGATGTTCTCTCTGCGAAAATCTTCTCAGCCGTTCGACACTTTGCGGCGAGCAGCTTCGTATTTCAAGATATCGGAAGCATCAATCTCAGCATTATCATAGCTGCGCTCAGCAATCGATATAATGTCACGCTTTGATTTGTGCCCCTTGTGATGCTTTAGTTTTTCTTTTTGTTTGCGAAGCTGCGTCTCAAGCTTATGGACCATATGATCCACGCTGCCATACATATCAGTACAGGTATGATCCACCTGAAAGGCGAAACCATCACCGCCATTGAATGACAAATGGGCTGTGTGGTTATGTCGATCCACGGCGAAGGTCAAATGACATTCCACCGGTTTAGTCGCGAACTTCTGAATCTCTTGGAGAATTTTTCCTTCCGCATAACTCTTCAGTGCCTCGGATGAGTCCATGTGCTTAAATGAAAACTGGAAACGCATAATTACTCCTTCCACGTTGTGGATTCACTGGTGACCTAGCTAAACCGAAAGCCCTTTTGACAGTCCCTCCGATTCGCTTACGGAATGTCTTCGGCGAATGTGGGGAACTCTTGAAATTCCCATGTTAAAATATTTTTAACACCCCTAATTTATTGGATTATTTGTAATTTTTACGCGCTGCATAAAACCCTAGGGCGACACGCCGGGCACATGCTAGACTCCACCCACTATGGATTTATTTTTGAACAGACATCAAACTCCAGATCTCACCCCGTCTCACGAAATAGCCGGCAAAGAACAAATGCAGGCTGAAGTTCAAAGAATCACCTATCGAAATGAAGAAAATGGTTGGACTGTTTTAAAAGTCCGCGACGCAGCCGACCACAATCTGATAACCGTTACGGGATCACTTCCCCCCATACAAGAGGGGGAACATCTACAACTCATTGGCAATTGGTCTAGCCATGCGACCTACGGCCGACAATTTAAAGCTGAGCGTGCAGTACCGATTCGACCCTCGACAAGAGCCGCGATTCTTCGATACTTGTCCTCAGGCGTCATCAAAGGCATCGGAGAAAAAACGGCTGAGCGCATCGTCTCTCACTTCGGGTTAGAAACGTTTAAGGTTTTAGACGAAAACCCAGGCTGCCTTCTGCAAGTACCAAAGCTTGGCAAAAAAAAGGCCGCCGAGATCATTGAATCGTGGAAATCCCAAAAATCAATTGCTGATGTGATGATGTTTCTCAATAATCACGGCATTTCCATGACCTATGCGCAAAGGATCCTGAAGCTTTATGGCGATACAGCTATTGAGCTCATTTCCGCTAATCCCTATCAACTGGCGGTTGATATTTCAGGCATTGGTTTTATAAAGGCCGATGCCATCGCCAAAAGTATTGGAATTGCTCCTGATTCACCTGAAAGAATTCGTGCCGCTATTGTATACCAAATGCAACAAGCCGAGGAGCGCGGGCATTGTTTTCAAACATCTTCGCAACTCACTGAATCATTGCAAGCCACTCTAGGTCTAAAACCAGAGCAGCTAGACGCACTAGTCCCTGACCAGTTAACGACCTTAGCCAGCGCTGGATCACTTTTTAGGGAGACACTGACGATTGAAAGCGACGAGGTCGTCACCTGTTGGCGCCCGGATCTCATGACTGCTGAGTGCAATATTGCGACTGCATTGGCTCGCCTCATGAGACGTCCCGTGGAACTAGACGAATCGCGGGTTGAGCAGTGGCTTGATCGCTATAATGCCGCGGCGACGGCGCCCCTATCTCAGTCTCAATCTGAAGCGGTGCGGCGAGCAGCAGCAAGTCGTGTATTTATTCTCACAGGTGGCCCAGGCGTTGGTAAAACGACCACAGCGAATGCCATAATTCGTTTGTTCAAAGCCATGGGCAAGTCCGTCTTATTGGCAGCACCTACTGGACGTGCCGCACAAAGATTAAGCGAAGTAAGTGCCGAGAAAGCAAAGACCATTCATCGACTGCTTGAGTGGCAACCCGCAGAGGGGTCATTTGCAAGAAATGAAGTGAACCCCTTGAAAGCGGACGTGATTGTTTGTGACGAATCGTCCATGCTTGATGCTAGGCTTGCGGATTACCTGGTATCCGCAGTACCTGATTATGCACAATTGATCTTTATTGGCGACGTTGATCAGCTACCCTCGGTGGGACCTGGAAACGTCCTTCGCGACATGATCAACTCGCAACGTGTGCCCTGTGTTAGACTCCATGAAATTTTTAGACAAGCCTCTGCGAGTCATATTGTTCGCCACGCGCATGCTATTAATGACGGACAAGCCCCAGATTTCGCAAAAGAGCCCCGCTCTGACTGCCAATTCATCGAAGTGGACTCCTCGGATGAAATTCGAAACGTGATCCAACACCTCTTGACTGATTTATTGCCGGGTAAATACAGCTTCGACCCTATTCGTGACGTTCAGATTCTGACCCCCATGAATCGTGGCGATTTAGGAACACAAGCCATAAATATAGAATTACAAGAACTATTAAATCCTGACCCCCAAGCTAATATTCGTGAAGCTGACCAGAAGGCACGCGAGGGCGAACTACGCCAAGGCGACAAAGTCATCCAAACTGCCAACAACTATGATTTACAAGTATTTAATGGCGACATCGGATTTGTCTTGGCGACCAACGTCGAGGGAGGCAAAACAAAAGTTGTTTTTAGCGATGACCGGGTTGTGACCTATGATCGCGACCAAGTCGATGACCTCCGCCTTGCCTATGCGATCACCATTCATAAATCTCAGGGCAGCGAATTTCCTGTCGTGATATTACCCATGTCTATGCAGCATTATGTTATGCTACAGCGCAATCTTGTCTACACAGGACTCACGCGCGCAAGGAAACTCGCGATATTTATTGGCTCCAAAAAAGCCCTGGCCTTTGCTGTTCGCAGCAATATTAGTATTTCTCGCCAAACCAACTTAGCGCGCCGGTTGCAGCAGGACATCAATTAACGACGATGAAAAAAGCAGACCCTGCAGACGTTAGATATATTATTTTTTGTGCATTCGCGCTCTCGCTGATCCTCGCTTACTTATTTCCAATGATCACTGATGAAGCCTACTATGTCGACTGGGCCAGTCGAACAAATTGGCCCGCTCTTGGATTTTTCGACCACCCACCGTTGGTAAGCTGGCTGGCATCCGGCGTCCGTCTAGTTCATCATGCCTTAGCAGCAAGGATTGTCGTCTGGCTATGCTCCGTAATTTCAATCTACTTTGTTTGGAAAACAGCAAATATCCTGATCAAAGATAGAGCCAATATTGCCATTGCCGTTTTGGTTTCATCCATCGGCGCAATCGCCGCCGGTTTTATTTTAACCCCAGACACCGGACTCATGCTGATGTGGAGCATCGCTCTTCACCAAGCAGTTTTAGCACTGCGCGGAGACTCAAAACGGTGGATGACTGCGGGCCTAGCCACCGGTATTGGAATTTTAAGTAAATACACCATGGTGTTGATTGGGCCAGTTTTCCTTTGGGCACTGCTACGAGATGGACGACGCCAACTACGCTCGCCTTGGCCTTATCTGGGCGGATTGGCCTGTTTACTCGTGATCACTCCACACTTATTTTGGCAAAGCCAAAATGATTGGATTACTTTCAAATTTCAGTTCGGCCATGGTTTTTCAATAGAACAAAACTTAAAATTTGAATCCTCTTTGCCGAGAGCCAAAGAAGCTGCAAGAGGTTCTCCTGAATTTGTTGCCCGTGATCGCCTGGTAGCGGCGATGGAAAATACTCCAGGATTTGGCGAGACCATGCAGAAGCCAAAACCAAAAAAGTCGAAATGGGAACAAGCATGGCAATATATCGGTGACTACATGGGAGGGGTCGCGGGACTCTGGGGTGCGTACTCTTTTGCATTATTAATTTACCTCGCAAAAAACGGAAGACAATCCCGACCGACTGATCGACTTCCGCGCGTTCAAGGTTTTGCCATCATTGAGGCGGCCGCATTTTTTCCAATAATTTTCTTTGGAATTTTGAGTCCGTTTACGAAAATCGAAGCAAATTGGCCTGCAATGCACATGTCAGCATTAGCAATCTGGTGCGCGCGACGGACTCCCATCAAATCACGAACGGTGCTGGTAGCCACCTTGATACATGTCGTACTTTTAGGATTGTTAGGGATGATCTTATGGTTTCCCAACTACTTCCCAGGGGCCAGAAATAACCGCCTTCTTTTAGAGTCCAAAGGATATCAAACCCTCGGTGCTTGGTTGAACGCAATGCCCAGTAGTGGTGTCATTGCAGTGGATAGCTATCAGCTAAAATCAGCTGTGGGATATTACGCTCCAACTAAACCCGTTGTTCAATGGCCGGGCATCACCCGCGGCTCAGAATACACCCGCGGCGTTCATGACGACCTCGAAACTGAAAACATGTTAATACATCAGACAGAATTAACGCTTATCTCGATGGATCCCACTCCAAGAGCCCTTCCTGGTTTTATCGCTACTGACTATCGTGGCGTTCGGATTTGCCCTGATGGTGTCTTGGGTGAATTTAGTGTGCAAAAACCAATTTTACCCTGCGCAAAAGGCCTGCGAGAGTGGTGGATCACGATCTACCGCAATCAAAAGCCATGATAAATGTTCTGCTGCGGCCCACTAAATGACCCTTTGACGAGAGCCTTATCCACCAGATACTGATTTATCGCGTAACGGGCGAATCGTATATTATACAATTTGACGATTTCATAAGCGGCCCACATCATCTCGTCTGCAGCAGAAAATCTTCGAGATGGATTAAAAGCCAGCGCTTTTTCTAGCAATGCACGAATCTTTTTAGTCATTTTTGGATCTGTCGTCTGAATAATGCCAAAGTTTATCTTTTTCATATTTGCGAGATTTTTTGAGCTGTCCTTAGTGGCAGGAACTGCCTTCTGTCCAACCATCAATTCGTATAAAATCAGGCCCGCACAATAAAGATCCGTTTTTGGAGTGATGCCAGAACCCGTAATATGCTCTGGGGCATAGTAGCCGGGAGTCCCCAAAGAGTAGTTTTTATAATCTTCAATCTCCTGCTTAATCGATAATCCAAAATCTGTGAGAGCCACCCGACCATTCGTTTCAACGAGATAGTTAGCCGCTGATAGATCGGAATGAATGGTGTTGTGCAAATGTAGATAATCAATGCCCTTTAATATGTCGATCAAGATACAGAGTGCCACGATAGGTGGCATCCGGCCCGTTTTTTTATAAAGATTATAGCCAGACCATCCCTCTATGAATTCCGTGACAATGTAGCAGTTAGGAGGATCAAAGTAAGAATCCAGGTAACTCACGATATGTCGATGATTGAAACTCGCCATAATCAGAAGCTCACGATGAAAATGTCCTAACCTCTTTGGATCTCTTAGAAGAGAGTCATGCAAGATTTTAACGGCGACGGTACGACCGTTTCGCTCATCGATAGCCCGAAATACACGGCCAACGCCTCCGGCACCGACTTCCTGAACGAGTCGATATGGCCCTAGCTGTACAGGCAATTGCGGCACTGTATTAGGCTGTGTCACGTGGTTTGGCGCTCCAATCTATAGAATCAATACAACGGTGAGTTAACTGAGTAGATATCGGTGCCCCCTACAGCAAACTCTAGCCGTATCCGTTTTACATTCCGCAAAATACACACTAAAATGCTTTTGTCTCAGGACGTTAGAAGGCGAAATTTTTTGTTATGTCCGCATTAAATCGACATCCTTGGTCACAAAAGTTTAAATCCTGGCTAGAGGCTAGGGGTTTTGAGCTCAAAACCCGCACGTGGACTCGCTCGGGCGGAGAGAGTCAGCTGCTTCTGATAGGAGATTTCAGCGCTCGTGATCGCGCTAGTATTGTTTTCTTACACGGGCTTGGAAACGATGCGGTTTATCCAAACATTGGGCTATTCCGGCATCTTCTGGCCAATAAATATAATTTAATCACATGCGATTTAGACGGGCACGGCCAAAATTTAAGTTCACTGTTTTCTCAAACTACGGCGCCGACATTAATCCCAGATATGCTAGAAATAGCTGACACTCTTGTACATGATAGTAGTCATCTTCACTTTTGCGGCTATAGTTTTGGGGCTGTGCTGTCGCTACACTATGCCATTCACCACCCCCACCGTGTTCGATCTCTTTCACTCATTGGTATGCCTCTAAAGTTAGAAGCTAGCCTCCGATTAATGGCAGAGGCTCTCACTCCGCTATTAAAAACTTATAGACAGGCTTTGCCCGACTATGGACTAGCGGGAATTCACCCGGCAGTTGGTCCACTCCTACGGCACCGCTACCCGGTTAGAACGAGCCCGAATGAATTTGGTTCATATCTAGAAATAGCAGGCCGCACCATCAATGCCCTTAGGCCAGCTGAATTGCTGCGTCAAATTAATTTTCCCACGCTCTACATCGCAGGATCGCTCGATTTTATTGCGGGTGGGCACGCAACTGCCCAATTTTTAAAAGAATTGAAGATCGCGCATCAAGTTCTCCCGGGAGAAACCCATTTTTCTTCGATGCTGACTCCAGAAATGCCTCCGCGAATAGAGGACTTCTTGCGAAATTTGGGCTGAAAAGGTTATAAACATGATCTAAATTTGTTCGACGCCCCTTTTAGAAAGGCCACAAAATGTCCAACGGTATTTTTTCCACACCACAGCCGAGCAATGAAGTCGTCAAAAGCTATGCCCCTGGATCAGCCGAAAAACAAGAAGTAAAAAAAGCCTTGTCTGAAATGCGCGCAACTCCCACGAACATCCCATTGGTCATTGGCGGTGAGCACATCTTGACATCGGCCAACGATCCAGTCATTTGCCCTCACAATAAGTCCCTCGTTCTTGGACATACATCGCGTGCGGGTGCAAAAGAAGCACAGATGGCCATTGACGCTTCACTAAAAGCGAGAAAATCCTGGGCGGCCTTACCGTGGGAAGATCGTGCCGCGGTTTTTCTAAAGGCAGCAGATCTTCTGGCGACCAAGTATCGCGCTAGGATGAATGCGGCTACCATGCTTGGACAGAGTAAGACTATTTATCAGGCGGAGATTGATGCCGCATGTGAGCTGATAGATTTTTTCAGATTTAATGTTCATTTCGCCGAGCAGATTTATAGGCAACAGCCTTTTTCTCCGCCGGGGCAGTGGAATCGCCTAACCGCACGTGGACTCGAAGGTTTTGTATATGCTGTAGCCCCATTCAATTTCACGTCAATTTCTGTGAACTTGGCCGCAGCTCCAGCCATCATGGGCTGCACGTCCCTTTGGAAACCAGCCGCCACCGGAACGTTATCTTCCTGGATTGGAATGCAAGTTTTAGAAGAAGCGGGACTCCCTCCTGGGGTTATCAATTTCTTGCCTGGCAATGCTGCTGAGATCTCTAAGGTTGTTCTGGCCCATCGTGATCTTGCAGGTATTCACTTTACCGGTTCAACGGCGACATTTAATCTGCTCTGGGAATCTGTCGGTTCAAATCTATCTAAATACGCCTCCTATCCCCGACTCGTGGGCGAAACAGGTGGAAAAGACTTCGTATTTGCGCACAACTCCGCCGATATTGATATGCTGGTCGTAGCACTTGTACGCGGAGCTTTCGAATATCAAGGACAGAAATGCTCAGCAGCCTCTAGAGCATATATCCCAAAAAGTATCTGGCCTAAGGTCAAAGAAAAACTCATCGCCATGACCGAAGAACTAAAAATGGGAGACGTTGAAGACTTCACGAATTTTGTTGGCGCCGTCATTGATGAGCGTTCTTTTAACAAAATTAAATCCTATATTGACCATGCAAAGTCAGACGGCACATCGAAGATTATCGCTGGAGGCCAAGCTGACAGCACAAAGGGATTTTTCATTAGACCTACGATCATTGAAACCAGTAATCCAAAGTCGAAGACCATGGTCGAAGAAATATTTGGCCCAGTCCTCACCGTCTATGTTTACGAAGATAAAGATTTCGAAGACGCTCTCAAGCTCTGTGACGAGGGCACACCCTATGCTTTAACGGGTGCTATTTTTGCCAAAGATCGCAGAACTATTCATCACATGACCTCAACCCTGGAAAATGCTGCCGGTAACTTCTATATCAATGACAAACCAACAGGCGCTGTCGTTGGACAGCAGCCTTTTGGCGGTGCGAGAGCCTCGGGCACCAACGACAAGGCGGGCTCCATGTACAACCTTCTGCGCTGGGTCAATCATCGAACTCTCAAGGAAAACTTCCTTCCGGTCGTAGACTACCGCTATCCATTCATGGCCGAATCGTGACAGGGATTATCCTGCACGTTCGTCAAGGCTTTGAAGACGATGCGGCAAAAGAGCTCATTGACCATCTGAATCAAATCGGGATCAGTGAAACCATTCCAATGATCTCCCAAACAGACTCTGCATTGGTTGTAGCCAGCTTGTCTGTTAATGCGTTGGCAAAAGCTCGTGCAAATTTAAAATTTTGTGATCTGGTTTTTGCGCGGCAGCTACTCTGGTCTTCGGGGAAAGTGAACTTACCGATTTCTGGAGATAGAATCACGCCCCTGATTGATTGCATTCGCGACATCTTACTACCGATGTCAGGTTCTAATGCATTTTCGGGAGTTAACTTCGAGACCCCTGACACGGATTCATCAAAAGAATTATCAGGGTTTTGTAAATCACTAACCCGGCCTCTAGAAACCGGACTAAACAAATTAAGATTACTTCCAAAAGGCAAAGGAGCATCACACCTCCCGAGAATTCACCTTGTGATGCTCTCAAACATAGAAGTTGCCGTAGCCTTGGCTGACGTCAAAAATGCCAGCCCATGGTCCATGGGCATCCCACGCTTAAAATTCCCGCCTCAGGCTCCTAGTCGCAGTACTCTGAAATTAGAAGAGGCTTTTCATGTATTTCTTGGCCCGGATGGAATCAAACAACATCTGCGCTCAGGCATGACCGGCGTCGATCTGGGAGCTTGCCCAGGAGGGTGGACATTTCAGTTGGTTAAACACGGAATCCACACGATTGCCGTCGATAATGGTTCGATCGACTCTAAACTCATGTCAACCGGACTTGTGACCCATCTGAGAGAGGACGCTTTTCGCTACAGACCACATGAAATGGTGGACTGGCTCGTTTGTGACGTCGTGGAACAACCCTCGAGGATTACCGAGCTGATGATCGACTGGATCATTCATGATTACTGCCAAGCCATGATTTTTAATCTTAAATTGCCCATGAAAAAACGTTATGAAGAGACTGTTAACTGCCTAAAGCAGCTCGAGGAAAGTTGTGCACGCGCAGGTAAAAGCGTTCACGTACGTGCTAAACAACTTTACCATGACCGCAAAGAAGTGACTGTATACGTTTCGATCAGTAAGGCTTAATCGTTGACTGAACGTGTCAACTTATGATTCCATCGATATCAACGTTTTGACCTAATAAGGAGACTCAAACCATGGGCGTTTTAGTTGGAAAAAAAGCACCGGATTTTAAAGCTACCGCGGTCGTAAATGGCAGTGATTTCAAAGAAATCAAATTAAGTGATTTTCAAGGCAAATACGTCGTCATGTTCTTTTATCCGATGGATTTTACGTTTGTATGCCCGACAGAACTTCATGCCTTTCAAGAAAAACTAGAAACATTCAAAAAGCACAATTGCGAGGTGCTAGGTGTTTCGATAGACAGCCAATTTTCACACCTTGCATGGCTAAACACCCCAAAAACTGAGGGTGGTATTAAAGGCGTCACTTATCCGGTGATCTCAGATATCCACAAAACAATCTCCCGCGATTACGACGTCCTAATCCCAGAAGCTGGCATCGCACTTCGTGGAACATTCCTCATCGACAAAAATGGCGTCGTCCAACAGCAAACCATCAACAACCTACCGCTTGGTCGTAATGTCGATGAAATGCTGCGTCTGCTTGAGGCTCTTCAATACACCGAAAGCCACGGCGAAGTCTGTCCAGCAAACTGGAAAAAAGGCGACACCGCCATGAAAGCAACACAAGACGGTCTAAAGACATATTTCAAAAAATAATTTTTGAAGCAAGATCCAAACAAACACCCTTGAAAGATCAAAAGTCTTTCGAGGGTTTTTTGATTTTTGAAATGCCTAGAACGGCTCTAAATATTGTGCATTACTTTGCCGGCAGATAATTTTGCAGAGTGCCGTCACCAAAATCAACTTGCATGAGTTTGTAAGACTTCGTTGTCGTATCAATGAACCAAGTCACCGACTTGGGTAGCCCCATCGCTCGGTTTGCAGATTCACTACCAAAATCATAAGTCATTTTTACCCCAAGCTCGGAGTTGATCACAGTCTTGCCGGCCGAACCAGTTAGAACGGCAGAACGTGCCACTGGTTGCGAATAAGCGACGCCTGTCCAACTGGAGCCTACGGGAACGTCCGGATCAGAGGACTCAGTCACCTTGGCCGTAATGCCCTTCCAAGCGCGCTTCACGCCAATTTCTGAACGCAGCCTTTCAATGTCAGTCACAATAACCGGCGCCAACGGTAGCGGCTTATCAAGCGAAATGGTCACCTTTTCAGTCATTCCACGCTGTATCTCCATGGCAGGCTGAAAACTGCAAAAGACGCCTTTCCAATCTGCATACGTTTCGCCTATTTTCGCACGCTCAGCCACAGGCAAAATTTCAGCCGAAACTCCTGCGGTGTACTTCTGCATGATAGCAGTGCTCTGGGCGGAATCTACTGTCGGTGAAAATTGCGCCGAGTATGTAACCACGCTTCTTGAAAGAGAGTCCTCCAAAATGCTCATTCCGTTTAATGTTGATTTAGTCTGCCAAACCAATATTCCACCGGTCGTGACATTCATCGACTGTGGAATCATCGCCATCCGTTTAGATGACAAAATAGCCTCAGCCTTACTAGGATTAAATCCACAACGACCTAAGTCAAAGGTTGCCTCCAAAGATGGAGTCACATCACTACCGTCTTGACTCCTACGCCTACCAGAAAGATCGTCTGGTACATCTACAGCACCGCAGCCTGCTGTGACGAGTGACGCCATAAATAAATATGAAAATTGCTGAGACATGATTCGGTTCCTCCAATAAAAGCCTCACGCGCTAAGCCCGCAGGAGTCTTCGGAGGCCACCCGACTAAAATTCAACAAAATATTTTAAATGCCTGAATTTATTTAGAATTTATTTTAAATTTTCCGAAGTAAAAAACCCTTGAGATACAAGGACTCAGGAAATGTCAGCAAGGTAGGATGGCACTCCGCTTGACTTAGATGCTTGATGATTTGCATCTGCGCCCGAGCATCAAGACTAGCTCCAAAAACAACCTTTTGAAAAAGATCGCGACTGATCAAGCCACTGCAAGAAAACGTCGACAAAATGCCGTTTGGTTTCAAAATTTGCATCCCAAGTAAATTCAGATCTTTATACCCCCGGCATGCCCGGTCTATTTGGGAACTCGACGTGACAAACTTCGGGGGATCAAGGATCACCATATCAAAAAGCTCGCCCTTAGCCTTGTAATCACGCAACAACTTAAAAACATCGGCACGAATAAAATGCTCATCCGCCGTAGGAAATCCATTCGCAATAAGATTTTTTTTCGCGATTTCAAGCGCCGGAGCGCTTTCATCTACGCTGATAACCTCCGCAGCGCCACCTACCATTGCCGCTACAGAAAAGCCGCCCGTAAACGAAAAGCAATTGAGAACACGTGCGTTTTTTGCATAACTCCCGACCATCGCGCGATTATCTCGCTGGTCCAGGTAAAATCCCGTTTTATGACCACCAGCAACGTCTACGAATAAATTCATGCCATTTTCGCGCACTGATACAACGGTTCCGTGTGGTGGACCAAAAACCAACTCACTTCGAATCTCTAAACCTTCTTTTTCACGAACAGCATCGTCACTTCGCTCGTAAATACCCGCGGGTCGACAGATTGACTTTAATGCATCGATGATCACTGATCGCCACCGTTCCATCCCTGCGGTGACAATTTGAAAGGAGACCCAATCCCCATATTGATCGACAATGAGTCCAGGTAGTAAATCTGACTCGTGCGCCACGAGTCTTGCACAGTTCGTCCGCCCGTCTTGAAAAATTCTTGACCTACGGGCAACTGACTTCGCAATTCGGTCGCGAATCAGTGCCTCATCGATCATCTCAAACTCATTTGTGGTCAAGACTCGCACCCGAATCTGCGAGTGCGGATTATAGTAACCTCTGGCGACAAACCTCTTATCTGAGTCGAGCACATCCACCGTCATGCCGGGTTTGCCCGACTGCGGCTCTTTGCGAATAGCGCCACTAAAGATCCAAGGGTGACCCTGACGGACTGGCTTATCTTTTGAAGGGTTTAAGAAAACAGTCCCATGATCCATAGCCGCAGTCTCCGGTCTTGAGTTTCTTAGAGCACGCTTGCTTAACCATTGCACAAAAAAGCTTCAACACAATAATTAAATGGCTGCAATTATTGAGATAAAAGAGATTAAATTTCAGGTGTCCAAAATTATTGAATATCTGTTTGTAAAATTTAAATGATCATTTGAATTTATCATCTGAAGGCGCTAGACTTTAATCTCCTCTTTGGAGAGTTCTTCATGTCGCCATCCTTATCAAAAACGGCACGAGCGCAAAAGCGCGTACGCATGAAGACGACTGACGCGACTCACGATACACGCACCGCGTTGATGTCTGCGGCTCTAAAACACTTTAGCGCCCATGGATTTGAGGCTGCAAGCGTTCATGATATCGCCCGCGACGCTGACTGTAATGTCAGCCTTGTAAGCTACCATTTTGGCGGCAAAGAGGGACTCCTTCAAGCCTGCTTCAAGCAAGCTGGTCTTGATCGCCTTGAAATTGCCGAGCGAGTGTTGTCAAGCGCCCCAACCTCTATGGATGAAGTTCGGGTGCGCCTGAGCATGTTTGTCGATGAAATGCTACTCGATGGCGTCAAAAATCCGGAAATTTGCTCCATCCTACACCGTGACTTAACCTCGGAGTTCGAGCTTTTGGGTGATGTCTTTAAAACAACATTTCTCAGGACTTTCCAGCTACTCGCAGAATTCCTAAGCAAAGCTAAAGATCGGCAACTTTTAGCTCCCTGGATTGACGTAAATCTTTGCGCTGTGCAGCTCGCAGGATCCGTCATTCACGTGCTTAGAACAGATGAAATTCGGCGGAAATTATTTAAGAAATCCATCACAGACGCAGACGTACGGGCGATGACCCGTGATCACATTATTCGCACACACCTAGAAGGATTATTAAATTCAAAATAGCCAAAAAAGATCCCAAAAAATATCCCCAGAAATAACTGACATCATATGAAAAAAAAACATCTACGGAACCAAAAGCATGAGATTAAAAAACAAATTCCAATCCAGTTTTTTCCTGACAATAGAAGTTTTCAAGACACTGACAGTCGTAGCCGCCTGCTGTGTGTCAACCTCCGTGCTGGCAGCACCTCTCAGCCTTGATCAATATTTAAACCAAGTTAGGTCAGGCAACGACAACTATAAGGCCAGCCAACTAACTGGCGATGCAGCTCCTAAAAAAGCCGCTGACAGCGAACTCGTCTACGCTCCAACGGTCTTTGCAACAATCCAGAGCGCTGTGGACAAAAAAGAGGTTCTACCGGCAGCCCAACGCGGCACGGAGACTGATTATATGAGTGCTCAGTTTGGAGTCAGCAAAGTCAGCAAATTCGGTACTGCAGCTAAAATTTACTACAATGCTAGTCACACAAAAATTCATGGGACATCAAACATGTATGTTCCTCAGCCTGAGTGGCGCGAAACAGCACCCACTTTAGAAGTCACGCAACCCTTGTGGAAAAACGCTCTTGGTCGCGATTTAGAAAAAACCGTGGAACTCCAATCCGGGCAAGCAAATATTACAAAACTAACAGAACAACTAAAAAGAAAAGTCTCCATGTCAGAAGCCGAAGGCAACTACTGGCGTCTTGTACTAGCTCGCGAATCGCTCAGAGTTTCCAAAGAAAACCTCGAACGCGCCAAAAAAATCGTAGATTGGAATCGGCGCCGAGTCTCAAAAGAACTTGCCGATAGCGCAGACCTCATCCAGGCCGAAGCCCTCGGAGAAATTCGCGAGATGGAGGTGACCATGGCCGTTGACGAAGAGAGAGCGGCTTCCTACGCATTTAATACGTCACGAGGAGACCCAAACCCCTCTGTGAAAGAAGAGCTAATCAAAATCACCCGTGAACTCATCGCCAATCTTCCATTACCTACCCGCACCGCGGAGCGAGAAGACCTACAGGCATCGATCCAAGCAGAGCGTCTAACCGACATTGCTGCCGATCTTGCAGAATCAAAGTACCAACCATCTTTAGATGTCTTTGCTTCTGGATCGTTGAACGGTCGTAATACGACTTCCTACGCGAAGGCGAATTCAGAGTCACAGAAAGCCAAGCACGCCACCTATGCCTTGGGCGTCAAGCTCAGCGCGCCCATCGGCGGAGAGTCGATCAATCGACTTCGCGCAGGCTTCACTTCCGACCGCCAAGCTGCGGCATTGACACTTCAACGGAAGCGTTATGAAAATGATCGGGAGTGGACAGACCTGACCTTAAAGCTGCAGGAGGGCAAATCTAGACTCACTCTCACTCAAAAAATCGAGTCCACCCAACTAAGAAAACTAAACGCTGAGAGAGACCGACAAAGTCGCGGTCGTTCCACCATGTTCCAGGTGATGCAGTGCGAGACAGATTACGCCGCGTCGCAACTTAACGTCATCCGCAATAAAGCGGAGATTCTTGGCATTATTGCTCGCATGAAAACATTCGGAGGTGAGGGATGAGTTTAGCAAGTCAGGCCATCAAAAGACCCGTTTTTCTGACCTGCGTCATCCTAATGATGCTAGCCGTGGGTTATTTGTCCATGCTCAAGCTTCCTGTTGATTTGTTCCCAGACATCAACTTTCCGATTGTCACGGTAACGACCATTTACCCAGGTGCAGGTCCAAACGAGATTGAAACCAACGTTTCAAAAGTCATTGAAGACGAGGTGACTAGCATCTCAGGCATCAAGACAGTCAGAAGTATCAGCCGCGAGGGCGCCAGCCAGGTTGTAGTCGAGTTTACACTTGAAACCGACGTCAAATACGCCGAACAACAAGTACGAGACAGGGTATCCAGCGCCAAGAGAAAACTCCCCGCAGACGTTAAAGAACCAACCATTCGCCGGATATCACCATCGGACCAACCTATTGCAGTTGTTTCAGTCGCTGCTGATTTGCCAATGGCTAAATTATTTGATCTCGCAGATGAAGTGATCAAACCCAAACTGGAACAGGTCGAGAAAATCGGCCTTGTGAACGTTATTGGCGGAAGAAAGCGAGAAATTCATGTCAATTTGGATCGCAGCAAGCTTAAAGCCTATGAGCTACCTGCGACTCTGGTTAGTCAGAGAATCGAAGCAAGCGGACAGAATATCCCAGTCGGAAAAAATGAAGAGGGCACAAAAGAGTTCTCGCTGCGAACAGTGGGCGAATTTAAATCGTTAACAGATCTAAAAAACGTCATCGTCAATTTTATAGGCAATGACGTTCCTATTGGGCTGGAAAAAATCGCGACGATTGAAGATGCGCTTGTCGATGAAACAAATAAGACCTACTACAACGGGGAGACAACACTCGCTTTGATGATCTTCAAGCAGTCTGACTCCAACACCATCGCCGTAACAAAGAGTCTAGAGAAGCAGCTCGCTAAAATCCAAGACATGCTGCAAACGGCTGAGGGGAAACCAAAATTAAAAATGGTTCGGAAAACTGCCCAGCAAATTGAAGCGAACGTGGCGGACGTTCAAGAATCCATATTGATCGGGATCGTTTTGACCATCATCGTAGTGTTCTTCTTTCTAGGGAGCGGCCGTTCGACTCTGATTACCGGACTCGCCCTACCAAACTCCCTGATGGGCGCATTTATTCTCATGAGCTGGGCTGGATTTTCGATCAATGTCATGTCACTTTTGGCATTGAGTCTTTCTGTGGGCCTTCTCGTTGACGATGCTATCGTCGTCAGAGAAAACATTTTTCGTCATCGCACCATGGGAAAATCAGCGATCCAGGCCGCTATCGAGGGCACCGCTGAAGTTCGTCTAGCAGTTATTGCGACCACTCTGACAGTGATTGCTGTTTTTGGTCCTATTGGTTTCTTGAAGGGCATCGTCGGGCAGTTTTTTAAGGAATTTGGGCTTTCTATTTGCTTTGCCATGGCTATTTCTCTTTTCGACGCCTTGACGATTGCTCCGATGATGTCAGCATACTTTGGTGGCGCTCACCACGAGGTGCGCAAAGGGGTTTACAAATCAACCATTGGTAAGCTCCTTGACTGGTTTGAGCTATTTCAGCAAGCGCTAGAACGCGGCTATGAACGCGTACTCAGGTTCACCATGCGCTTGCCATTAGTTGTCATAGGGACAGCAATCGCTATATTTGTTTTCAGCCTTTACTCTGCTCGTTGGGTTCCGAAGACATTTCTTCCGACCCAAGATACGGGAGAGTTCGCTGTATCCCTGGATCTGCCGCCTGGTACAAACTTGACCAAAATGGATGAGGTTGCCCGTGCCGTCGATGATCTCATTAGAAAACACCCAGAGGTTGAGGCCAGCCTTCTCACGGTGGGTAGTCGCGAAGGTGTGCCGAATGTCGCAGAGTTTTATGTGCATCTGGTGCCCGCAAAAAAACGAAACAAAAACACCTCGGCCCTAAAAGAACTGATTCGTGAAGAGCTAAAGGCGTTCTCATTTGCAAATCCAGTCGTGAAAGACTACGACCCTGTAGGCGCTGGGATGCGTCCATTTAACGTCAATATTGTTGGAAGCGATCTTGATGAAGTGACAAAAGTTGCACGCGCACTCTTTGAAAAAATAAAGAGTCACCCCTCCTTAAAAGACGTCGATATCAGTGACAGGCCAGGAAAACCAGAGATTCAGTTCGTTGTGGATCGTTCAGCAGCCGAGAAGGTTGGCGTGGCTCCAAACGTAGCAGGCTTTGAGTTAAGAACCTTAGTCGAAGGCTCAACTCCGGCCGTATTCAGGGAAAATGGACGTGAGTACGATATCCGCGTCAGACTTCAACCTGACCAGCGAGATCTTAAAGCCGCCTATCAGGAAACTTACGTTCCTAACATCAACTTCCGGACCGTGAAGCTGGCAAACGTGGCCAAGCTCTTAGAAACTACAAGTCCTGCAAATATCAACCGCCAAGACCGCGGCCGCTATGTGCAGATCGCTGCCGACATGGCGCCAAAGGGCCCAGGCCTGAATCAGGCCATGGCGGACATCAAACGTATTTTTGAGACGGAAGAAGTGAAACTTGGTCCAGGCATGCGCTATCAATTCGTCGGGCAAGCTGAAAGTTTTGCAGATCTAATCACAAACATGACGATTGCTGTGCTTTTATCTGTGTTTTTTATCTACTTCGTTTTGGCTTCGCTTTATGAATCATTTGTAACGCCGTTTACTATTATGCTGGTACTGCCGCTAGCCATCAGCGGCGCGATTTTTGGCCTATTAGTAGCAGGCGCTTCGCTGGACCTTTTTGCCATGATCGGCTGTATATTGCTGCTTGGGATTGCAACTAAAAACTCCATCCTTCTCGTCGACTATGCGAGTCAAAAAGTATCCGAGGGGATGGATCGCAACACGGCCATGATTGAAGCCGGCAAGACGCGCCTAAGGCCTATTTTAATGACATCGGTTGCCTTGATTGCAGGCATGATCCCCGTTGCCTACGGATTGAATGAGGCCTCAAAGCAACGAACAAGTATGGGTATTGCAGTCATTGGAGGCCTGATTTCATCGACTCTATTAAGCTTAGTGGTCGTGCCAGCGGCCTATTCGTTTGTTGATCGGTTTAGAGTCTGGGCTTCCAATAAACTAGCTAAACATTTCATCAGTCATTGATATAGCTCAGGCGACTAGACGTGTGATAAACAAAAAAGGGATTCCGTAACCGGAATCCCTTTATTTGCGTTACTTCCACCTGCTAAAAACAGGCTTCAGTCACAGATTACTTAGCTGGAGCAGCTTCTGCTGGAGCAGCAGCTGGAGCGGCAGCTGGAGCAGCTTCTGCTGGAGCAGCAGCAGCTTCTTCTTTTGTCCATGTGCCGTGAGCTTTTGTACAAGCTTTTTCACTTTTTGCTTTTACTTCTTTGCCAGCAGCGTCCATGCACTTGCCGTGGCTTGGGTGTGCGCCTTTAGCGAAAGATGCTGTTGCTACTAGAGCAGATACTGCGACGATTGCGCGAACTAGTTTCATAATAAACTCCAATTCATAAATCGGTTAACCGCACACACTATGCGTGCTGTTCTTTTATTGCATAATCCTTGCCAACTTCCAAGACTCGAGTTACGAGCTAACCAGCTGAATTTTTAACCAATTATAGCCATTGCTTGGGCGGGATTTTCCGCATTTTAAGAACAGGAACTCGGTAATTCCCAAAAAAGAGAATTTTTATCAAATTAACAAATTTATATCGTAGGAATTCTAATAATAAATTTCGCCCCTTGCGGTGCAAGACCGTGCTTCGATTTTACAGGATCGCTCACGAGTTCAACTTTTCCACCATGGGCTGCGACAATTTTGTGCACTGAAGAAAGGCCCAGTCCCGTTCCATTTTCTTTAGTCGTAAAAAACGGACTAAAAAGCTTTGGCTGAATTTCTAAATCAACGCCAGGCCCAGTATCACTCACTTCAATCACCACCACGTCATCATCCTGGCGACAGGCCAGCGTCACAAGCCCACCACTTTCAAGGACGTCAAATGAGTTCTTCACAAGATTGACCAAGCACTGCTTTAGCCGATCGGAATCTGCCTGAATCACAACACTCTGAGCTTCTGTAATTTTCAAATTGATACCCTTGGCTTCACCAAGAGACTTGTAAAGATCCGCAACGGACTCCAACAGGACCTTCAAATCAGTAGAACGTCTCTCAATCTGAATTGGTCTCGCGTAGTCCAAGATACTTGAAACAAGGCGATCAAGACGCCCTATTTCACCAAATAAATCTCCCATAATGCTTTTGCGGGTGTCGTCGCTTCCACTATATTGTAAACGAGACAAGAGTAACGACATGGCGTTCAAAGGATTGCGAATCTCATGAGCCAAGCTCGCCGCCAGTGAACCAATAGCAGCTAAACGTGCGCTTTCGACCCTTAATTGCTCACTTTCGGTTAATCGCTCTTTCAATCGCTCCTGAGAACTAGCCACATGCCGGCGCATGCGTTCAAGCTCTCTTCCAATAAACCCTAGTTCCTCGATTTCTTCACTTACGTGCACGGGCTCGTTATATTTACCAGCTGCTATCTGCCTCGTAGATTGAACCAGACTTAGTAGCGGGCGGGTAATAGACCGACTCACGCCGAGAGAGGCCAGAATAAAGACAAAAAGTAAGCCCAATGTTGTCACAATAATCGCATGACGAAGCGCAGTAATTTTCCTTAATACGTCTTCGTAGTTTCTTTCAACCACGACATACCAGCTGTAGCCTGAGATTTTCAGAGCCGTACCGAGAACTTCCTTGCCATCGGCTCCCTGATATTGCCCAACCCAAAACTCATCTCTTAAGTGCGATGCCAGAGTTGTAGAAGCCAAATGGCTCTCAACAAGCCCCTTTTTATGGGATCGCCCAGCTGTGATAAATTGCAAATCGCTGTCCAGCAAAAATGCATCAGTTGTCTCAGATAGGCCGATCTTTTGATCCATCAGCTTATAGATAGCTTCAAGATCCACGATGGCTACGATTACTCCGACCACCTGATCGTTATAAATTATCGGAGATGACACCAGTTGCACACGCGCCATGTCTTCTGCGTCATAAATTGGCGGAAAGTTGAACTCCTCAAGACCCCTTTGGAAAAACGGCCAATTTTTCCCGACGATTTTATACCACTCGGGATCGGTTGCTCCCACGCATTTAGCAGCGGTATCATAGATCATCAGCTCAATGAGCTGCGTGTTGTTCTGCAAAGCGGTTTTTAAATAAACCTCAACCCACTCCCGATTTACGGTGCGCGTCAAAAGTTGATTCATTAAAAATTCATTACTAGAAATATCATCAAGCCCATCCTCAAGATGGCTAAATTGATTTTGAATCAACTGACTTAACACCACATTCAGCACTCGCAACTCGTTTGCTGACGATTGGCTAACCAGCTGTTTGCCATAATGGGCGGTGAAAATACCGAAGGCGCCTGCCAGAAGAATCAACACCATGGCGAACGTCAAAAAAATTCGGCTGCCTAATCTTTTCGCAAAAGCCAGCCTAATCATTAACGCACCTGATCGCTTGCACGACGACTGATGTGAAGCTCATCCATTTTGCGGTAAAGACTGCTCAGACCCAGGCCTAAAAGCTTTGCAGCCTGTTTTTTGTCGTGCTTAACCGCTTCTAAAACTCGCTCTATGTGCCGCTTAGTAAAGATGTCGACAGCAGTGTCTAAATTTAACATTGAATCACCTTGGTCCTCAAAATCTCTTGCGCCGTCGCGAATAGTGCGGAAATTTTCAGGAAAATCTTCAACTTCAACCATACTCGATGCAGAGCCCAAAATAATCGCACGTTCCATGACGTTTTCTAGCTCACGAATATTTCCTGGCCATTGGTATTCCATGAGTCGCCTAGCCGCGAGATTCGCTAAACGACGAGGTTTCTTCGAAAATTCTTTCACATACTTATCAATAAAGTGTTGCGCCAAGACTGGCACATCCTCGAGATGCTCCCGCAAAGATGGCATTCGGATTTGGACAACGTTAATCCGATAAAATAAATCCTGCCGAAATAGTCCCGCTGCCACGTCCGCGTTGAGATCGCGATTCGTGGCCGCAATCAGACGTAAATCGATTTTTATTGGCTTCGTATCGCCAACAGGCGTCACCTCGCGTTCTTGCAATGCGCGCAGGAGTTTAGCCTGCAAGCTTTTAGGTAGATCGCCAACTTCATCAAGAAATATCGTGCCGCCACTTGCAACTTTAAACAGCCCTTCTTTATCGGCCACGGCACCAGTAAAAGCACCTTTCTTGTGACCAAAAAACTCGCTCTCAAGGAGATTTTCTGGAATCGCTGCACAGTTGACTGCCACAAACTTTCTGGGAGCTTCGGCACTCGAGGCATGGATAAGCCTAGCCGCAACTTCTTTGCCAGTGCCGCTCTCACCCGTTATTAAAACTGTGCCTTTTGTCTGGGCTACTTGGGTAATCATGCTGCGAACTTTTGCCAGTGCGTCTGAGTCTCCAAGCAATGTCGTCTTGTCGGACATATTGAGTCGAGCACGTAAGTGACCTACTTCGGACAGCAATTCTCGATGCTCAGCAACCATCTGAATCTTGCGCAGTAAATGATCCACATTAAGCGGCTTCAGAAGATAATCCACGACACCAACGCGCATGGCGTCAATGACGCTGGTGACATCTGCATAAGCTGTCATGATAAAAACGGGCGACTCCGGTAGAAGTTGTTTTGCACGGGATGCAACCTCAATGCCAGTGCCATCAGGCATTTTAAAATCGGTCAAAATGACATCAAATGTATCAGCTTGAAGTGCTGCAAATGCTTCCGAAACATTGCTACAAACTTTTGTGTCATGCCCTCGATCGGACAAAATTGCAGCGAGTGTTTCACGCTGGACACGCTCATCATCAGCTATGAGAATTTTCATCAGTTCCATCCTGCTCTTGCGGTAACCCTTCAAGATTTGGTATGGCTAAAACTTTATCGATGCGGTTGCCATCCATGTCGACTACCTCAAAAGACCAGTTCTTAAAACAAACACGTTGACCCTCTCGTGGGATCTCTCGGGCAAGATGCATAATTAATCCACTAACCGTTTGACCCACATCCTCCAATTCAGAAACGTCCAGTTCAAGCTTTTCCTGAAGTTCGAAAAGAGATGCCATTCCATCAATTAACAAAGATCCGTCTGATCGGCGTAAAAACTTTTGTGATATATCACCACTGTCCTGAGGAACGTCACCCATGACAGCCCCCATGATATCGCTGGCTGTCACTACACCTGCCATTCCACCAAATTCATCTATAAGTACGGCCATGTGGGTGCCGCGCTGTTTCATCGACTCAAGCACTCGGTCTGCTCTTGCGGAATCTGGGAGAAACAAGGGTTCATTCATGGCTTTCTCGATGTTCATAACACTACCGCGATAGGACTGCTCAAATAGTTTTTTGACCGACACCACTCCGATCAAGTTATCGGTCGAACCGCGGTAAACAGGAAAAGTAGAGTACGGCGCGGCTAATATTTTTGTCACATTTTCTTCAAGGTCAGCATCAAGATCAAGGCCAACAATTTTAGTGCGCGGAGTCATAAGGTCTTGCGCCTTAACGTCACCAAACTGTAAGACCCTTTTAATCATCGTTTCTTCATTGCGATCAAGAACGCCTTCCTCAGCTCCTTGCTCGACTATCATTTTCAACTCGTCCTCAGTGACAGTTTGGGCGTCACCTGCACGAGAACTTATGTGCAATCTCGAAAGTACGGCATCCGTCATTTTGCTTAGAACATTAGCTATTGGCGACAGCGTCTGACCAATACGGTACATCGTCGGGGCAACACGAATTGCAATAGCTTCCGGCGCCAACAGGGCAAGGCGTTTCGGAAGAAGTTCACCTAAAAAAACCATCAAAAAAGTCTCGAAGGCCACAACTCCGGTCATACCAATGGGGTGTGCCCAGGGCGTAAGGCTTGGAACGGCGCGAATAAGCCATGCTTCGATTTCGACAGAAATCGTTGCTCCACCGTAAACACCGGCCATGATTCCTAGAACCGTCAAACAAATTTGCATCGATGCTAAGAATCTTGTAGGTGACTCGGCGAGCGCCAAGGCCACAGTCGCACCGCGATGACCCTCGTCCACGAACCTTTGAAGTCTTAATTTGCGTGACGCTGCAATAGCCATTTCTGAAAGAGCTAGAAACCCGTTAAAACAAACTATACTGACAAGTATTAAGCTTTGCATGCAGCCTTCGCTTCGGAACGGGCTTTCATAAATTCAATGACAGCCGGCATGACCGACAAGATAATTATACCCAAAATGACATAGTGAAAATTTTTCTGGACGGTCGGTAAGTTCCCAAAGAAGTACCCCATCACCATAAAAGGAAATACCCAGAAAAACGCGCCTACAACGTTATAACTAGCAAATCGCAGATAATTCATATGACCAATGCCTGCCACGAAAGGGGCGAAGGTTCTAATGATAGGGATAAACCTTGCAATAATAATCGTCTTACCGCCATGCTTGTCATAGAACTTTTTGGTCTTAAGCAGATGCTCCTTGTTTAAAAAGATTCCAGATTCTTTTTTAAAAATCTTTGGCCCCAAGTGCCGACCAACTGAATAATTCACAGCATCGCCAAGGACGGCCGCAGCAAACAATAACCCAATCAAAACCCACAGATTCAAACCTGTATCTGGAATAGCGCATAGAGCGCCAACAGCAAATAGAAGGGAGTCACCTGGCAAAAAAGGAAGCACCACGAGCCCCGTCTCAGCAAATACCACACCAAACAAAACAGCATAGGTCCAATGCCCCATGATTTGTACAAGTTCTCTCAGGTGCTGATCAAGATGCAAAAAAATATCAATGACTTGCCGAACAAAATCCACGCTGTACTCTCTCCTGTTTGGCGGAAGCCTTATTATCTACCGCTGATGATTAGTTTTCAATGGCTTTTAGGTCAAGAATAGACTAGTTAAATCTGATGGTTATGCCGCTATTCGCTGCGACACGCCAGATCTGACTAGACGAATCCCCAAAACGCCACATGAAAAGGCCTCCCCGACATGAATACATTTGGCATCCATTGGTTTCGCAGGGACCTTCGCATTGCTGGCAATGCCGCGTTACGAGAGCAGGTGCAAAAACATCATGGTCGAGTGCTTGGGCTTTTCACTTTTGACAACAAGTTTCTTGGTCGACCTGACTTTAGCTCTAACCGCTTTCAGTTTTTCTTAAAGACACTATGTGCACTCAGAGATGATTTGAGAGCTACCGGAGGAGATTTACTCGTCCTCCCAGAAAGCCCCGATGATAGTTTTGAAACGCTAAAAAAAATTATCGACAAAAAAAATATCCCCTCACCCAGTGTCTCCTGGTCACGTGACTATGAACCTTTTGCTAGAGGGCGAGATGAGCGCATCAAACAAAAGCTAGAGTCCTGGAACTGGCCTGTCACGACTGAGCGTGATCACCTACTGATTGAACCCGAGGAGTTAAGCTCCAATCAAGGGACTCCTTATAAGGTCTATACTCCGTTTTCAAAACGCTGGTTTGAGCTTTTTCAGACGCCCAAGTTTCAAGAGCGAATTGAAATACAGTCTGCGGGAATCAAGCTCATTGAGCAGCTTCAAAAGGGTACGGCCCCTAAGTTATTTTCTTTAACGTGGACTCAGTTACTAAATACTGACCTTCCAAAAGATCATCTCGAGTCGTTTATGCTCGATAATGCTAAAAATATAACGATTGAAATCCCAGACGCAGGATCTAGGACGGCTTTAAAGCAAGTCCATGACTTTAAGCCACGCCTAAATCTTTACGGTGAAGCGCGCGACTTTATGGCGCAGGACGGAACCTCAAAACTTGCAATATTTTTAAAAAATGGCTCCCTGACAGTGGCACAGATAATCGCCATCCTTGGACTGCAAAAACAAACCTTCAAATCAGATGGCGGTGCGTCAAAATTCATACGTGAACTGATATGGCGCGAGTTCTACTACCATGTTTTATGGCATTTCCCGAACGTGGAAAAAGAGGCCTTCAACGAGAAATATCGAAACCTACATTGGCATAACGACAAGGCCTTATTTGAAGCTTGGAAAATAGGCATGACCGGCTTTCCTATCGTCGACGCTGCAATGCGTCAATTGCTGGCAACGGGCTGGATGCATAACAGAGCACGAATGATCGTGGCAAGCTTTCTCACCAAAGATTTGCTCGTCGACTGGAAGTGGGGCGAGGGCTGGTTTATGAATCAGCTCCTGGATGGAGATCTGGCGCCCAATAATGGCGGCTGGCAATGGGCGGCTTCAACAGGCTGTGATGCCCAGCCCTATTTTCGAATATTTAATCCAGTTCGGCAAAGCGAACGATTTGATCCAAACGGCGACTACATCCGTCGCTACGTGCCTGAATTAAAAAAACTAGACGCCAAAGAGATTCATTGGCCCTCGGAAACTGCACGCAAGCAGCTTGGCTATCCAGCGGGCATCGTTGATCATCGTGAACAATCGATTCGCGCGCAAATGCTTTTTAAAAAATAAAAACCCCGCCGCTCAGTAAGCGACGGGGTTTGTGAGTTTAAGATTTCTCAGAACTTAGCGTAGGCCTTTGCTGTGACTGTTGTCTTCTTTGTCGCCAAAGTCACGTTTTTGCCTTTGTAGGGCATTTCATGCTCGACATCGATCTCCAATGGAAACTGCATGCCTAAAAGACTGTAGCCAAGAGACGCATAAGCCCAGTTCATCTGTGAGTGCTGAGTCGCTGTCTCAACGCCAGATTTCTTCACAATTTCTGCAGAGTCGTAGTCATACGTCAAACCGACACTTGCTCTGAACGCCGACAATGATGGGCTTACAGCTTCTAAAGATGGCTTCAAATATACAAACCCGACATTGCGAACGCCGTCACGTTTGTGTTCTTCGGTCACGCCGCTAACTTTGCGCTTCGTACCCATAAACCCAAGTTCAGATTGATTCTGCCAAGAGATCATCAACCAATCCATCGGTAAAGCATCAAGGTTAAATCGTAGACCGACTTCGTAAGCAGATCTCGTCGTGTCTTGTTCAGTCCCTGTCAGATCACGGTTGCCAGTGGGAAGACGAATCCCGCCAGCTAAGGCTACAAAAAGGCTATTTGTGTCGTAGGCTTCATAGAGCACGCCTGCGATGGTATCGCCCATCCCGCGTCCGCCTTCTGAAGCTGCTTTTCCTTTGATTCCAGATGAAACAGCTGACTCTGTTGCTGCTGCCGCAGCGGTTGCGTAAGCTTTCGCCGAAACAGAGGCGCTACCCGCGCCAAAACTTGAAGCAAGACCCAAAGCTGTCGCACGAGCTGAGTTTAAAGCACCGCTTTCATAGTTCGTTGCGCAAACCTGGGCTGTATCTCCGCCTTTCATACAATCACCAATAAACGCAGTCTTGATCGCAGTCGCAAGACTTGCCTCATCGGTAATAGCAACCTTCGTTGCGGTTGCAAGAGTCGCTGTATTCGCCGAATAAGTTTTTGATTTTAAATCAGAATAAGCGGCTGAGTTAGGATTTACTTCAACTTTTTGGCTCAATATATAGTCAGTTTTCACTTGAAGAGAGATCTTGTCACTCAGGCCATACTCAGCCACAACAGCACCAGCCGTCGCCGTTACTTTTACAACGGCATCTGACTTATTGCCGTCCTTATCATAAGCCTCAGAGCCAGTTGCCATAAGATATGGCAGACGGAGCCGAGCTACGCCTGCTGGAAGAGTCTTACCTTCTGGTCGAAGAGCATAAGACTTCGTGGTCGAAAGACTTTCTTGCGCCAATCCCTGAGTTGCGGCAGCGATAGACACTAGACCCGCAAGCAAATTTAAAATACGCATCCTGCTAATTCTCCTTAAAAATTGAGAAACTAAGAGCTTTTAAATAATCATTATCGAAAATGATAAGACCCTTAGACCCACTAATCAATCTTTTTGGTGTTTTAGGGATAAAAAAGAAATCAGGCTATTACAACGTTGGCAGCGAGCTTTTCAATTGATCGGTGATCATTGTTCCAGCAGGTACCGTTGTAGAATTTGTGATCGTTAATACTTGCTTCAAAGGCAAGGCAGGATAGCGCGCCGAAATATAAACATCGACGTTGCCGCTGACCACTATTCCGCCGTAGTTAACATTGGTCAAAGTCATTTTGTAAAGCTGTGTAGGAATTTGTTGGCCAGCGACGGCAATCGTCTGGTTGACTGGCGGGGCGACTGTGACTTGGCCATTGAGCGCTGAGATCGCAATTGGCTGGGGCTGATTCTGTTGACACGCTGACATGAACTTTTCTTTAGTGAAAGTCAGATTTACCGACTGGCCAAGGGCCTGATAGTACTGCACGATCCATCCGGAGATGCTGATTGATTCCGAGATCGCTTGATCAGTAGCACTGGTAATAGAAACGGTGCGAGTATTTTCGCCCAAAAATGAGCTCGAAAGACCCCCTGCAGATACACTTGTATCATAGACAAACTGCATTCCTGTTCGCTGCTGCTTGATGGCTAAAGCCCACTGCCCCTCACAATCGGCAGGCGACACTTGTAGCGTGTCACCACTATTTGAAACACCACTACCGTCGCTTGTTTGAGTTTTATTTGAGGGAACGCGCTTAGACGGCGTCGTTGAGCTACTTGAGCAAGAGGAGACCATGCTGATCCCGGCAAAAACACATAAAATATTTGAGACTTTCATTGCCACCCTCCGACAGATTGATTCCGTATCGGTAGATCCACAAAAGTTCTGCAGGCTGGTCAGCAATTCACTAAAATAACAGGAAGTTAGATGGTCTAATTATGAGTACGCCTTGGTCCCATAAAGGTTCTGCGTGATAAATAATTACCTAAATACTGGTCAAATGAGCTTTTACTCAGCACGCGCTCCAGCCTCACCACGTCGACAGAAGACTCCAGATTTTGGAGCGCCGCAAACTGAAGAACGTTGTCCACTACAGTGAGCCACGGCTTATTTATATCAGTGCCCACCGGCAAAATGGTGCCACCGTCTACTTTTTCATTAAATCGCTTCCAGCCCTTAAAACTCGAAAGGTCTGACGCACCGTCTCCAACAATGACAAGAAGAAGTGGGTTATTCTCTTCCGACCATTTCGGCACAAGAGATCTCTCAACCCATGCTCTTAGCTGCTCGAGATTTTGCCTGGCTAGCACACATTGATTGACCCCTTTGCAGCCCAAGGGCCAATGAATGACAACCGTCGTAGACCGGCGCAGCTGATCGCGCGTGAGCACACTATCGAACTCATCTCGAAAAACGAACTCACCAACCACCCCAAGCCTTGGCTGCTCAATGGCTCCATTACGCTCGAGCCATAGACGGGCAACGAGGGGCACCAGGCAAATGATCAAGGCCAACAGGGCCCAAAAAAGGGCTTTTTGACGACGACTTTTGAACATACAGCACCTCATCAACCATCTGTAATAACAATTGTTTCAAGGCGGTCGGTATACCCCGCCTTAGGCAAATTTTCATCCCAAAAAAATCAAACCCACCCTGTTTCTTTTTGTGGCATTTTGTAGAAACAGCTGTTATAAATAAAAGAGCGCTCTATTGGTTTTTAGGGTGCAGAATCAACAGCGTCACCGGAAAAGTGGGAAGTCTGCTTCAAAGGTGAGCAAAAATTATGAGTAGGTTTTGGTATATGGGAAAGAAGCTTTACATTGGTGGACTACCTTACAGCACATCTCAAGAGGCGCTTGCTAGCCTTTTCAGTGAAGTAGGGACTGTCGAGTCAGCACGCATCATCACAGATCGTGAAACAGGTCGCAGCAAAGGTTTTGCGTTCGTAGAAATGAGTTCTGATGGTGAAGCTCAGGCCGCTATCGACAAATTCAACGGTCAAAACTTCGAAGGTCGTCGTTTGACGGTCAACGAGGCTCGTCCACAACCTCCTCGTGAGAACCGTGGGCCACGTCCTAGCCGTTACTAAGAGTTAACGGTTTTAAAAAGATCTAAAATTAAGAATCCCGCCCGATAAACTCGCGGCGGGATTTTTTTAATTCGCGTTAAATAAAAGATCTAATCCTCGGGGTAAAACATCCTGAGGCATTCCATCGCCTACCAGCCTTCCACCTTCAACTCGTATGATCCGATCACATGACCTTAGGGTCTCAGTTCGATGTGCAATGATCACACAGGTTCGTCGCCGCTGTTTCATGAGGGCTAATATTGCTTTTTGTATGGCAGTCTCCCAGTCACTATCAAGGCAGGACGTAGCCTCATCCAGTAATAAAATTGGACGGTCTTCATAGATCAACCTGAGGAAAGCAATCATTTGTTTCTCACCGCTGCTTAGGTTCGAACCTCCCTCGCGGACGTGAAAATTCATGCCACCATTGAAGCGATCTAAGACTCCTGCTAGGCCCACACTTTCTGTCGCAGAAAAGAATTTAGCAATAGCCTGAGCATCATGCTCCTTATCTAGACCCAAAATATTGGCAGCCAATGAACCGTGAGATAAAAATGGATCTTGCGCCAAGTACCCTATTTGCTCTCTTAAATTTGATAGATTCCAAGCCTTGATATCAACTCCATCAATCATCACCATTCCCTCATGCGGCACATAGAGGCCAGGGATGAGATTGAGCAAACTACTTTTCCCTGCACCAGTGGGCCCCACGATGCCAAGCTTCTGACCCACAGGAATTACAAGATTGATGGCCTTGAGAACCTCTCGTCCTGACTTATAAGCTAAGGCGACATCCTTGAAGACGATTTCACCCATGACGGAGCGAACCTCATCCAGCGCGTGCTCTTGACGAACCCTTTCCTCTGGCTCCTTCAGCATTTCGCCGACGCGAACAGCACTGGCAGTCGCGTCTTGGATGACCTGTATCTCCTGGGTTAGAACCCTGACAGGATTACTAAATCGTTCGGTCAGCCTAATAATTGCGACAATGGATGCCAATTCAACATGACCAGTTATCAGCAACCAACCACCAAACACAACTGCTACCAGCGTTGGCATCACGCTCAAAAAAACCGTGACAGGTCTAATAAAGCTATTCCAAGAAAGAACTTTAATACTGGACTCTAAATGTCTTCCATTTTCTCTGGAGAACTCCTCGCCTGACCAGGTTTCTAAACCAAGGACACGCAAGACAGGAAGTCCTTGGATAAACTCCGCTAGCGTCGAATTCACATGCGCATTACGGACTTTGTTTTCTGTGAGCCAATACCGGACAGGTTTACGTGTGATCCAACTAAATCCCAGGGAGGGTATGGCTGATAACAGCACGACAAAACCATAGCCAGGGGCGATGGAAATAATCCCAACGAGCACCAACACAATCTGTACCGAGGCCGTGGCAATACGGGCAAGACCTCCTCCGAAAAAACCCTCAACCCCTTCCACATCATTTGTCAAACGCGTAATTGTTCGACCTAGAGGCTGAGAGTCAAAGTAACCCATCGGCAAACTTGCCAATTTAGAGAATAAAGCACAACGCAGATTGAGCAGCACTTCTGTGGTGCCTCGGGCAAGACAGTGCCGACCCAAGAACTGGGCAAAAACACTCGAAATCTCCAGCACGACAAAAAACACCATCATTCTTTGAACGTCGACATTCAAAGCATCACCCGCACCAACACGAGCGCAGATATCTCCAAGCAACATAGAGGACTTTACAAGTAGTAGCGTACTGGTTACGAGTGCCAACATCCCTAATAGCAAAATTTTCCAGCAACTACGCAGAAACGGAGCGAACAATTTAAATTGTACTGGGTTTATTTCAAAACCAGCGTGCGACATACTAAGCATGAGCGAGCTCCTCAGGTTTTTGAACACCCTTGATGTTCAAATTTGCCTGATAATCAAGTCCTCGCATCGACAGCCTCGCCACGCGGTCGCAGCACAAAAGTGTAGACACCTTATTAGAGGACCAGATCACAGCTACATCAGCCCAATGCTGTCTTAAATTACGAACTATTTTAGACTCGGTCTCTTCATCCACAGCACTTAAAGGATCATCTAGGATGACAATCGAAGAGGCGCGCAAGATGATTCTAGCAAGAGCCAATCGCTGACGCTGCCCCCCAGAAAGAGAAACTCCACCCTCGCCAATTTGTCCATCTAGCCCTTTGGCGAGCTTTCTGACATCGTCACTCAAACAAACAAGATTCAAGGCTTGCCAAAGCTGCTCGTCGGTATAATTGTGACTAAGCGACAGGTTGTGCCGCACCGTTCCTGCGAATACAAATGGTTTTTCTGGAGCGTAGGCAATGTCTCGTTTGCCTAGCGTTGATGAGTTTAGACTTCTTAATGCTGGCATTGCTTTGCCCCGATACCTCAGGACCCCCGTTGACACCGGAACAAGACCTGCAAGATTTTGAAGAAGTGTCGACTTGCCGCACCCTACAGCTCCGCAGAGTCCAAGCCACTCTCCCATCTTTAGTGTAAAGCTGATGTCACTAAACAACAGTCTTCCGCCACGCAGACAGCTTAGCTCTGAAATATCTAACAAGGGTTTAACGCTTTCATCTAAAACTTCATAAGCACCAGCTGCGCTGCATGGAGTCTTTGGCGACGCTTCCGCACCCGGCAATGTTGGATGTTCGCTTATAAAATGGTGAGAGCCTTGAGTTTCGGCAGAAAACGATAAGCTTCGAATTTCAGCAATCCTATTTAACGACGAAAAACCTTTCTGCCACTCGGCTACAAGTTCTCCCACTTCCGCCAGGGGACCTTGCAACAAATAGACGTACGAGGCGAGCGCTGCAAATTCTCCGATGGTGATCGTACCACCCGTCACCAAGGATGGACCCCAAAAAAACAAAATGACATATGACAACATCGTTGGAACGCTGCACAACGGAAAACTGTTTATGGAAATGGTCTGAGCTCTTAAGCGCAGAACTGAATAGCGCCTGGCAGAATCATCGAGAAACTTAACCCAGGTTTCAAACGAACCACTTGCCCTTTGTGCTCGAACGCCCCGAACTGCTTGACTCACATGCTCAGAAAGAGTCGTCAACTCGGCTTGAGCCAACTCGTGAGCAGCATATTCTTTTCGCGCAATACTTAACATCAGAGGAGGAATAATTATAAATGTCGATAAGCAAGCCAGCGCGAGACCAGGATGAATGAGTAGCATCGAAATCGAGCCTAAAATCGTAAAAAACACGACATCACACGTCAAAACCAAAGTAAAACCATAAATCCATCGCGCAGAATTGACATCCCCAATGGCTCGATTCATAAGATCGCCTAGCGTGAACCTTCCAATATTTTCCATCGACGATGAGCGAAGGGAATCCCAAAGCCCACCTTTCATGGTGCTGCCAGCCACATGAGTCATTCGCGCAAGCGTGAATCGCCAAAAGACCCGCCCTACGAGTCCTAGAAACGCAATGCCGACAAAAATAATACTTGCTCTAAGGATCTGCGAAAATGACCCGTCAGCAATTGAACGCTGACTTGATTTGGCCGCCTCAAACAAGGCATCAATCATCCACTGCAATGTTTTAGGAGCAAGAACTTCCGTCGCATTCGTCAAAAACATCGCAAAAACGCCAGCGATGTAAACCGCCCATTGGCTTTTGACATAGTGCCACCATATTTTGGTCGGACTATGATTTGGACGAACCCACTCCATGGTTTGCCTCAGCGAATTAGACTGCGCTCTAAAATTTTAAATTGCGAACAGTGATGTTAACACAATTACAAGACGTCGAGCTAGTCGATATTAAATCATTTAACAATTTGATTTTATTAAACAAATTTAGGTGATCGAATGGGAGGGCGAGGGGCTTGCTTCAGCCATTTCGTAAGTTTGCTTGAAACCATGAGGAGTCCACGAGAAAAAGTGCGTAAAGCTTGCAGCGCCAAGCCCGTTGAGTTACAAATGAACAAGAGGCATGTATTGCTTATTTTTCGATCAGGCGGTTTAATCATGATGACAAGCAGTAGGGATCTTCTGCATCGTGGCGTAGGAAGTACTTTAGCACCAGCGGTGGAATCAGATGAAGCTTCTGTGTTCGTCGGTCCATCGAGCGATGATGATGACATTGATGGTCTAGAACTGTCGCAAGCTGCTCGGCAGATAGGCGTCTCGGTTGATGAAGTTTGGCGCAGAATTCGTAACGGAGCACTGGTTGCCAGAACTTCGCTCGGCAAGGTACATGTTTATACTGATGCGACTCAAATTAATGATATCGAGGGATTGCCGCCGCTTCCTAAACCAAGCCTCGTAAATACTTCGACTGATGGAGCGCTAAGGTTAGAACAGCAAGGGATAGAAGCTTCTTTAGAGACCGGATTAACGACCACCCTTCGCGACAATATTGACTCGACGCAACGCCAAGAAGTGGCTCTCCTGATAGATCACCTGAGTCTTGCTAAAGAGGAAAATCGCGAAATTCTAAGATTGACCCATGATTCAATGGCTCGATTAACCGAAATGACGGACAAGATCTTGGAGATGAAGGATTCTATCATTGCCTCCAAGGAAGAGCAGATGTCTCTTATGAAGCAACGCTTCAGTGAACAGTCCCAAGAGTTATTGAAGGCCTTGAAAGAAAAAGAGGACCTGGAAACTCTCACCCAAGCCCTTCAAAAACAGTAAAATCCTTTACTTGCTAATGTGATCCAATTCCTTCATCATTGGGTTATCAGCAACTTGTCATCAAAGGTTCACAGTTTGAGAACACGGACTGCTCTCATGAAATCTGTAATGATCTCCGCAGTTGGGATCTTTCTATTATTTTTTAAAACTGAATGCGCGTCAGCTGAGGTACCGGAAGGATATTTAACTCCAAGACCAATGGGTCTTGGTGGAGCTTTTACAGCCGTTGCTAACGATGAATCCGCATTTTGGACAAATCCAGCCGGGATTTCACGGGTCAGAAAAGCCCGCAGTCGTGAAGGCGTGCACATTCTAAAGCTTCCTAATGTCACGCTTGGTCTTAACGCCGGTAGTCGTTCTTTTTATGCTGCAATCAGCGGTACCACCAGCGGTGGCGTTGCCGATGCCATTGCCAATTCGGATCTGAGTACAGCGAAGCCTTTTTATGCCCGTGCCGCAGCTTTTCCAGTCATTTTAATGGACATCGGCAAAAATCAACCGGCGGGTTTCGGAGTCTTTCAAAATTCCACCATGCGACTTTATATCGATAAAGACGTCCCCACCGATGCGCGAATCAGTTCTATTTCTGACATCGGCGCAAGCTTTGGCTATGCCCTGACAGATTCATCCAATCGGCTAACATTTGGATTCACACTTCGCCCGACATACCGCTATGCGTACGAGGACACCGTTCCCAGCAGCGAACTGAAAAGCAAAACAGCTTTGTACAAGCGCATCAAGAAAGACAACAACCGCGGAACCGGTTTGGGCTTAGACGTTGGTTTTTTATACACGTTAGCTGACTTTTGGTTTCCAACCTTGGGACTCACCATTCGCAATCTTCCCACTGGCTGTAAGTCAGACTATCTCAATCCTTTTACGGAAATCCGCCAGAAGATTTGCGGCACCAAGTTCATTGGCTCCGAAGGAAATCCCGATGCTCTTTCAGTTATCGATCCGACCGACGCCAGAGCAGGTATATCCATAAGCCCACGTATTGCTAAAGATTTTGGCATAAGATTCAGCGCTGACCTGCAAAACATCTACCTTGGAACTAATGCAACGTACTATGGACTTCCTGGCATGGATATTGCGAAAATGATTCACGGCGGCGTGGAAATTTTTTCTGGAAACCCCCTAGAACGAAGTGCCTACGCTGTTCAAGTTGGAGCCAATCAGGGCTTTGTGACGTTTGGATTTAGCGTCAACACATCTTTGGGCACATTAGAGTTTTCTAGCTACGCCACAGACGTTAGCAACACAGTTAAACGCGTTGAAGATCGCCGGTACCTGACGTCTTTTAGCATGTCGATTTAATTTTAAGGAAAAACTTAAATGAAACATATTGCCATTATTCTCACGTCGACAATTTTCTGCCTGACAACCGCCTGTACAGCCAGTAAATCCGTGGATCAAACGTCGTCAGAAGAACCAGTCAAAATTATTAAAGCGAAGTCTTCAAGCCCTACCGTAGCAAAACCTGGAGTCATAAAAATTGGCGCGGCAAAATCAAGCTCATCCCTAGCTGCTGAAGCTGAATTTAGTGCTTTTTTTGCACGAATGTCGTCTCTTGAAAATGAATACACTGAAAAAGATCGCCAAATATTTCTTTCAATACCGGGCGCTCCAAGCGGGGGCACCATCCATGAGGCCGCCCTAGTGGTCGGCCTTTTGCGTGACATAGTAACGCCTGTTGGAACTTCTAAATCATTTAAAAATAACGAGATAGACTCGCTAGAAACAGGTGAAGTTAAAAAACCTGCGGCGGATGTTTCCGTCGAGCCCGTGAAAACTAATCCTGCACGTGTCATTGAATTTCGAATGCGAGAAAAAGGCGTTGATATTGTTTACGCACTTTCCAGTAACCCCTATCTGAAGAGTCACGGCATCTACGAAATGGTCTGGAATGTTATTTCAATTGAAGGCAACAGCCAGATCTTCGTGCAAAATGTGAGCTCAATCCTGAAAAGCGAAGTTTTATTGTGGGGTGATCTAGCCCGCAAACTGGGGCTTGAAACTGAGCTAGTAAAAACCACAGAATCACTGTCATCAGAACAAAACACGACTTCTGGGACGATTGAAGGGAATCAAGGGCCCGTCGATCCAAGCTTGGCAGGCACTTCGACTCTGACGACACCTGAAGGCAATGCTGAAGCTGAGAAGCTATTAACAAAGGCGCAAGAATTTGCGACGCGTGAGGATTTTGACCGCGCCATCGCTGAAGCAAAGAAAGTTCCCGAGGGTACACAGAGTTACGTCGGTGCGCAAAACAACATTAAAAACTGGGCAGATCGAGCAGTTCAAGCTTTACGAAAACAGGCCGCGCAACAGTTCCGCTCAAGCTCCGCGGCAGGTGACGCCATGGGAAAGAAAACGTACTTAACAAAAGCAAAAAGTTACCTTCAAGACGCCTTAACAAAGTACCCTGAGGCATCGTCCCTAGATACCATCAAAGAAAACATTGAAATCATCGATAAAGAGTTGGGAAGACTGAACTAGAAGGCCGCCCTGTCAAATTGGCGGCCCTAACAATCGCAAGGCGAGTCTAAGGATTACTCCTCGTCCTCTACTGCAGCTTCTCCATCTTCCTCGCCTGGCTTCCCATTGAGTCGGCTTCGCACCATTTCAATAGGCGTTCCAAAAACGATTCCGTCATGAGGGACGGTTAAAAGCAATGGATACTTCGCCTCGAGGAATTGAATTGCCTCGTCAATAGTCCCGAAAATGGGGAATTTGGAAGTGTAGTCATATGACATTAACAGCGCTCTTGGGCGCTGCATGACGCCTGTGAACAGAAACGGAATTCGAACTCGCTTCATGAGCTGCATGAGCTCTTCTAGGAAGTCGGCTGGAACTTCTTTTTCATCCTGAAAATCAAATATGACGTAACGTAATTGGGTCCCAATCAGCCAGTTGTGCACGGCTACGACAAAGTCCGCACCTACAAAACCGTCCACAACAGACGCCACAGGGGCCACGGCACTAGGCACAGCTTGACCATTCTGTAGAACGTTCATAACAACGACGCGGTCAACCTTTTCAGGAATAAACTCTAACATTTAATCAACTCCCACACTTTTCTCAGGAAACCACTTTATTAGTGGAATTAAGGGGCTTCAGTCAAGGGCACCTATTAAAAATCGTGCCTCGAGGCTGCGGAATTGGGCATTAAATCACCATGAGCCATTCCTCCACCGAACAAGGTTAATCCATCAATCCAGCGCCCAAACAATGCCTTTTTGACTTCGTGAAGGGACGTTTTCCTAAAGTTTTCGCGCAGTTCAGGCAAAACTCGCGATAAAATGTCTCGCATTTCTTTCTCACCAGTCGCCTCATACTGCAGCTTTTTCATCCGTAAGGGTATAAGCTTGTCCCCCGCCAGCAAAATAAGACGCTCATCTTGAACCGCGTCCATGGTACCCGTCTCAACAAGGCGCGAAGCATGCACATTTGCCGTAATTTCCAAGGTTGTAATCCAGCGACTCGCTCGCGCATCCACCTTACCAGGTAACTGTTCAAAGTTCATGGCTACCCGCCAATCCAAACCATCGGCATCTCTAAAGTATTCAAAGAGATTGCTGGCAAGCCACTGATCCCACTCTGCTTGAGCGCTGGACATACTCTTAACGATGGGCTTTGAAGGAAGCTTATCAAATTCCATAGCGGCCTCTGAATGTTCGGGTTATGTTGTCTAATATGATAATTATGATCACTACAGCCCGAGAGTCCAGGAAAAAATTAATCACTTGTCTAAGTTTCACCTTATGGATGAGTGGCCTCGTTGGATGTGCCTATCGCCTAACAAATCTTCATACAGCCAGTCCCAACAATATCAAAACCATCCATGTCGAAGCTGTTTATGATACCAGCTTGGAGGCAGTACCCCACGAGCAACTCTGGGATGAGCTTCAACGGGCTTTTGCCACCAACGGACAGATTCGATTGGCACCAGCAAAAACTGCGGATGCTCTTTTGCGTGCCCATGTTATTAGAACCCAAACTGTAAAAGCTGGGGAAAGAAAAACGCTGACTACCAATCGCCGCACCCGTGAACCTGACATCTTTGCAGGACAAAAAGCGCCTCCAGGCCCCGGGCAACTCAGAGACCTCAGCACCGCTGACGACTATTACGTCAAAACCGGTTGGACCAGCATTGTGAAAATAGAACTCTGGGATTTAACAACTCGCAAGCTACTTCTTCAGCGTGACTACCCAATGTCTGGTGAGGTTTTAGCTAATCGCGGAGACCTTCCCGCGCAAATACACCATTTACGTCATGAAGAATCTTTCGCTGCGTCTTTCAAAACAGCCGCAAGGGGCGTTGCCGAAAAAGTTGTGACCGATCTGCTAGTCCGATAGCGTCAAGATCGCCGACTTCTCAATCAAAATGTCACCAATAGTGTCACATTGACTGCCCTTTCATCATGGCACGAACCTTGCTCGGTCTGAAACCGACCATTTGCAGGCGAGGTTCTTTCATGTCACCTGAAATTGTACTCATTGAAAATGATGAACTGGTGCGATCACATTGGGAACGCAAATGCGTTCGCGCAAAGAAAAAAATTAGGACATTCAGATCTTGCCAAGAGTTTTACAACTCCATTCGAGATTTTAAACACGATACAAATTTTTTTGTCGATAAAAACCTTGGTGAGGCTCTTTCAGGGGTTGAACTGACAAAATCGCTACACAACGAAGGCTATCGGAATCTATATCTGTGCACAGCCGATACCCCGATCAACATAAAATCTATCCAATGGATTAAAGGGGTCATTGGCAAACTACCACCAACTTGGATTCTGAGTGATAACTTGACGGCACCCGTCTGCGAACGGGAACGTCAATACCAACTAAAACAAATGTCACAGGAGCAGATAACAGTCTACCGGGCACGCATCGGAGAATTTCTAAATATTGCACACGGCCAGGATAGCGGAGCATTTGCTGGGCAAGTTTTTTCGGGATTTGACATCCCAGAGCTCGTCATGAATGCATGGGAGCGTGGAATCACCCATAGTCTTTCAGACGAAGAAATAAAACGCTGCGTCGATCATGCCTGGAGTCTATCGTGACAACAAACCACCCAATGGCCCGATCAAAAAAGAAATTAAAGCATGACTAATTTTGACCTCAAAAACATGTTGGAATTCCGTCCGGAAGCGGGCCTCATCAGGCTGGCTGATGCTCGCATGATGCTCTTCAATCAGGGTGCGCTTGGCACCCTCCGCAAAACCATGCATGAGCAAGTTGGAAGTACAATGGCTCAGATGATTTTTGCAAAATTTGGTTATGAAAGCGCGATTCGCGACTACAAAGCTCTTAAAAAATTTTTCCCGAATCATCAAGAGAATGATTATCTTGCCCTTGGACCACTCATGCACTCGTGGTCTGGCATCGTTCGGGTGATTCCTGAAGTATTAGAAGCCAACCCAAGCACAGGTCACTTTTTATTCAAAGGGCGCTGGCTCAACAGCTACGAAGCGCTGACGCATTTGGAGATGTTTGGAAAGAGCAAATCACCGGTTTGTTATTCACTGACCGGCTACGGGAGCGGGTGGTGCAGTCAGTACTTTGGAGAAAATCTTTTGGAAATAGAGAAGAAATGCGTCGCTTGTGGGGACGACTACTGCGAATGGGAAATACGCCCTTGGAAACATTGGGGCGAGGAAGCTCGCCCCTGGCAGCAAAGCCTGACCGATTCTACTCTCTCCATCCACGCAGAGTTGGAGCGGAGCATTCAAGAAGTTAAGCAATTAAATGCCAGCCTAGAGGCGACTGTCGCTAGGCGAACCGCCGAAAACCGGTCACAACTAAGGACCTTGTGCCACGACTTGGATGCGCCCATCCAATTAGCTCTCTCCGACCTTCAACAGGCCGAAAAAAAACGAAATCCAGCAAATGTATCGCGCGCAAAAAGATTACTCGTGAATGCAGAAAAAATGCTTGGGCGAGTACGAAAAAACCAATCGTTGAAAGACGGGAAAGTCCAGATCCAAAAAAAAGAATTTTATCTTAAAGATCTTCTGGAAGACGTTCTTGAACTCGTTTCTACAAAGTTACTTGATAAAAATATTGCGGTAAAAATATCCGTGGAAGAAAAAATTAAAATATTTTCAGACAAAGATATTCTTCGCGACCACGTCTTTAGTAATATTCTAAGCAATGCAATTAAATTCTCCTCAAGAAACTCTACGGTCGAAGTGAACGCTCGAATAGAAAAAAAATCTAAGATACTTGTGACTATAAAAGATTATGGAATTGGCATTCCTGAGAAGATTCTTTCTGAGATTTTTAACCCGAGCTCACACACCACTCGCACCGGCACGGAAGGCGAACACGGCACAGGCTATGGGATGCCGCTTCTGCGCGAACATGTCAGAGCACTTGGCGGAGATGTGTGGCTTGAATCACGACCGTTGAGCGATGATCCATTTGATCACGGCACGACGGTTTTTTGCATCATCTAGTCAAAATCTTTGCGACTTTAACCTTACCTCTAACCTTAGCTTTTCCTAAGTTCTCGTTCCACAGGCGCGGACATATTAGGTAAATCACGTGTTTGTCCCATGAACGTTATATTGAGCTGCAGGAGATACGTGGCTGCTTTCTCCTCAACCCCATAGCCTTTCTCACGGGCAAATCCGAGCCCCCAGCACCCACTGGGAGAGGCATACATCAAACTTAACTTCTGCCGATAATCACTCAAAGGAGCTTCGTTCTCTTTTTCTTTCAATGAATAGCTCCAGCTACTTGTGACTGGGTTCGTCAATGACGTCACGATTGTCGCAGACTTTTCTTTCGTCGAAATAAATTCAAGCTCCCCATTTGGAGCCTGTAACGGCGACCTCTCAATGGTGAGTCCAAACGATAGATTCGTTTTAAGAATCGTTGGTGGAATCACATTTGAAGAAAATTTTGTCTGCAGTTTATCGTAAATATTATATTTGGACGTTCCTGCAATACTCCAACCAGATACGGCGAGTGACAACGAGGAGTCTGCCTCACTCCATGGACGGTTGTCGCGCGCTCTGCCCTCTTTTTTCCGCCTTAAGTCATTAAGACGATCATAAGAAATCGATGCCGCAAAAGACACGGGTTCGACGTAATCTGTATCTAGAAGCTGGTAGCGATTAGTAAACCATTTTGTTTGATCGTTTGAAAAAATATCATCCGCCCCTCTCACAGGACGGTCCATAGTATAAAGAAGCTCTCGCCTGGCCTTTTCCTCAAAGGTTAGTTTGGAAGCTTCTTGAACGCCATTTGGACTTTGCTCGCCATAGATAGCTTTCCAAAGCTCACTATAGATTTTCCAGCGATGGGCCGTCGCGAAGGTTACGATTTGATATTCTTTCATAAAGTCTGTCGGCAAAATGTTGTCATCGTATCCGGCTTTATCTGTTGCAAACCAAGTCGCAGGATTACCAGCCGTCAAATATGTGGGGTCACCATAAGCCCCCCTGCGCCGGACGACTGGTCTAGTCGCAAGGGTCATCGACCAATTCATCACGTGCTGCATGACTCGGCGCCCTGTTTCGTCATTAAATCCACCTAGCCAGGCTGGGACTGTGCCTTTTCCGTCGAGGGGCAGAGAAAACCTGACGCCCGTCCTCCACGATTGGAGCGAGCTGGGGGCGTTAGGTTGATCAAAAACGTTTGTGCCGTCAAAAGACATAACGCGAGCTTCCAAGTCCGTAAAATGATCGACTTGAACCGCAGTGCGATGAGTCAGGGGCGCCACAAAAGAAGCTTCAATTCGCCGCCAGCTCCCTCCGGGCAGCCACTGACGGTCACTTTCAGGATCAGACACTCCTCCAGCATCCCTGGTGATCCTAAAATCATCGTACGCCGCACGTCCATATATCGGTAAACCCTCGGGCTTAAGAAGATACCATCGAGAACGCGCTTGAGCGACCAGCGGGCTTTGATAACCTTCCAAACGATCGTTTAGGCGTGTTGAATCTCCAATAAATGATCCTAGGCCAACAAAATAATTTGAACCGTCGTAACTAAGTCGCGAACGCATGGGATTGATTGAACGCTCTCCATTGCCGGAATCAAACCCGGGCTGCATGGCATCAGCCAAATAAACATCTGAATTGTACTGGCGATCTGAGTATAAATCTCCAGAAGTCACAAACGATAAGCGATCACCAAGTCGCTCGTAGGCACGCCAACGAACTAATCCACGATTAACATTATTCGGAACACGAACAGACCCTCTCACCGTTTCCTCGCAAGCCGAACGCTTTGACTCGTCCTCCGAGAGACATTCGGGAGCATTAGTTTCCCACCACTCTCGCTGAGAAAGGCGTAATCTGGTGTACTCTTTTCCTGAAAATTGGCTAATGTCTGATGACGTCGTCCCTGGAGGCTGGCTCTGGGCTTCCTTTAAACCTTCGGCATACATTTCTCCAAGCTCACGCCTTGCAGAACGCTGCGTCAACCAAATACGGTCACGCATACCCTCCACATTCAGCTGCAGGCCGCTATATTCGCGGCGCTTCCATCGAAACTCGGCGCCCGCTTTCATTCCTCGTCGCTCAAAAAAATCTGCTTTTAGCGTCGCATCTTTGTCACGGCCGAGGTCCAAAAACAGTGGTTGAGAATAACCGCTACCAGACACTGCATCATCAGAAAATGACGGCATCAGTAGCCCTGACTGTCTTCGATCCTTGATCGGCAGCATGATCCAAGGCAGGTAAAGCACAGGAACGCCTTTCACTTCAAACATTGCGTCATAGAATGTGGCATAGCCGCCCATTTGTGCCTCTGTGCTCGAGGCGCGAACACCCCAAGCAGGTATTTCATCTTTTTCACAGCGGCAAGGCGTCCAAAGAGAGTGTTTTGCCAGAAAATTATTGTCATTAGTTCTAAGCAGCTCGTCACCCTCCAATCGGAAATAGGACTGGCGTGAAGGGTCAATTTGAACTCTTTCGGAGACACGAGATTTCTCCCAAAAATCCCGCCTTTTCCGTAGCGTATTTCTTCTAGCCTCTGTCATATGAGCAAAGGCTGGGTTTTCCTGTTTTGAAATTAGTTCTTCTTGCTCAAGGAACCTCGCATACTCGCCAATGTCATTTTGATTTGCACCTTGCCCTATTTTGGCTTTCCGGCGCACTGTTTCTTTGACTACGTCTTTTCTGCGTGAAACTTCTTCAATGCGCGCTTTTCTATCGGCTTCAAAACTCAATTCGGGCAGTGAAAAACCAAGAACATCTTTAGCAATTCTCTCCGCCTCTAACTTGTCGTTTACAATCATACGCGCTCCGAATATTTTAAAATCTCCGGTATCGAGTGCGTAATCGATTTTTTCACCAGTCAAAATTTGATCTGCAGCAAGAACGACAACGTGACCGTCGGCTATAAGACGATGATTCTCCTGGTCCACGATTACCTTATCCGCAGTAATAATGCTTCGAGCCCCAATGGCAATTACATCACCATCAAATATTTGCTGCTTACCATCCCGCGTAAAACCAGTCGTCCTAGCGTCAAAAAACAATTGCGGAGTGCCAGCATCGGATTCAGGAATCACCTGCCCGGGTACTGGAACCGTCACATTAGAAACCTGGGCATTGGAAACACCAGCCATGCCGACCAGACCCGTCAACAAAATAGATGGCCTTAGCAGACGCCCAAGCACTCTTTGATCATGAACTTTCATCTTCGATCTAAATCGATCCTTTCCACCGACCAACCAGCACGCTTCCAATATCCAAAAACCTCTCCCACGGCTGCCACAGATCCGAATACCAACCAAGGATCTTCACTTTGCCAAGACGCCCTGCCTAAAGCTTCCGACCAGGCCTTTTCAAAGCTTTCCATCAATACACCGGGGATACCTCGGTCGACTTCGCTCCATGATCGGACTGAAGCGATACGAAATGGGATGACTTCACTGATCTTACCCTTGATTTCGTCCCATATGCCAGCGGCGTCTTTATCTGAAAGCACACTAATAAGGCAATTTAAACGCTGCCCTTGCGAAAGGACCCCGGTTTCTTCAAGAGCAACCCTCAAGGCATTTGCTCCGTGCGGATTGTGACAGACGTCGACCAGAACGACGCGGGTTTGAGGCCCTTTGGTCACTCTTAAAAGATCAAAACGACCATTGAAGGTCACTGGCCGAGGTAGTTGTGGGCTATCAAATTTGGCTGCAAGTGCATCAATGGAATGCCTTGGAAAGGCATCTGCTAATTCTAAATTAAAAAACGAACTGATAGCTTCGCGAGCCAGCAAAAAATTGCGTTTTATGAATGATGGATGACCAGAAAATGACTTGGGAAAACACTCAAGATCAACTTCATTGGGCACTATAAGGCTCGCACCGACCTGCTTTGCGGCGTTTCGAATCGAGTCATCCGCCTCCTGATCTGCCCATCCTGGCGCACACCAGATGACTGGCGCCCCACTGCGCATGATGCCAGCTTTTTCGCGCGCGATTTGAGCTAAGGAATTCCCAAGATACTCAGTATGGTCGAGCCCAATACTAGTGATAACCGCAACATGCGGATCGTAAACATTGACACAATCAAGCCGCCCACCAAGCCCCACCTCGAGCACATTTACGTCTGTACCGAGATCTTCAAAAATTAAAAAGGCAAGTATCGTATTGATTTCAAAAAAGGACAGTTCCTCCCAAAGCTGGGTCGGGAGCTGCTTTTTTAGATTTCTGATTGAATCGACGATCGTTCGATTGGAAACCTCACAGTCTGAAATCGTGATACGCTCCCGAAACTCGACCAAATGCGGAGACGAAAAAAGACCCACACGAAGACCTGCCGCCGCTAACAGACGCCAAATCATTCCGCTTGTCGTCCCCTTCCCATTCGTACCTGCAATGACGATGCGAGGTGTTTGGCGGCTAGGGTAACCCAAAAGCTCTAAAGCGGCTTGAATGCGGCAAAGACCCGGCTTTATGGTCGTCGCTCGCTTATTAAATAACTCTAGGATCTCGAGAGGCTCGTAATTTTCAGTCTCAGACATTGGCCGCCAAGATATCCATAACGCGCGAAAGTGTCATTCTTAAGGAATCGCGATGCGAGATAAGGTCAAGCATGCCGTGTTCCAAGAGATATTCTGAACGCTGGAAACCTTCTGGCAATTGAGCTCGAATTGTTTGCTCGATAACGCGCGGCCCTGCAAAACCGATCAACGCATTTGGCTCGCCTATATTAATGTCGCCAAGCATTGCAAAACTTGCTGCAACACCCCCGGTTGTTGGGTGACATAAAACAGAAATGTATGGCACACCAGCATCACGCATTTTCGATACAGCTGCGCATGTCTTTGCCATCTGCATGAGACTCACCAGACCCTCTTGCATTCGCGCTCCGCCACTAGAGCTCACAACAATTGCTGGCTGCTTTGACTTTGCCGCACGCAAAAACAGTCGCGCTATTTTCTCGCCAACGACGGACCCCATACTTCCGCCCATAAACTGAAAATCAAAAACGCCCAAGTGCACTGGGCGACCATTAATAGTACCCCGACCGGAAACAAAGGCATCCCAACGTCCAGTTTTCTTATGCTGCTCCTCGAGGCGCTTGGAGTATGCTTTGCTATCTGAAAATTTCAGGGGATCTGAGCTTCTGAGATTAGCATCTTCCTCTACAAAAGTACCGTCATCCATCAGACTGTGGATGCGCTCCCACACTGGCAGTGGATAATGATGGTCACATTTAGGACATACGTTTAGATTTTCGTTTAACTCTTTACGCAGAATGATCTCAGAACAGTTAAAGCACTTTTCCCACAAACCATCTGGAGTATCTATTCGCTCACTTTTGGCGATCGGTGCCTTCTCTCGCTCTAGCCACGCCATAACGACTCCTCCATAAAACCATTCAGATTACAGGCCATACGTACGTAAGCCAATGAGGGTACCCCGTTCCAAAAAATGCGTCAACAGCTTGGCAAGCAGAGCGTTGACCGGAAAATAAGCGACTCATAAACACAAATTTTAATGCGTTCAAAAAAAAGAATTTAAGGAATCAAAATAAATTCATTGCAAACACAAAATTTGGTGTTATTATCCAAAATAAATAACATTAGAGATGCATGAGTTTTGACAGAAGTAGTCTTGTGAAAGCCGACCTGAGATCCTAAGAAATCTCTGGTGCAAAGGAAGCGATCGGCGGACTGGGTCTTCAAAGCAAGTGCGGACATCGTCCACAGAACTCTTTAACCCAAGGAAGGGATAGAAGAATGCTCTGCTCACGTTGCCCACATCACGTACGTCATGGCAATCTTGCCGCTGACAAGAAAACCATCGAGTTTAAGGACCGCTGCGGCTTAAAGATGCGCCAAGGCAAAGAAGAGTCCTGCGACAAGGTGCCCTTTTCAAAAGGCTTCAATTACGTTGAGTGCGATGTTTATCAATTGACTTTCAAAAGTAGCGGTCAACGCAATGACTGTATACCAACCAGTGATTTTCAATACTCTGACTCTTTAAGTGGCACCCCTCTCGCCGAGATGGAATTGCTTTGACGTCCTAGGCGCCTGACACTAAAGTCTGGCGCTTATGATTAAGATCGTCACTTGGAATGTAAATTCAGTAAATACCCGGCTTGAGCGCGTCAAAGCCTTTCTTAAGCGCGAAGAGCCCGACTATCTTTGCCTCCAAGAATTAAAATGTGCAGATGAAAAATTCCCGCTCAAAGAAATTGCAGAGACGGGGTACCATGCGGTTTTCTTTGGCCAAAAAGCCTATAATGGTGTCGCTATATTATCACGCGAGCCTGTGGAAATACTGTTCAAAAACTTTGACGACCAACACGCCGATGAGTCGGCGCGCGTCCTCACTGTCCGTACCGCGCACAAATTTGACCTTATCTGTGCCTACGTCCCTAATGGTCAGGCGGTCGGAAGTGAAAAATACAAATATAAACTACACTGGTTGCAGCGCGCCAAAAGCTTTCTCTCACGAAATTGGACCGCTGGCGACGCGCTTGTTTTAGTCGGAGATTTCAATATTGCACCGGACGACCGAGACGTTTACGATCCGGTGGCTTGGAAAGAGCACATTCACTGCTCGGCAGATGAGCGTAAAGCCCTGAACGAATTAACGTCGTTTGGCCTAATCGATACACAGCGAATTCATGACCAGTCTCCCGGTGTGTTTTCTTGGTGGGACTATCGTGAACTATCATTTGCCCGTAATAAGGGACTGCGCATTGATCTTGTCTACTCGACTCCAGGCATGGCCGCGAAATGTCGTGGCGTCCGCATTGACCGCGATGAACGCCGAGGAGAGAAACCATCAGATCACGCTCCCGTAATCGCATCGTTTGATTTGTAAGGCTTGCCAACTTAGAGAGAGGTTGATCCTGTGGCAAATAAACTAAAAAACAACGATACAGTTGGTTCTGGAGGATCAGAACTAGTTTGGAACAAAGACCAGGTTCTAAAGGACTTTGCGATTGCGTGCCAAAGCCGGCAAGCAAGCCTTTTAGGTCGTAAAGAGGTTTTAAGCGGGAAAGCCAAGTTTGGAATCTTTGGCGATGGCAAGGAAGTCGCCCAGGTTGCCATGGCGCGTTTTTTCCAAAAAGGCGATTGGAGATCAGGGTACTACCGCGATCAAACCGTCATGATGGCTCTTGGAGAACTTAGTCTCAAACAATTCTTTGCCCAATTATTTGCCGACACTGATGTCCAGCACGATCCAGCCAGCGCCGGCCGCCAGATGAACAATCATTTCTCAACTAGACTGATCGACGATAATGGAGAGTGGTTAG